>Ga0268283_1000601_pt1 | contig 21897 bp, 23 predicted proteins | sample saktaG_13_FD_190140 | JGI IMG/M metagenome (GOLD analysis project Ga0268283, IMG submission 190140) | Saline water microbial communities from Sakinaw Lake, British Columbia, Canada - sak_2013_06_06_36m | ecosystem: Environmental > Aquatic > Non-marine Saline and Alkaline > Saline ... | reverse complement strand
AAGTACCTCAACATCAACGAGTACATCAACCAGTACTAGTACATCAACATCAACGAGTACATCTACAAGTACATCAACATCAACAAGTACATCAACAACGAGTACCTCAACTAGTACCAGTACATCAACTAGTACTAGTACAACATCAACAAGTACATCAACAACAAGCTGTGTTCCATCATTACCATCTCCATTAATTTTTAATAGTAATAATGTTCTGATAGCCGCAAACCAATTAGGGTATGCAAACAGATTGTTTCAATACGATATTGTGAATAACATCGTATCATTAGTGGCTAATTCCTTTGTTGGAAATCTTATTGGAATGGTTAGTGATGCATATTATGAAATTCCCAGTGCTTCAAGTCTCGCTACAGTACATAAGTATTCACTACAATTAGACCCTTGGGTTTTAGGTGCTGTTGCATCAAATTATAATGCTGTTGGTCAATATATTGGATCGGCTGTAATGATTTCACCAACATATCTTATGACGACAAATGCTGTTGGTGGTGGTTCTCCAACAATATTTATTTATAAAATAAATCTCCAATTTCCACTGATATCTCTCATTAATTCTTTTAGTGGACTTTTACCTGTAAATAATTATTTTTATCAGTTTGCAATATATTTTGATTCCGAAGCACATTATGCATATTGTCCATATTATTCGACAATAAGTCAAATTGTAAATATTTTAGTGTTTGATGTTATAAATAATACAATTATTGCAATGGGATATAGTGGACGCATGTGGAGTTCCACAATAAAACCAGCAAGCTTTTATGTGAATAATAGTAGTTTATATTTAATATATCAAGATAACCAAGTATATTCAATAGATAAATTAAGTGGGGTTGGGACATATTCACACACAATCCCAACAATTAGTTGCCACACAATCATGCTTGGCACACAAATTCCAAAATATACTGGCTTTACAACACAATGGACACTATCGGGTGATGAAGCAGCAAGAACAGTACAATTACCGTTAGTTGAAAGAAATAATGAAGCAAGTATTTTGCCTTATTATTGTACTGTTGATTGGGGGGATGGGACTACAACATTAGTAACATCATATAACAGCCCAAATGCGACACACATATATGAGTTTGATGGGGTTTATAATATTGAAATTATTGGTGATTGTCCTAGTTGGAAATTTAATAATGCGGGTGACAAACTTAAAATAACAAAAGTACTTCATTGGGGGCAGAGGTATGTCTTTGGGGGATTTGCCACAATATCTGGTGGATTTTATGGGTGTACAAATTTAAATAGCATTGCTGGTGGCATTATTAGCAGCGGTGTACAAATGGATGGTCTTGGATATAAAGAAACTTTTAGGGATTGTATTAATTTAACAACATTACCATCAAATGAAATGTTTAATGATGCTCCTTCTAGTGGTGGAATGTTAACAGCTAATGCATTTTATGGAACATTTATGGGGTCTGGTCTTATCACAATACCAACGGGATTATTCGATCACGACATATATGTACTAGGATTTTATCGCACATTCTATGGATGCAATAATTTAACTTCATTACCAATAAATTTGTTTTTGAACAACACACTTGCAACTAATTTTACTGAAACATTCTATGGTTGTAATAATTTAACACTTCATTCAACAATATTCTATGTTAATGGGCAACAAGCCACCAGATTTGCGGGCAAACAAATTAATTTTACTAATTGTTTTTATTTAACGACTGCATTTGGTGGAATTAAAGGAACAGCACCTGATTTATGGAATTGTACGTTTGGTAGTGTAATCTCAATAGATTGCTTCCAAAGTCATAGTTTTAGTAGTGTTACTAATTATGGTTCAATTCCAGCTGGATGGAAATAACATAAATTATTTTAGTAAAATTAAAGTTTTTTCAATTTTATAAGTATTTATAATAAATAATAAAAATTTATAAATAACTTATGAGACAATTAAGATATATTTGTGCACAACCAGCCACTAAGTATTATACTTGGCAGGTAGAGGTAATGATAAATAATTTTATTGAAATGGGTATTAATGCTAATGACATTGATATTATAGTATGGAAAGAGAATGGTATAATACCTGAAGAATGGAGTAAGCTTGCAAATAGATATGCAGCAAGATTCTTTTTTTATGATGACACCAGAGAAACCAAACACTACGTTTCATCAATCAGACCCAATATTTTAAAACAACATTTTAAAATGCATTCTTATTTAAAGAATGATGCAATATTTTATCACGATTGTGATATTGTGTTTACTAAGCCACCAAGAGAGTGGATTACTGACGATATGTTGAATGATGAAGAGTGGTATGGTTCTGATACTCGTTGGTATATATCTCACGCATATGTTAAAAGCAAGGGTGATGATGTAATGAAGAAAATGCTGGATATTATGCAGATGGAGGAAAATATTGTTGAAGAGAATGAGTTAAATTGTATTGGTGCGCAATATCTAATGAAAAATGTTGATTATTCTTATTGGGATAGAGTTGAAAAAGATTCGGAGAAACTCTTTAAAGATATTACTAATTTAAACAATAAAAAAATTCAATTAGATAAAATTAAGTGGGAAGAAGAGAAAATTGAATGGGAGAAAAATAATGCAGAGGCAATCGCCAAAGGTGAAACATATCAAAGAGCACTATATCACGAGTTACAAATATGGTGTGCGGATATGTGGGCTGTTCTTTGGGGTGCTTGGAAATTGGGTTATAAAACTAATTGTCATCCCAATTATGAATTTAGCTGGGCAACATCAAGTGAAAATGATTATGATAGGATGAATATCATGCATAATGCTGGCGTTGGGTCACCAAACGATGGATTATTCTATAAGGCGAATTATATGAATAGTTTTCCATATAATTTGGATTTAAAAATAAATGAACATACCTCTAGTAAGAAATATTATGAGTGGGTTCAAAAAGTAGAAAAAATAAGCTCCTTAATATGAAATTACCAATAGAATATGTTGAAACCAGAAAAAAATACGCATTATTTAAAAATGATGCGGGTGTTACCGATATGACACGAAGAGGTGGTATATATGAGCACTATATTTTTGATTATATTAGAAATTATGTTGACATTAAAGGAAAGAATATTATTGATGTTGGTGCAAATTTCGGATTTCACACATTAGAGTTTGCTGATTTAACTGAAGATGGAAATGTATATTCATTTGAACCTCAAAAATATGTGTATTATCAATTATGCGCAAACATTATATTAAATGGATATGGTAATATTACTGCATATAATATTGCATTGAGTGATGAGTATGCTAATCTTAAAATGGAAAATCTGGATTATTTTTCGGAAGACACAATTAATATTGGGAACGCTCATCTAAATGCATATACGAATTTAGCATATAATATGGTTGATGTGAAACCATTAGATAGTTATAATTTTGAAAATATTGCAGTATTAAAAATAGATGTACAGGGTTATGAACCAAGAGTTTTAGATGGTGCAATTGAAACAATAATGAAGAATAGACCAATAATTTTTATTGAAGTCGAAGAACCGCAGTTAGCAATATATGGTTGGACAAAAAATGATGTTTTTAATAGATTAGATTCTTTGGGATATACATATAAAAAAATAATTGATGCCGAACATTTAGTTGATTACGTTGCAATACCTAATAAATATTAATAAGATATAAAAAATGATACCAAAAATTATTCATCAAATATGGGTAGGACCATATAGAATTCCAAACAGAGAAAAAAAATTAATTTTGGATATAAAAAAAATGCACCCAGATTTTGAACACAAATACTGGACAGATGAAAATGTACCAGAATTACCACCAGTATTACAAGAAGTATATGAATTATTTGGTAGTAGAAAACATTATACATTTCAAGCGGATTTGCTTAGAATTTTTTTGGTACATAAATATGGGGGACTATATTTAGATGCTGACTTTGAATGTAGAGCGGGGTTTAATGATTTTGATTTAGATAATTATGATGTTTTCTTCGGAAATCATTATGGAAATGTTGATACTTTTACTTGTGGGACTTTTGGAGCAGAAAAAAACCACCCAATATTTAAATATTTTTTAGATACTATGATATCGCAATATCCTGTAAGATATTGGTATGGTCCTAGCTTTTATGCAGATGTTTTAAAATCTTATTTTAATTGTAACGAAAAAGAAATAACACACGATGAGTTTGCGAAGAGATATTTTGATAATAATAGAATATTGCATATAAATTTTGATGAGTTTCATGTTAAATATTTTTGGCATCATGCATTATATTCTTGGAGTCCAGATATGGAAATTAAATTTAAAACAGGTGATTATGAATAAAAAAGTGAGTTTTATCTGTATAATATACAGAAGATTTTATTGCGTCAGATAGACGTACTGTAATCATGCTCACCCTAAAAATAAGAAAAATTTTGAAGTAGGTAATATTAATTATTTGAAATGGATGAAATAGAAAAAATATTTACAGGAAATAATCATTTATATGGTAGAACTGATATTGATAATTTCACTGTAAGTGGATGTGGGTCACAAATGGATAGCTCAACACTAAATATTAGAGAAAATCTATATAATTTTTTGGTTAAATATGACATAAAAAATATTTTTGATGCACCATGTGGTGATTTCTGGTGGATGAGAAATGTTGATTTAAAAGAAATTGAATACATTGGTGGGGATATTATTACAAAACAAATTGAAAAATTGAGTGCGAATTTTCCTAATAAAAAATTTGTGAGATTTGATGTTATAAAAGATAAATTTCCTGATGTTGATTTATTATTTTGTCGTGATTGTTTATTTCATTTAAGTATGGAACACAAAATAATGACATTTAAAAATTTTATTAATTCAAATATTAAATATCTATTAATGAGTAATCATCCATTATGCACTAATAATCAAAATATTGTTACTGGTGATTTCGGTCATATTAATTGGCAATTATCACCGTGGAATTTTGGAGAACCTATAGATATTTTATATGATAGTAATGTTGAATACGATACCAAAGAAATGCAATTATATACTAAAGAACAAATTTTAAAATATGTGAAAAATGAATAAAGTAAGTTTTGTCTGTACTACATACGGAAGATTTTATTGCGTTAGACGCATTATTGCACAATATCACGCACAAACGTATCAGAATAAAGAATTGATTATTTTTAATCAAGATATGGAACATCCGTTTACATTGGGATTTGAAGATGATTCGATAATAGTAGTTAATAATGATACCGACTATTTAAACAGATTGCCCTATACCAACAGAGGTGATATTTGTAGAGATGCTATAACTCATGCAACTGGTGATTATTTTATGTTAGCCGATGATGATGATATTTATTTACCTTGGCATTTACAACAAGCAGTTGAGGGCATTGAAGAGTTGGGTACAGATGCTTGGAAACCTGAAAAAAGTTTTTTTGCGATAGGAGATAGGGTGGAACTTTGTCAAAATACGTTGGAAGCCAGCGTCATAGTAAAAATGGATAGAATAAGGGAGATTGGGTTTAGAAATGATTTAACTGGGTATGAAGGATTAAGTTGGTATACTAAATTAAGGGATGAGGGTCATTTGTTTGAAAACAATAAGAATTACATTCCTTCATATTGTTTTAATTGGAGTGACCCATCAGAAGTTGCTGGACATAAACAAAGTGGCGATATTGATAACCCAAATAATTTTGAAAACCATAGAAAAGCAAGTACGGATTATGCGACAATGCCATTAACCCCAATTGAAAAAGAAGAATTAAATATTGTATATGAAAAATATACTAATTGGATTGAAAATAATTTAGATAAAATTAATAAAGATTACTACATTAGGTATTTTATTAATTAAATTTAGATTATCAGTATTTATAATAAAATTTAAATATGGCAAGCGGATATTCAATATTTACAACATATCTTTTAGTACCAACTGGAACATCTTTGGGTTATGGTTATAGTGAAGCAATTCATTGTAATTATATTAAGAAAACTCAATCAGCAGTAACAAACCCAACAATGGGGGAAACAACTATAAATTTTCCAAATATTGCAGAATTTAAGTTTCTTAGTGATAATCTAGTTCATAATACTGGATATACTGTGCATAGAATATATGCATTAATACAAATAGTTGATAATGCTCCATTTACAAATATTGCAGATGTAAAGGCAATTGCTTCTGAATGGAGAATTTTTGAGATTACCAATCAAATTCCCACACATGCTGCTGGAACACCATTAACAGCAACACAATTAACAAGCGTTGTGTTTAGAATTCCGTTTAATAATTATTATACATATCCCATGTATAATTTAAACTATCTCAATTATCCAACAAAAGAAATTGCTGATGATGATAAATTATGTCTTGGTGATGAAATGTACTTTTTCGGCAACGTATCAACAGAAATAAAAGCAATTGCATATACAACCGATCTTTCAATTAATTTGCCATTAAATCAGTTTAATTCATCCACAAATAATACTTGGACTGAAACTGATCAGGTAGCAATAAGTGAAATTGGTATATATGATGCAAACAAAAATCTAGTCGCAATTGGAAAACTTAATAACCCAATTATTAAGGATGAAACGATTTCTAGAACAATCGTTTTTGATATAGATTTTTAAATTATAAAAAAATCATAAATTTTTACATTTTTTTATAATTTCTTAGTATTTATTATAAATTATATAATAAATATGAAAGAGTTATACGCAGTTGACGAAACAAAACCAAAATCTATCATTATTGATGGAAGTCTACATAGTAGATTTAAAATGTTTTGTAAAGGAAAAAGTATGAAAATTGGTGGGGTTATTGAAGATTTAATTAGAGTATATCTTAACAATCCAAAAGTAGTACAAAAAATGATTGATGAACATAAAGAAAGCGCATAATATGGAAAAATATATATGGTCTTTAGATATTAGCACCACTAATATTGGGAGTGCTTTATGGGATTCAAAAGGAAGATTGATCGAACTAAAACATCTTGAGCTAAAAACCGATAAAAATGTTCCAGTTGAAGATAGGGATATTCATAAGGCAGAAATTTTTAGGAAATATACTGAGGAATATAAGGATAGAATTCTAAATGAACTAAACGGTGAAATTGAGCATATTATCGTGGAAGAACCTTTGGGTGGTAGCAATAATTCAAATACAGTTTCGCTATTATATGGATTTAATGGGATTTGTAGATATATTCTGTATACCACTTTTAACAAATACCCTAAAAAAATATCTGTATATGAATCACGTAAACTATTTTGTGTTGAACTGGTAGTTGTTAGTTATAATAAAAAGGGTGAAAAATCTGAAGTATTATCATTTCCAAAAGAATATATTAAAGAAAAAAAGTTGTATATTTGGAAAAAAGTGTGTAAATTAGAGCCACAAATTGAATGGTTTTATAAAAAAGACGGTCAACCTAAAGATATGAATTACGATATGTCTGATTCTTACTGTGTTGGCTATGCTGGTTTAAAATTATTGGGAATTATTAAATGAAGTACATATATCTAATTAAATCTGTAGAGGATAGTTGTTATAAAATTGGGATATCTAAACACCCAAACAAACGTTTGTCACAATTACAAACAGGAAATTCTGCAGAGTTAAGACTTGTCGAAGTGTATTCTACTGAGTTAGCCAATCAAATCGAAGGAACATTACATAGAAAATATTCTCATATACATAAAAATGGGGAATGGTTCGATGCATCAATAGAAATTGAGGTTTCGTTTATAAAAGAGTGTAAACGAATTGAAGAAACTTTAAAGATGTTAAAGCAAAGCGGTAATGTATTTATTTGAAACCCTTGCATTTTCAATAAAATTATTGTATGTTTGGGAAAATTTTAATAAATAACATTATTTAAACCATTTAAAATGAATAAAGAAAGAATAGAAAAGGCTGTCGAGGTAATCAACTACGCAATGAAGAATCAAATATCAGTTAAAGAAGCATCGTTAAAATGTGGATATGCTGATACTTATGTAAAGAACATAAAAGCACTTGTATATGAAAAGTACGAAAATGGGGTGCTTGATGATGAACTATTTACATTGTTTGATGATGCCTACAAGCAATATGCTTATTATAGGGGATTTGGAGTAGTAAACGACTACTCACCCAAAACAGATTTATCCCAATTTAAAAATCCATCCCAATGGAATATCACCAACACTGCCGCAGATAATGGCACTAAATTCAACCAAAAGGGTAACGAAGCAACTGCTGAATGGAAAAGTTCTAACTACCCCTTAAATCACATTAAAACGCTAAGTGAGCTGCTTGCAGCATGTGAAGTAGATTTAGACGTTTGGCAAGTTAAAGAGCATACGGTCAATAAATGGGACACCACCAGCATGAAAGGTGATGCACCACAAACCATTCAAAATTTCCAAGTTAAAGCACGTTTAGAAAAAAATATTGCTGCTTCTAAAGAAAAAGCAATTGGCGAGATTTTTATTGATATGGTGAAAAATTATATACCCTCACGTTTAGAAATCCCAATTAAATCAAAAACAACCGTTGAAAACAACTTGTTTGAGATAACGTTATTTGATCTTCATTTAGGAAAATTAGCATGGGCTGGTGAAACTGGTGAGAACTATGATTTAAAAATAGCAAGCAAACGATATTTAAATACAATTAAAACACTAATTGATAGAGCAAAAGGATTTGATTATTCAAGAATTCTATTTCCTATTGGTAGTGACTTTTTTAATACAGATACAATTCTAAACACTACCACAGCTGGAACACCACAGGATGAAGATGCTAGATGGAAAAAGACATTTTCATTGGGTATTAAACTTGTTGTTGATGCAATTAATATGTTAAAACAAACAGGAGTTCCTGTTGATGTCGTAGTAATTGCTGGTAATCATGATCTAGAAAGAAGTTATTATTTGGGTGCATGTCTTGAAGCGTGGTTTAACAATGATACTCAGGTATATATTAATAATGAAGCACCTTTAAGGAAATATTATCGTTTTGGCAAAGTTTTACTTGGTTTAACTCATGGTAGTGAAGAAAAGGAAACATCATTACCAATGTTAATGGCAAATGATATTGAATCTAAACCTGTGTGGGGTGATACGATGTATCATGAATGGCACGTGGGTCATATTCATCGAAAAAGAACCGTTAAGTACACTACGTTGGATGCGAGCAGAGTAACTAATGAAGAATTGGGCGTTACTATTAGATATCTATCAAGTTTAACTGGAACAGATGCGTGGCATTTTTCCAAGGGATTTATAGGGGCAACTAAAGCGGGTGAAGCATTCATTTGGAATGATGAGGCTGGTCTTGTTGCACATTTGAATGCAAATTTAATAATCGAATAAATATGAGCACTAAAAATTTAGTTAATTTAGCAAAGGGTGGTGGAAAAAAACCAGAAGTGAAAGTTTCAAAACCAGCACCAAAAAAACCTGAAGTTAAAGTGGTTGAAAAACCAAAAACTCCAGAAGAAGAAAGAGACATTAAAGCAAAACAAAGAGTTGAAGAACTTTTAAATGGTGTAGACTTAATGCCAAAGAAGGAAGAAGAACAACTTCTTGAAATAGAACAACCCAAAGAAGGTTTGGAGTGGCTTGAAGAACAAGTTTCATTGTTATCGGAACAAAATGAATTTCTAAGAAGTGAATTGGGTGTAGCTAAAGCTGATTACTCCAAGCTTTTTGAACAATCACAAGGGGGTAGAGGTGGTAATGTAAGTTCTAATGAAACAGTACCTCAAAACGTTTTAATAATGTTCAACGAATTGCAAAACAATCTATTGGGTCAAAATCAAGAAAGAACATCATGGTCAACAGTAAATGTAATACATGTGCTGAATCAGATGTTAAGTCTTTTTCCATTTACGGAAAAGTATAAGAAATTTTAACTTATTTAGAAATAGTAAAAATTGCTTCAAAACACTTTGATTTTGAAGCAATTTTTTTTATATTTGTAGCATGTATAAAGGTCAAGAGTTTCACAGCATAATTCGGAACATATTTCCTGATGTAACAGGTGCAGGACCTCAATTTCGTGTGGACTGTCCACGTTGTGCACAATATGATGGTATTGAAAGTTCTGAGGGTAAACACAATCTTGAAATTAATACTGGGGGTTGGAAAGGCAATTCAAATCCCATATTTCACTGTTGGCGTTGTGATCCAAAGTTTAGTGGTTCACTAGGTAAACTAATTCGTTTATATGGCACTCGTACAGATTTTGAAATGTATAAGGCATTTGCAGGTTCATTTTCTGAATATGTTACGAATGAAGATGAAGATGAAGAATATGTACAGATAGAATTGCCTAAAGAAATAGTTTCATTTTCAAATATGGAAGCTGGAAATTTACAACATTTTGAAGCATATAATTATTTGGTAAATGAAAGAAAAATATCTAGAGATATTATTTTAAAATATCGGCTTGGTTTTTGTACTGTTGGAAAATATGCAAATAGAATAATTATACCATCCTACAATGAATCTGGTGATGTTAATTATTTTGTTGGGAGAACATATGATCCGAAAGAAAAAAAGAGAAAATATCTTAACCCAATTGCGGATAAAAATAAAATCATTTTTAATGAGGGTTATATAAATTGGGATAGTACTGTATATTTAGTGGAGGGGGTTATGGATATGTTTTCTATTACTAACGCAATACCGTTGTTGGGGAAAACAATTTCAACTACATTATACGAAAAATTAAAAGAAAGAAAACCTGATATTATAATTTTACTTGACCCAGATGCATATAAAAATAGCATAGAATTATTCTATCAGTTACAAACCATTTATTATGATTGCGAAGAAAAAATAAAAATTGTTAAATTACCAAGCAATGATGACATTGATGAAATTAGAAGAAATCAAGGTGTTGATGAAGTTATTAAATGTCTATACACTGCAAGGGGTTTAACAACAGACGATTACTTTATTAACAAACTACAGAAGCCATATGACAATAACAGACGACAAAATTCTTATTCAAAATATTTTGAGTGGAACAAATCAGGAAGCACAGGAAATTTTTTATAAGATATATCAAAAGGCAATAAAAGATTATTTAAAGCATAAATATCCCAAAATAAACAGCGCAGATATTGATGATTGTATATCTGATATATTAATTAAAGTGTTTTACTGTCTTGATAAATATGATGAAGAAAAATCAAGTCTTAAAACATGGGTATTGGCAATTGCAAAAAATTATATGATTGATAGAAATAGAAAGAATACTGTCACACTTACTTCATTTGTAAATTCAGATGTTACAACCAACATGGGATTTGGTGAATCTTCTACTGATACAGCCAGAATAGAATTGTCAAATTATAATGTCTCAACAACTAGTTGTTGTAATCTTTCATTCATATCCAACGGAACTGGTTGCAATGATTTTGAGAATTGCAGCTCAATCAATTATATTACTTCACAATTATCTCCATCCGATTACACTTTACTAAACATGAAATATGTACAAGGATATAACTATTGTGAAATTGGTCAAGAATTCCAACTTACCAGCAGTACTGTGAGTAATAAGATTAATTATATTAAAACAAAACTGAAAAAAAGTATGATTAAAGAAATGTATGATTAATTATCAAGAAAAATGCACTATTATCACATCAAATGATAATAGTGCAAAACAGGAAATTTAATCGTTTTACTTAATTTCTATTGTTTTCTTTTTCAATAACTTTTCTTCCATTTTTGGTATTTTTATGGTTAATACTCCATCGCTAAATGATGCTGCAATATTTTTCTTATCAACAGTCTCTGGAAGTTTAAAAGACCTTTTATATTTACCCGTAAAGGATTCCTTATGGTTATATTTCAAGTCTTTAACTTCTTTGCGTTCAGCATTAATTGTTAATAAATCTCCATCAACTTCGATTGAAGTATTTTCTTTTTTAACACCAGCCAGCATCAAATCAAGAACGAATTCTTTGTCATTTTCAATAATGTCGTGGATTGGTACAAAAAACTCATTTGTATCAGAAGTGTCTTTTGTTTGATCTGTGTTTAATTCAAATAAATCATCGAAGATGCTTGTGAATAATTTAATCTGTGGGTTACGTCTAATTGTTAACATAGTTTTTAATTTTTATTATAATATTATTTTTATCACATACATCGAAAATCATACCAACACATTGATACTGACAATATTACATGACGAACTGCCAGCCTGTCATTTAAATTTAAAATATTCTTGCATTCTTGTCAGTTAATTTATATATTTGTAAAAATTTATAATATGATCATATCAAAAATTGCCCATATCGCAGATATCCATGTACGTAAATCACCAACACGTAATGAAGAGTATCAACAAGTATTTAATAATTTACTAAAATCATTAGAGGAAAAAAAACCAGATAGAATAGTGATTGTTGGTGATATTGTACATGAGAATTTAAACTTACAACCTGAGCAAATAATTATCATACATGGATTTCTTAATGCATTGGGTAAAATAGCACCTGTTCGCATTACAAGGGGCAATCATGATATGCAAAAGTCAAATAATAATAGAACAGATTCTGTTGAAGCTATTGTTAAAACGTTGAATAATCCAAATGTGATTTATTATAATAAAACTGGTTTTTATGTTGATGAAAATATAATATGGTCGGTTTGGCATCACGGAGATAAAAACAATAATCCCTATAAGAGCAAGGAAGGTAAGAAGATTTTAGCTTATGATAGTCAAAGTGGATATACTACAATTGACTTATTTCATGACCCAATTGGTGGGTGTAAATCTACAACTGGGTTTGAAATGAAGAGCCAGTCATATTATAAAATATCTGACTTTAAAGGAAATTTTGGACTATTCGGGGACATCCATTTACAACAATATTTAGATAAAGCCAAAACAAAAGGTTACTGTGGAAGTCTTATAAGTCAAGATGTTACAGAAGGAAACGACAATTTTCATGGGTATTTATTATGGGATGTAATTGGTAAAAGGGTTAGTGAAATACCAATTTATAATGATTATTCGTTTAAAAATATAAATATAACACCATATACAGATTTTGAGGACTTGGATTTTGAAATAGAAAACCCAACAACCCACATGAAAGTTAGATTTATTTGGGGAACATTACCTCAAACAAGAACTAAGGAGAATGAAAGAAAGTTAATCGCATATGTTAAATCAAAATATATTGATATAACAATTTCACATAAAAATCAATTCATTGAAAATGAAAAGATAGATGTAAACGAAAATATTACAATAGAAAATATTGTCGATGAATCTGTTCAACATGAAATTTTTAAAGAATTTTTGAGTAAAATTGGAACAAGTGAAGATATTATTAATGATGTTATTGCACTTGATGGAGAAATTTTAAATGAAATTGAAATTGGGGAGGATGTTAGTGTTGAATGGAACATTATTAAGTTTGGTGGTAAAAATTTCATGTCATATGAAAATTTTGATATTGATTGGCGAGATCAAGATGGATTGTTTCAAATATGTGGAATTAATACGGCAGGTAAGACAACCATCTTAAAATCAATCAGCTATGTTGCTTTTGGAAAGACATTGGAGACAGAAACGAGAACCAAATTTGGTGATATGCGTTTTGTTAATAATAGAAATGGTGCAAATTATTGTGAGGGCTATTTGGTGTTGGAAGCCAATGGTGAATATTATGGTGTTAAAAGAAAAACAGAAATAATTAAAAATAAGTCTGGTGAAATAACTGGAGCACCAACCATTTTGAATTATTATTTATTATCAAATCCTGATGAAGAAATGAACGGTAAAACGTCATTAGATACATTAGATGAAGATCGTAGAAATAAGACCCAGAAAAAGATTAATACAATCATTGGTTCATACGATAACTTCATGCGTATTGTTATGACCACTTCTGATACATTAAATAGAATACTATCGAACGATATGGCAGTCTTTATTGACTCAATTCTTTTTGATAGCGGGTGTGATATTTTTGATAAAAAACTTGAGGGATTAAAAATTTATCAAAAAAGAATTAATGAAAAGAGTAAGGTGAGCTGTAATGTTGAGTTAACTGAAAACGAGAATATTAATTTATCTGAAAAGATTAATAATCTTAAGAAAGATATTTCCGATATAGAAACAGTAAACCTACCTGACGTTCAAACAAGAATTGTTAAAGGTAGAAAATATGTTGAAGATTTAACAAAGAAATTATTTAAAATAGACCCCGAAATCTATGGTTTAGACGTAGATGCTAGCAAAGAGGTGATAAGCACCCATAACACCAACATTAACGATTTAAAGGCACGTCAGGAAGTTTTAATAGGAAGTATATCGACTTTAAGGGAAAGTTACGATGAAGAAAAGCTACTTAAGCTAATTGACAAGAAAGATGCACATAAAGCCAATGAATATTCACAAAAACTTGTAATTAAGGAACGTGAACAAACAAAAGCAACCCATGATCACTCAATCGAAATTTTAAAGGGTGATGTGGTTAGATTAAAAGAATCTGGTGTAAAACATAAAGATCAAGTTTTGGAACTAAAGAAAAGTAAAACTTGTCCTACTTGTGGTCAATTATTAACAGCGGAGCACCAGACACATATCAATGATAAAATTACTTCAATAGAAGCATTAATGTTTCCAATTGCAAGTCAAATAAATGAAATTCAAAACATTAAAATCGTAGAACATCGAGATGCAATGATAATTATTGATCTTGAGATTGAGGCGATAAAAAAAGAAATTCAGAAGCAATCATTGGAAATGGAAGCAGTGCTCACAGAAATGGGAACACTTACTAATGAAAAGAATGATGTTGGGAAACGTAAAGAATTACAGAATGAGTATGATACAATCCCAACAAAGATTCAAAACGAAGAGTTACGAGTTACTATTCAACAGCAAAAAATTGATAATTACGATAATAGTTTAAAACAAATTGAAGAAAATCATAAAATTGAAAAGGGTATTGGACTAGCTAAATTAAAATTATCGGAACTTGAAATCGAAGAAGCTGATGAAAGAGAAAATGTTTATATTAAAAAAACAAGCATTGCTGAAAAAGAACTAAAAATCAAGAATAATCAGACACTAATCATAGAATTTAAGGAACAGGAACATCGTGACTTGGTTACCAACCTTTATAAGCAATGTGTCCATAGAGATGGTATACCGAGACAAATGCTAAGTAATTATATTTTACCGAAAATTAACATAACATTAGAAAACATATTATCGGTTGCACCATTTAAGATTTGGTTAGACCCAGTTGATTTGCGACCAAAACTTGCTTATAATGATAGACCCGCTGCAATTATTGATTGTATTAGTGCTTCTGGTAAAGAAAGAACTTTTTCGAGCATAGTATTGAAATTTGCATTAAATCAAATTAATGTGAAAGCAAAACCAACAATCTTTTTGTTAGATGAGGTTATGGGTAAATTAGACGAAGAAAGTACCGAAGAATTTATAGAAATATTGCAATTAGTTAAAAATTCAATGAAGAAAGTATTGGTAATTGAACATATAAGGGAGATAAACCCCGATTATATTTTAAATGTTCAATTAAATGACGAAGGCATATCAACAGTAACAATGAATTAATTTAATCAAAAATAATAAAATGAACGAGACAGAAGAAAAAAGTAGAATTCTTAAAGAAGCTTTAAGAATCGTGGATGAACTGGGTAAGAACACCTTTGAAGACAATGATGAATTAATCGATGTTCAAGATGAGCTACAAAAGCTAGCTAAACGAGCTAGAATTTTAAAAAATAATAGATATTTTAAATTATGAAAACAATACCAAGAATAATAAGTTCAAAAGGAAATTGGGTGGTCGATGGAGACTTTGAATTTAAAGAACTAAGTAAACCTATTTTAGAATATTATCACGTATTTTCATTTGATATGTTATTTGATACGTTAAAAGAAAATGATGAACGTAATGTAGAATTTTATGAAATTATGGGTGAAAAGTTAAAACAAGATTTTATTGTGAAATTAAAAGAATATACATACAAAAATGATAGATATTAAATGGGATTTAAGATTTATGGCACTTGCATATGCAACGGCTTCTTGGTCTAAAGATATTAGAACTAAAGTAGGGTCAGTTATAGTTAATGATAGAAACCCAATATCTATGGGCTTTAACGGTCTTCCTCGTGGGTGTAATGATGAAATTAAAGAAAGATTTGAAGCACCTGAAAAGTATTTATGGATTGTTCATAGCGAACAAAATGCAATTGCTCAGGCATCTAAAAATGGGCAAAAGACTGATGGGTGTACCATGTATGTTACACTATTCCCTTGTTCTAACTGTGCTGGCATGATGGTTAATGCTGGAATAAAAAGAGTTGTTTGTAATGATAGACCGAATTTCGCTAATGAGAAATATGGTGAGGGTTGGAAAATAACATTAAAAATTTTTGAAGAAGCTGGGATTCAGGTAGATTTTATTAATTAAAATAATATTATGCAAATAGATGAATTAACATATAAGATAAAGGAAATAAATAGATATAAAAACCAATCTCCAAAAACACAGATTGTGTTAGCCACTAGTTTGAGAAAAGATAGTTATCATATTACCAGATTACTTCATAAAGAATTTGGTAAGACGAAGAAGTGGAATACATATACTATATCTAGAAACGGCTTAATATATAGTCACTATGACCCAAAACACCATAGTGATTTTCTTGGTATTAAAGAAGGTGATAAACAATCAATCTCAATTGTTTTGGAAAATATGGGTTGTTTGAGTGAAACAATAAACGGAGAATATGTTAATACTATTAACGAAGTTTGTGATAAAAGCAACGTAGTTGAAAAAAGTTGGCTTGGCTATAATTATTGGGAGCAATTCACTGATGAACAAGTTATAAGCACAGTTGAACTATGTAAAAAACTTTGTGAACAATACGGAATACCAAAAATTTTAATCGATTTTCATAATTATCACAAAGATATTGCAAAGTTTAGGGGGATTGTTTTTAAAAGTAATTATATCGTGAATAGTCCAGATATTAATCCATTGTTTGATATTGGTAAATTCAATGAAATGTTACACAATGAATTCATTTAATTGACAGTATTTATATTAAAACTATAAAACATGAGTAATATTAATAAAAAAAGTACACCAGACCAAATGAGAGTTTTTCTACGTAGAATGCGTGGAGGTGATTATATTGTGAATGAAGATGTAATGATTAAAAAATATTTGGAGGTGCGAGATTTCATTAAAATCACACGTAAATTAAATGAGGATACTGATGATAACGTTGATGCTAACAATACCCCCAAACCAGAGAATAAAGTAACCATATACGACCAAAAAATTGAAGAGGAAAAATTTCTAAATTTTATAAATAAAGACGTTAATGTTAATGTAAAATTCATTCAATTAGAAGTATATGAAAACTTAGTTTTTTGGGGTGGCACAATTGATGGTATTATTCAATTTATATATAAAGTAACACCTGATGAAACAACAAGTGGAGTTGAATTCAATTATTTAGATGATTTCACTCCTGATAATCCAGAAAATGATCTAATAATAAAAATGGTTGAAAATTATTATGATACATTTTATAAGTGGTGGCAAAATAACATAATTCAAAAATAAAAAAAATGATAAAAATAGACATAAAATTAGTTGCAATTGGGTTATTATTAATTGTTGTGTTGTTACAACAAATGTGTGGTGGTAAACATATTACCCCACCCCCAGTAATTGTAACTAAAATAGATACTGTATATGTAACAAAAACCGTTGTTGAATATAGAGATGGTAAAACAATATATCAAGAAAAAATTATTTATAGGGAAATACCCCAAAATATTGATACTTTGGCAATTCTTAAAGATTACTTTGCCATGAGAGTTTTCAATGATAAATACGTTTTATTAGATAGTTTGGGGTCAATAGAAATTATGGACACTATTTCTGAAAACAAAATTAAAAATCGAAAAATTACTGCAAACGTAAGGGAAAAAACAATAACCAAAACAATTACGACCACAATTACAAATCCGCCAAAAACACAAGTATATGTTGGTGCAGGTTTAGGAATCTCTAAAGTGGAGATATTGAATTTGGTATCTGCTGGGGTTCTTATAAAAACAAAAAACGATTTCATATATGGATTAAATATTGGAATTACCAATTCGAACAATTCAACAGTAACACCATTTATCGGTGGTGGCATGTACTGGAAAATTAAATTTAGGAAATAATTTCACAAATAACATAGACAAATAAAACGCATACTAAAGATTGTATGCGTTTTTGGTTTTAATTATCAATTTTTTATGCTCTATCAAGTATTTATGGTAAATAAAGTATGTTATGGACGAAAAAGCCACCAGAGAAATTGTTAATAGCGAAATTAAAAAATTTGTTAGTGATTCTCTAGATAAAGAAATGAGAAGAGTTTTACACGATTCTAATAGTAAAACTAGAGAAGAAATGATCAATAGTTTCAAAAATGCATTGGAAGCGGTTATGAAAACGCTTTGGTCTAAACGTGATTTCTGGAAGAGCGACATTAAATAGTTGATTATTAGATTATTATGAGAAGTAGAGAAGAAATTGCACAATATAAAAAAGAATATGCTTTAAAAAATAAAGAAAAAATTAAAGTACAGCAAGCCGAGTTTTATAAAAATAATTCAGATGTAATAAAAATAAGAAGCAATGAAAGATTTTTAAATAATAAGGAAGAAATTTTATTAAAAAATAAAGAATATAGGGAAAAACATCTTAAAGTTATAAAAGAAAATATGAAGAAATATGCATTGAAAAATAAAGAAACAATTGGTGCATATGTGAGAGAATATAATAAATGGAAGAGAAGTGGAAAAGAAAAGGAATTCCCTATATATTATAAAGAAAATAAGGTAGAAATTGAAAAAAATTACGAAGAATATTTGAAAAATCAAATAACCGACCCACTTGAACGCAAAAATAATAGAAGGGTGTGGGTTAAAAAATATAATTATAATTATAAGAAAAAAAGAAAATCAGAAGACGCTACGTATAAATTAACAACAATAATTAGAAGTTTAATTTCAGGTTCAATAAAAAGATTTGGATATTCTAAAACTTCAAAAACTTGTGATATACTAGGATGTACGTTTGAAGAATTTAAAACATATTTAGAATCGAAATTTGAATCTTGGATGAATTGGGATAATTACGGTAATTGGAATGGATATCCATGTGATATTAATGTTGCTTGGGATATTGATCATATTGTTCCTTTATCAACTGTCAATACTGAAGAAGATATTATAAAATTAAATCACTATACAAATTTACAACCATTGTGTTCGTATACAAACAGACATATTAAGTGTGGAAATGTAATTGTTAAATAAATTAGTATTTATATAAAACACATTCAAAATGAACGAAGATATTAGACCAACATTAAGTAAACTTGTTAGTGACCAATCAAAGAAGTTTGAGAAAAATTTTGGTAATGTTATGAAGCAAAATAAAATTAATTTAAACGAAACTGATGAATTGTTAACGGAAAAAGAACAATCATTAAAGAAAAAAATATTTAGTTTAGCAAAAATGGAGTCTTTAGTGTTTTCTGACCCCAAATTATCTGCAGTTTATGAGTCTATGGCTGAAAATGGTTCAGAGCGATATGGATATCATTTCAACGAAACTATAATGAATCTGGTTTTTAATGATTATGTTCTAAATAGTCCTAAATATCTCCAAAAATATAAAATGGCAATACCACATAAAAAGAAAAGAAGAGATAAAAGTGGTATTAACCAATTAAAAAAATCGGGTGAAATTGCTATGACAAAAACTAAATATAGAAATAAGCCAACACTTGGTGAAGAAGAAGAAGATTTAACCAAAGTATTGTTTTTGGTTAACGATGCAGATCAAGACTATGGTGCAGACGTGTTTGCATATTTTCCAGAAGAAAATTATGACAATGGTGGATATCTTAAAACAGGATACGCACACGTAGGACAGCACACTGCTGTAAGTCCAGAATATGCTAAAGAAAGTAGAGAAGCCACTCCTGAAGAATATTCTGATCTTAAAAGAGAACTTGAGGGACAGGGCTATAATTTAGAAGTCCTTAATAGTGCAAATGAAACTACTGGTGCTGGTGGCGGTGGTGCGGGTGCATATGCGCCTGCATTGGGATATGAGAAAAGGATTGTGGAATATGATGAGAATGGTGAAGGTACTACTGAACCAGAAGATGATGATTGTTTCATATCTTCAAATGGCAATGCTTTAAGCGTCTCTTGTGGTGGTAAATTTATTGGTAAATTTATTGAAGATGAAGATGCTTTTAATGCTGTAAAGCAATGGAAAATAAAGAATAATTATTACCCAAATACTTGGTATGTTTCAGATCATGGAAATATGTCATTGGTTGATGATGAAGGAAATATTGTTAATGAAACTACAGGTGCAGCATCTTCGGGTGCATATGCAGGACCGGCTGCATGGGGCGGTGGTGATCTCATGAAAGGTGGCAAAAGCAAAGTAATGAGTAAACCCATTTGGAATGGTGGTACAATTATACAGGAAAGCGACTATTTGACTGAATCAACTGGCTTTGAAAAATATATTGAAATGTTAAGTGAACAAATTGATATTGATAAACCTGAACTCGCTCAAAAATCAAATGTTCCAGCATATACAGAACCAAATGTTAATCGTAAAATTATTGACAAAACATCTGCATTTTCTAGCGATACTGTAAAGAAATGGGGTAAAGCAGATACTGAATTAGAAGACCACACAATTAACACAGGAAAAATGGATACACCAAATTTAAAAACAGAAAACATGGAAAATATTAATGAGTTAAGCGTGCATGATACTGTTGAATATGTATCTGATAGAAATGGAGAAGAACCTTTCACGCTTCAAAACATAAAATGGCAATTTGTTAACGCTAAATATCCTGATGGAAAAATTGATATTGGTGTTTATAGATTTGGTCATGACTTAGTATACGATTATAATAAATGGAGGGAAGATATGAATATAAATGAAGAAATTAGCTTGAACGAGCAAGGTGAAAATTTACAACAATTTGCAACAAATATTGCAAATAAAAATAGTGTGTGGTTGCTTCCACAAGCAATGGATGCTAAACAAATATATCAATTGTTTATAAAGAATAGTGGTGCGTATAACAATAAAAAGGGTGTTATTGCATATGAACCAATTCAACAGGGTTACATAACAATACATATTTTGACCAATGATTTAAATTTAAACAATTCAATTGCAACCGAATTTAAAACAAATAAAGGCGGGGATATTAGTTCAGTAGATACGTGGCCCGTTCCGAATACACAAATCAAAGGATTTTATAATAATATCACATTACCACCTCAACAACAAGCACCAGTACAAGAAGATGCACAATCAATGATTGGAGACCACTCAGACTCAATGTCTAACAAAATGCAGGCAACTGGTACACAAGGTAGTGGTATTCAAATGGGATTCACTCAAAGTAGTGGATTACAAGAATCTTTGAATTTATTCGAAGAATTAAATAACGAATTGGATGCATATTCAATTCATCATAATAAACTAAAGAAAATGGCGGAAGATAGAAAACCATCAGCATTGGTATTGAGAGACAGAGTTGGGTCTGAAAATGAAAAGAATTTCAAAAAAGACTTGCAATATAGCGGTACTAAAGAAATAATCGACATTGAAAAGGAATTGCAATACAAAGACCAACAAAGTAATGTCGGTGATGATCCACAAAAATTAGGAAATGACATCGAAAAGAAAGCATTGAGCATTAATAAAGACAATACTTTGAAAAATGTTGGAAATTCCGATAATAACGATGGTGACG
>Ga0268283_1000600_pt1 | contig 21960 bp, 23 predicted proteins | sample saktaG_13_FD_190140 | JGI IMG/M metagenome (GOLD analysis project Ga0268283, IMG submission 190140) | Saline water microbial communities from Sakinaw Lake, British Columbia, Canada - sak_2013_06_06_36m | ecosystem: Environmental > Aquatic > Non-marine Saline and Alkaline > Saline ... | reverse complement strand
CTTTGCGGCGAGGAGAGCTTCGGAACGGGTTCCGACCATGTGCGGGAAAAAGATGGATTGTGGGCCGTGCTGTTCTGGCTTAATCTGGTTGCGGTGAAAAAGCAGCCCGTTGCCGACATCGTTCGCGAGCATTGGAAGAAGTTTGGCCGGGATTATTATTCCAGGCATGATTACGAGGGTGTCGACAGTGCTGCGGCAGAAGGCATCATGGCTCATATCTACGCCCAGATGCCCGATTTGCCGGGCAAGGGCTTTGGTGATTACACTGTCGCGTTTGCCGACGATTTCCGTTATGAAGACCCGGTCGATGGCAGCGTCAGCGAAAACCAAGGCATACGGATTGGTTTCACGAATGGTTCGCGCATCATCTTTCGCCTCTCAGGAACGGGTACACAGGGTGCCACCCTGCGCATTTATGTCGAACGCTATGAACGCGAACCCCAAATGCACGGGTTGGAAACCCAAGCGGTGTTGAAGGATTTGATTGACTTGGCAGAAAGCTTGAGCGAAGTGAAGCAGCGCAGCGGCATGAAAAAACCGACGGTCATCACCTAAGCCCGAAGTAGGGGCGGGTTCCAAACCCGCCCCCAACCCCAATTTGGGACGGGTTTGGAACCCAACCCAACCTCAACAGGCTACAAAAACTTCCAATCCTTGATCATAGCCGCCTGACCTTTGAATGCCCCCGTCCTTGGCTGGATGACGTTCCATACCACCGTGTGTTCAATGAGGAAGCGCCGCCCGTGCCGGCCAATTCTGATCCCGCTGTAATCGTCTATGAATCCATGGCTTTCAACTTCATCGAGAACCTGCTGGCGTTCGGCCTGTGCCACCGGTTCGACCGATTTGCGCGAAGGCAGGGCAGTCAGGTCTTCCCAACTCATCGCAAACAGGCTCAAACCGGTCTGGTTGGCATAGTTGAAAATCGGATCCTTGGCCGTGTCCTGTGAAAGCACCGCGAAGGGCGCATGGAATAGATAGCGGGCCGCGTCCTCGTCGCTCATCCGGGTGGCGACCAGCGCTCGCCCCGTCCAGTGGTGGAAACTGTGGCGCAGCAGGGCGACATGCTGGCTAAGAAAATTGTTTTCTTCTGAGGGTAAAGGGATTTTGCCCATACGCTTTGATTCCACTTAACTAATGTTACTCAACCGCTTGTAGCGGTAGGGCGGCAACCCTTTGCCGCCACCGCGTCGGCATGGGGAGGCCAGCCTACTTAGTCCCGGTCAATTCCGCAACCTTTTTCTCCAGTTTTTTCAGCCGCGACCACATTTCCGCGAGCTTGGGCATGATCGCGATGTTTTTCAGGTATTGTTGCAGAGGCTGGGTCGGACCCCCTGCATACATGCCGGGTTCTTTGATGCTGCGGTTGATGCCCGCCCGGTGCAGTAAAACCGAGTCGCTGGCGACGGTGACATGGTCGAGTACGCCAGTCTGGCCCGAGGCGATCACCCGCTTCCCAAACTTACTGGAACCGGAAATGCCGGTGTGGGCGCAGAGGATGCAATCCTCGCCGATATCGACATTATGGCCGATGTGGCACAACGCATCGACGATGACACCGGAACGGATGATGGTGGCACCGTAAGTGGCGCGGTCAATGGTGGTGTTGGCCCCAATGACGACCCGATCCTCGATGATTACCTTTCCGGTATGCGGTATGCGATAATTGCGGCGTTTTTCGTCTTGGGCAAAACCGAATCCTTCCGACCCAATGACGCAACCGGCCTTGAGCATGACATGGGCACCGATTTCACAGCCTTGGCTGACCACGCAGCCGGGATGCACGACAGTTCCTTGGCCGATGCGGGCATCGTTTTCGACCACGGCATTGGCCATCAACACGACCCCATCCCCTAACTCAACATTCGCGCCAACGACCACGCCGGGGCCGATGACCGCGTCATCAGGAATTTGAACACTGGGGTGGATCACAGACGAGGGGTGAATGCGTGGCCATTCCGTATGGTAATAGTCGCGGTCGTCGTAAGCCTGCTTGACCAAGGCAGTAGCCAACCTGATGTTTTCTGCCAACAGGATGGCGAGGCCCGCCTCTCCTTGCAGTTCAGCGGCAATGGCTTTGTTGGTAATGACAACGGCGGGTTTGCGTTCTAGCACCAAGGGCAAAAATTTGGCGTTATCGACAAAAACCAAATCGCCCCCGGCACAGTCATCAATGGGGGCGAAGCGGCTGATGGCATTATCCGGGCCTCGGTGGTCAAAAATGAGCCCCTGCCCCTTGAAGCGTTGTAAAATTTCCGATGCTTTCAAATTCATGGCTAATCACAGTTGAAGTTGTCTATATCAAGCCAGCATACCTGTTCCTAGCGGACTAGGGAAGATTTGACAGGGATTGGATCGCCACAATCGAAGATATCCCCCTCTTGGCAGGCTTTCATGCCTGAGCGCATGTGCTGGAAAATTGTATAATGATCGGGCTTAAGCGGCTGCGGATTCTTTTGGATTGTCAAACTGACTGCGGCGGCAATTACTTGGCTGATGCCAGGCAATGTAAAAAAATTTATGAACACCTATCTTAAATATCGGAGTCATGGCGATGAAGACAGTATTGAGCGTCAAGGGCATGAAATGCGGCGGATGCGAGACCACGGTGCGCGAGGCGGTGAAGTCCTGCGCGGGCGTGACCGATGTCAAGCCGAGTTTTAAAGAAAACACAGTGGAAATCGAATACGAAGAGGGCAAAGCCGACTTGGAAGCCATCGGCAAGGCCATTTCCGCCAAAGGGTTTCAAGTTGGCTAGATGAAAAGGCTAGGCAAACGGGCATTCGATTGCGAAGCCACGGCCGGCACCAAGTCGGCAATTGGGCAACAAAAACAATAAATCAACAGGCGACATTTATGAAAACACCGATACACATTGCCGTGACGGGGGCGGCGGGACAAATTAGCTACGCCCTGATATTCCGTATCATTGAGGGTGATCTGGCCGGGCAGGACCAGCCAGTGGTGCTGCATCTGTTGGACATACCCGCCGCGATGAAGGACTTGGAGGGGATACGGATGGAAATGGAGGATTTCGCCTCTCCGCTTTTGGCTGGCGTGGTCAGCACCGACGACCCCAAAGTAGCCTTTGAAAATGCCGACATCGCCTTCTTAGTGGGAGCCCGCCCACGCGGTCCGGGCATGGAAAGGCAAGACCTGCTATCCGTCAACGCGGAAATATTCTCGGTGCAGGGCCGCGCCTTGAACGAGATGGCCCACCCAGGCGTCAAGGTGCTGGTAGTCGGCAATCCGGCGAACACCAATGCGTTGATCGCTGCGAAAAACGCCCCCAATCTCTCCACTAGAAGCTTTTCGGCAATGACTCGACTGGATCACAACCGGGCCGTGAGTATGTTGGCCACCCGTTGCGGCTGTTCCGTCGCCGACATCCGCCAAATGATCATTTGGGGGAATCACTCCTCCACGCAGTACCCCGATTTGCACCATGCCCTTGTCAGTGGCAAACCCGCGCTGGACGGTGTGGAAGAAGACTGGTTCCACGGGCCTTTCATTTCCGCCGTGCAGAAGCGCGGGGCCGAGGTCATTGCCATGCGCGGCAAGTCCAGCGCCGCCTCCGCCGCCAATGCCGCGCTGGAACACATGCGCAGTTGGATTATGGGCACCCCGGAAGACGATTGGGTCAGCATGGCGGTCTACAGCGACGGCAGTTACGGCATTGCCGAGGGGCTGATGTACTCGTTCCCGGTCAGGATTCGCGACGGCGACTATGAAATCGTGCAAGGTTTACCCATCGACGCTTTTAGCCTGGAGCGGATGCGGCTGACCGAAAAGGAGTTGTTGATGGAAAAGGAGATGGTGAAGCATTTGTTTTAAGGGATGGCATATCCCGTCCGGCTTTAGACGAGAATAAAACCACAAAAGAAAAAAGCCTGTCCAGCGGTAACATCCCTTGAAGGGATGTTATCTGTAAAGCATTATTTCCGGCCTGTCACGATAACTACCTTTCACGTTGCGTCGTTGCGTGAGGCAAAAAAATCTTCGCCCGTTGGCAGGGGTAGACTGCATCGCGGGGTAAGAAAAAGAGGGTTTCACGCAACGGCGCAACGGCGCAACGTAAAATTCGTTAAAATACCTGTACAAAATAATATTGCCTGAATAAAGTCTCCATACACCCCTCTGGTTCCCACGCTCCAGCGTGGGAACCGGTTTTGCCCCGCTCCAGCGGGTATGCGGCGCTGGAGCGCCTAAATCTGCATTCCCACGCTGGAGCGTGGGAACGAGGTCACTCAAACCATGTCCCTAGAACAATTTTTCTCCATGGGCGGTTACGCCTTTTACGTTTGGACTGCCTACGCAGTAGCCTTCGCGATCCTGATTTTCAACTTAGTTTTGTCCTTGCGCCGTAAAACGGAGGTGCTGAAGAGCATCGAACGACTGTTCAAATTGGAGAGGCCCAGACCATGACACCACGCCAACGCCGCATGGTTTTAGTCGGGCTGATTCTGGCTGGGGTGGCCGGGGCGGTATTTTTGGCCCTCACCGCTTTCCAAAAGAATCTGCTGTATTTTTACACGCCCAGCCAAGTGGCTTCGGGCGAGGCACCCAAGGATTATACTTTCCGTGTCGGCGGTTTGGTGGTCAAAGGCAGTGTCAAACGTTCCGAAGGCATCGCCGTCCGTTTCGATGTCACCGACGGCGTAGCCACCGTGCCGGTGGTTTTCACCGGCATCTTGCCCGACTTGTTCCGCGAGGGCCAAGGCATTATCTCCATCGGCAAAATGACCGGGCAGGGCGTGTTTGAAGCCTCTGAAGTGCTGGCCAAGCATGACGAAAACTACATGCCGCCGGAAGTGGGCGATGCCTTGAAAAAAAGCGGCCAACTGCCGCCCGAAGCCTATAAGGATTACCAGAAATGATCGCCGAACTCGGACATTTTTCTTTGGTGATGGCCTTGATGATGGCCCTGATACAAGCCATCTTCCCCTTGTGGGGCGCACATCGGGGTGAGTATTTGTGGATGGCGATGGCGAAGCCGGCGGCGCGTTCGCAGTTTTTGTTTCTGTTGACGGCTTTTGTTTGCCTCGCCACTGCTTTCGTCACCAACGATTTCTCGGTGTTGTATGTGGCCGAACATTCCAACAGTTCGCTGCCTTTGTACTACCGCATCACGGCAGTATGGGGAGCGCATGAAGGTTCGATGTTGCTGTGGGCTTTTATCTTAGGGCTGTGGACTTTCGCAGTGACGTTGTTCAGCCGGTCTTTAAGCGAAGAAATGCTGGCGCGTGTTTTAGGCGTGATGGCATTGACCAGTATCGGCATCGAGTTGTTCATCCTGTTCACCTCCAACCCGTTTGACCGCATCATGCCGGCCCCGTTGGATGGCAATGACATGAACCCGCTGTTGCAAGATTTCGGCATGACCATCCACCCGCCCATGCTGTACATGGGCTATGTGGGCCTGAGCGTGGCGTTTAGTTTTGCCATTGCCGCATTGCTGGGCGGTTCTTTGGATTCGGCTTGGGCGCGGTGGTCGCGGCCTTGGACTTTGGTGGCGTGGATATTCCTCACCTTTGGCATCACCCTGGGTTCGTGGTGGGCCTACTACGAACTCGGTTGGGGCGGCTGGTGGTTTTGGGACCCAGTGGAAAACGCCTCGTTCATGCCGTGGCTGGTGGCGACGGCTTTGCTGCATTCGCTGGCAGTCACGGAGAAGCGCGGCGCGTTTAAAGCCTGGACGGTTCTGCTGGCTTTGTTTGCATTCTCCCTGAGTTTGTTGGGCACTTTCTTGGTGCGTTCCGGTGTGTTGACCTCGGTCCATGCCTTCGCGACCGACCCGACACGCGGCCTGTTCATCTTGGTATTCCTTGGTGTGGTCGTCGGCGGCTCGCTGTTGCTCTATGCACTCCGCGCACCGATGGTGAAGGACAACGCCCGCTTCGACTTCATCTCCAAGGAAAATTTGCTGCTGTTGAACAACATCTTGCTGGTCACCGCCTCGGCGAGCATTCTGCTTGGAACGCTTTACCCGTTGGTGCTGGACGCGCTGGGTTTGGGCAAGATATCAGTCGGTTCGCCGTATTTCACTGCCGTGTTTGCGCCAGTGATGGCCCCGATGTTCCTGTTGGCTGGCATAGCGCCGATGTTCGCTTGGCGACAGGCCGACGTTTCGCGCATTTTCAGGCGGATGTGGCCGGTTTTCGTGGCATCTTGGGTTTTGGGGATAGGCTTGGTCGCGGTGTTTTTCAAGGCTGACGACATCAAAGCCATGGCCGGTTTGGGCATGGCGATCTGGCTGGCATCCGGGGCGTCACTGTCGCTGTATTCCCGTGTGAGTCTGCGGGCCAATTTGTGGGAAGGTTTGCGTAGCCAGTCGCCTAGCGTTTATGGCATGACTTTCGCCCATCTGGGCGCGGCGGTGTTCTTGGTCGGCGCGGTGCTGTCCAACCAATATAGCGTGGAGAAAATCGTCCGCCTTGCACCGGGGGAGTCCGCTGAAATTGGCGGCTATAGTTTCAAATTCATCGGCGTTAACGAAGTCCCCGGACCCAACTACCGCGCTAAAGAAGGTGATTTCCAAGTATTCAAGGGAGACAAACAGATCGCCGAACTGAAGCCGCAAAAGCGGTTTTACAAAGTCCAGCGCAATACCATGACCGAGGCGGCGATTGATCCCAGTTTGCTGCGCGATTTGTATGTGGCCCTGGGCGAACCGATGGACAAGGGGGCATGGACCGTCCGCGTCTATGTCAAACCCTTCATCCGTTGGATTTGGCTGGGGGGTTTGTTCATGATGGCGGGAGGGCTGTGTTCCGTGTCTGACCGGCGTTATCGCTTGGCATCGTCTGTGCGGCGCGAGTGGGTTGGATCGGCTGAGGTGGCGGCGAAGAGGGCGTGACCCGTTCAATAACGGCTTAAACAAAGCAACCCATGGGTATTGGAAACGCTGTAAGAGTCAGTCCATTCGGTTAAAAGCGTAATCATATGCTACCATTGCACAAATATTTTTAATGGCTAGGGTAGATAGTTACTCATGCGATTGACTCCTGCGCAAATCAATGCGATCACCCAAACCGTATCCCGCTTGGCTGGCGGGACGGCTGAAATCTTTTTGTTTGGTTCCCGGCTGGATGACCGGGCGAGGGGCGGGGATGTCGATCTCTTGATCGAGACTGCCACCCCGCTTGCACTGATCGAGCGGGCGCGGATCAAGATGGAGTTGGAAACCTTAGTCAGCCTGCCGGTCGATATTGTCTCGCAAGTGCGCGATTCCCCACCCACACCGTTCCAGCGCATTGCCCGGGCCAATGCCGTCAGATTGGAGGCACAATCATGACCAGTGCCGTACTGGAAGCGGAACGGGCGCATCTTGCCGGTATGCTTGAGGCCATCCAGCGCTGCGTTTATTTTTTGGAGGCGTCGGGCCGCAAGTATGCGTGGCCGTTGACACCGGAGTACTTGGCACACAATAAAAAGGACATCGCGCTGTTTGAATCCTTGGCCGCCATCAATGAACGGTTTGCCAAACTGCAGGACACCTTGGGATCTGCCATGCGCCACGCCGGGCTTCTCGCTGGCGAGCGGGGGGACACTTTCCTAAAGGTTCTGGCTTTCTACGAAAAAGTAGGGGTGCTGGATTCTGTGGCCGCATGGCAACTGTGCCGGACGACGCGCAATCTTGCGGCGCATGACTACGAAATCGATTATGCGGGAATCGCCGAACACTTTAACTCGCTACACGCTTTAATCCCCCATTTGTATGGTAATGCCGCCCGGTTCCTCGTCTACTGCCAAGAAGCCTTGGGCGTTCTGCCAGCCCAAGGGGACTTTGCCGACGAGTTCACCGACATCGTTCGCGCCCAAGCCAACCTTCTTGCCCCCGACTGATTGAACCCGAATCGCCATGCTTCATATAACCGGGCATTTCCAATCTCACGGGAACTGTACAATTGGACCAAAATCGGATAAGCTTTGGAAACTTCTATCGGTGTTGGTCCATCTGGCTACCTACTTAAGGCGGGACACGACCAAGGCTTTACCCGACCGCCTTGGGCTTGTCGAAGCCTGTCCTGAGCTTGTCGAAGGGGGTGATCGGTTCATGGTTTGACAGGCTCACCCCAATTGGCGACTCCATTATTTCGAAGTAAATTATTCAATCCCTGTGCTGCCTCAACAAGACTTAGATCATATTTTCACGCATACCGGACACCTGTGGGAAGCATTGCGCGGAAGCTCTATTTTCCTGACCGGTGGGACAGGTTTCGTCGGCACATGGTTGCTGGAGAGTCTATTGTGGGCAAATGACAAGCTGGATTTAGGGGTAACCGTTGTCGTCCTGACCCGCAATCCAGAACGCTATCGCCTTAATTCGCCTCATTTGGCCGGACACCCGGCAGTTCGTTTGCTGCAAGGGGATGTCACGGGGTTTGCCTTTCCAGAGGGTGAGTTCCCTTTCGTCATTCATGCGGCGACCGAACCTGGCTTTGCCCCCAACCTGGAAAATCCTTTATCGACATTTGACATAGACTTTGCGGGAACCCGCCGAGTGCTTGATTTTGCCAAAGGGCATGGTGTACGTCGGTTTTTATTCACCAGTTCAGGGGCGGTCTACGGCAAGCAACCATCCGATTTATCACACATACCGGAAGATTATGCCGGCGCTCCATTGACGACAGATGTAAACTCAGCCTATGGGCAAGGCAAGCGTGCCTCGGAGTTCATGATCGCAATGTATAGTCATATCTATGGTTTTGATGCGATGATTGCACGGCTTTTTGCATTTGTGGGACCTTTATTGCCGCTGGACGCCAATTACGCTGTTGGAAACTTCATCCGTGATGCATTGAATGGCGGGCCAATCCGCATTCAGGGTGATGGCACACCTTACAGGTCATACTTGTACGCTGCCGACTTGGCGGTTTGGTTGTGGACAATATTGCTTCGTGGTCAATCCTCACGTCCATACAATGTAGGCTCAAGTATCGATCTTTCGATCTTGGAATTAGCCCATGAAGTTGCAAAGATGGCAACAGGCAAGGTTGAAATTAATATTGCCCTTACTCCAGTTTCGGGAGTTTCGCCCTCGCGTTATGTACCCGAAACCTCCAGGGCAAGGCAAGAACTGGGTTTGACGGTAAAAATTGGCCTTCCCGAAGCAATTCAGTCTACAATGGATTGGCAACGTCAGAAATATAGGGGCGATTAAACAGAAAACATGAATGTTTATGATCTGTCCGACTTTTAGCTTTTATTGCGATAATTCATCTAACCATAACAAATAAAGGGGTTTCGAAATGGCAGAGGTCAAAATTGGTGGCACTTTAATAGGCGACGGACATCCGTGCTATGTCATCGCTGAAATTGGAATCAATCATAACGGTGACATTGAACTCGCCAAGAGACTGATTGATGTAGCCGATGCCTCCGGGTGTAATGCGGTAAAATTCCAAAAACGTACAATTGAAGTGGTGTACACTCAAGAGGAATTAGCCAAGCCAAGAGACAATCCCTTCGGCCCAACCAATGGTGATTTAAAGCGTGGATTGGAATTTGGATTGGAGGAATATCAAGAAATTGATCAGTATTGTAAGGAACTGGGGATGCCTTGGTTTGTATCCTGTTGGGATGAAGGCTCAGTTGATTTCATTAGCCAGTTTAATGTACCCTGTTACAAAATTGCCTCCGCAAGTATTACCGACGATGATCTATTGAAACACCATAGAACCAAAGGACTCCCAATTATCATATCCACCGGTATGAGCACCCTTGATGAAATTGATCGTGCGGTGGAAGTGCTTGGCAAGAAAGATTTGATTATCATGCATTCAACCAGCACTTATCCCGCACAATACGACGAGCTTAATCTGAAAGTGATTCCCATGCTGCGTCAACGCTATGGGGTGCCGGTGGGCTATTCTGGTCACGAAACAGGGCTGGCTAGTTCCGTTGCGGCCGCCGCGATTGGAGCGTCAATCGTGGAAAGGCATTTGACCATGGACCGGGCCATGTGGGGCAGTGACCATGCGGCTTCCCTTGAACCGAGCGGCATGACTCGGCTGATACGTGATATTCGATTGATTGAAACTGCCATGGGTGACGGAGTAAAACGTGTATACGAGCGCGAAAAGCCGATAATTCAAAAATTACGTCGGGTAGGCGCGAAGTGACATCGATCAAAGCAGTGGCATTGGATGTTGACGGGGTGCTTACCGATGGTGATTTTCTTTGGGGGCCTGATGGTCAAGAGTGGAAGCGTTTCAGCTTCCGTGACGTAATGGGGGTGTCAGAAGCCCGTCGGGCAGGGTTGGTCATAGCCTTGATCTCCGGTGAGGACACTCCAATTCTTGACCGTTACGCAAGCAAAATGGGCATTGAAGATATTTATAGAGGCTGCAAGGACAAGGCGAATGCGGTTCGTGAATTTGCCGGTAAACGCGGTTTGCTCCTTTCGGAAATTGCATTCATGGGGGATGACATCAATGATATTGATGCCATGAAACTGGTAGGTCTTAGCGCCGCACCTGCGGATGCCCACGCATCGGTATTGGCAATCGCCAAGTTTATTTCAGGCAAAGCGGGTGGGCATGGGGCCGTCAGAGAACTGATGGACTTTGTCATCCAATGAAACTTTCCGATTATGTTGTGCAATTCATTGCGGACAAAGGCGTGAAGCATGTATTCATGTTGCTTGGCGGCGGGGCTATGCAAATTAGCGCGCCGTCAGGCTGGTTCAGGGGGTAATTCTAAAGTGCAAAAATCTAAACTAACCCATCGCTTAAATCACCTACTTTCGGAACCCATTGAGTCCGCGCTATACCGCGAGCAACATTCCCTTGAAGAAAAAATTGGGAGCCTAGATCAACCATTTATTCTTTTTGGCGCTGGTCATTTGGGTCGTAAGGTGATGGGTTCATTGCAAGCCATCGGAAAAACACCTGTTGCTTTCATTGATAACAACCCATCATTATGGGGGAAAGAGTACCAAGGTGTACCCATATTTAACCCTGCGGAATATGCGGGGAAGTTTGATGCAAAGCAGATCGGAGTCATTACCACGATTTGGTCTGGAGAAGCTACGGACAAAATGTCGGATCGTATCCGTCCGTTGCTTGAATTGGGTTTTTGCAATGTGGCAATGTTTGGACATCTGGCTTGGAAATTTAAGGATCAATTTTTGCCGCACTACTCTTTAGATCTTCCTTCCAAGGTTATTTCACAAGCCGATCAAATTCGTGCAGCATTTTCCTTACTTGAAGATGAAGAATCATGTGAGTTATTCGTTAACCATATTGAGTGGAGACTGTTTCTAGATTATGATTTGCTCCCCAAACCATCCCGAGAAGTTATCTACTTTAATAATAAATTTGTAAATAAACTCGAAACTGAGGTGCTATACGATATAGGTGCCTATACGGGTGATTCTGTGGAAAGTTTTTTGCAGACCGAACGCGGCAACGATTTTTTGCAGATACATTCTTTTGAACCCTCTCCGAATAATTATCAAATATTGCGACAATACATTTTCGGTTTGAAAAAAATTAGCGACAAAGTCTTTGCGCATAATCTGGCTCTAGGTGACATAGTCGGTAATATTCAAGTCGAATCAGATAATGGGCCAGCATCGCGTGTCGGCTCTGGCAGCGAAACCGTGCCAGTGACAACAATTGACCTATTTAGCGAATCTTATGCGGAACCTACGTTCATCAAAATTGACATAGAGGGTTTCGAGCCACAATGCTTGCTTGGCGCGAAACAAACCATCACCAACTTTTCCCCGGTAATTGCTGTCTGCGTTTACCACTTACAATCTCATGTTTGGGAAATTCCGTTGCAACTATATTCTTATAACAAAGAATACAGCTTTCATTTATGTCCCCATTTAGCGGATGGATGGGATTTGGTTTTATATGCGGTGCCAAAAAATCGTCGCCCAATTAAGTTTGATCTCTGAGATTTCTCATGCGTGTTGCGGATTATATTTTTGAATATTTAGCCCTGCAAAACATCCAAGAGGTGTTCTTTCTTCCGGGTGGCGGAGCGATGCATCTCAACAATGGACTGCTCAGACAAAAGGCCATTACTCCCATCAGTATGTTGCATGAGCAGGGTGCTGCCATTGCAGCAGAGGCCTATGCCCGAACCTCTGGGAAATTTGGTGTCTGCTTAGTCACTTCCGGTCCTGGCGCAACCAATGCGATTACTGGGTTGGCAGGGGCATGGTTTGAATCGACACCCGTGATGTTCTTTTCTGGCCAAGTTAAACGGGCTGATTTGAAAAAGGATAGTGGGCTTCGTCAGCTAGGTAGCCAAGAGCTAGATATCGTCTCGGTAGTTCAATCGCTCACCAAATACGCTGTTTGCCTAACAGATCCTTTGCAGATAAAACGGGAACTGCAAAAAGCCCAATACATGATGCAACATGGGCGACGTGGTCCAGTGTGGATAGACATCCCTCTTGATGTGCAAGCAACCGAAATTGACCCAAGCAATTTGGTGTCTTTTGATGCATCGGAAGTAAGCTTTCCGTGTTTTTCGTCCCAAGATGCACTAAACCAAAATGTTTTAGAAAAACTGACACAATTGATTAATCATGCTAGTCGCCCGGTACTGTTAGTTGGTAACGGCGTACATTCTGCCAGTGCCGAACAGGATTTACGTTGGCTAATCGATTGCTGGCATGTCCCAACCCTGACTACTTGGATAGCAGCCGATTTGCTTGAGTATTCGCATCCATTGTATTTTGGTAGACCGGGTACGGTGGCACCACGCGGTGCTAATTTCACGATTCAGAATGCAGACCTAGTATTGGCTATAGGTTGCCGTCTTGATTTTTCAATTACCGGTTTTGATCGCACTCAGTTTGCCAGATCGGCTCAAATTGTGGTGGTGGATATTGACGAAGCTGAAATCAACAAACTTGGCGATATTCCCGATCTTTCAATCGTTGCCGATGCCAAGGACTTTATTCAGTTGTTATTGGAAAAAGTGGGCAATGCAATGGAATTTGACTATAGTGAATGGATTCAACAATGTACAGTGTGGAAAGAAAAATACCCGGTTGTTCTGCCTGAATATCGCAATCAAATCGGCTACGCAAATACTTACATCTTCACCGAAACCCTTTGTGATGAATTGGCCGAGGGTGATCTTATTATTCCAGGAAGTTCGGGTGCTGCGATTGATACGTTCTGGCTCACGGCAAAGTTAAAAAAAGGCCAGCGGTCAATTGCCACCGGGGGTCTTGGTTCCATGGGTTATGGTCTGCCGGCTGCTATCGGCGGTTGTCTTGGCAGTGGTCGCCGACGTACCGTTTCCGTTGATGGCGATGGCGGTTTTGTGATGAATATCCAAGAGCTAGAAGTGGCAAAACGGCTGCATCTGCCTATTAAGTTCTTTGTTTTAAACAATAACGGCTATGCATCGATTCGGGCATCACAAAGTGGATACTTTAAGCAAACTATTGGCTGCGATCCGGGTTCCGGTCTGACTCTCCCCGATATCGGAAAATTAGCCACTGCATTTGAAATCCCATTTTTTCGAGTGGATGATCAATCAGATTTAAGACGTGTAGTTCGCCAAGTTCTGGAAACGGATGGGCCTGTGATATGCGAAGTGATGGTTCAGCCCGACCAGGCAATCGGTCCGCGGGTAAGCTCTAGGATTAATAGCGATGGCACTATGGTGTCAAGCCCACTGGAAGACTTGTTCCCTTTCTTGGGCAGGGGTGAATTAAAATCCAATATGTTAATCCCACTAATGGAAGAATTAAAATAGGTTATGAGTGACGAATACCTTAAGTCCTATGCAGATAAAGGCTTATACACCATGCAGGGAAGGCTTTCTCCCCCGGAGGATGGTCGCTTTCAGTCTTTTCCTCGTGGAAGTTGGGGAAATGAAATAAACTTGGCATCCCAAGTGCCTTTGGTCGGTATTGAGTGGATTTACGATCTTTATGGTGAGGGGGCGAATCCGCTGGAAACCCCAGAAGGTCGTCTGAGCCTTCGTCACAAACTTAGCCAATCGGGCATCAAAGTAGTCTCCATTTGTGCCGACTATTTTATGGATTGTCCGTTTCTACGCATAGAGAAAACAGCTTTCGAGCAGCGTATAGATAAGCTCAAATGGCTTATTTCAATTTGCCCGGAATTAGGAATCAGGCGCATTGTGCTACCGTTTGTCGATGCATCTAAGATTTCCAGTGACAAGGATGCCGAGGATGTTCTGAGAGTTTTGCACCAAGTTTTATCTTATGCCGAAAAATCCGTAGTGGAATTGCATCTAGAAACGGATATGAGTCCTGCTAATTTTTGTTTATTTCTTAGTGAAATTCCTAGCCCATTAATCAAAGTCAACTACGATTCTGGCAACAGTGCTTCACTGGGATATTCCCCAAGGGAGGAATTCTCTGCATACGGAGACCGCATAGGCAGTTTTCATATCAAGGATCGACTACTCGGAGGAGGTACCGTCCCGCTAGGTAGTGGCAATACCGATTTTTCAAGTTTAAGGGAAGAACTGATTAAAATTAATTATCGCGGGGACTTTGTCATGCAAGTGGCTCGTGGTGCGCCGGGTGATGAATTAAGATGGCTACAACAAGCTGCAAACTTTGCATGCGACTGGCTACACGGCGAAAATAAGCCCATTTAATTTTTGGAGAATATATGCGTGTCTTGTTTTGCGGGCTAGGTGGTATAGGGCAAAGGCATTTGCGTAATTTACGTAGTCTATTGGGTGATCGTCTGGAGGTTCATGCTTACCGAGTAAGGCGGCAGCGAAGAAAATTAATGGATGACCTTAGCATTGAAGTCAATGCTGATTTGGAAAACGACTACGATGTTACTGTGCATACCGATCTGGACAAAGCTATGTCAGTCAATCCAGATGCAGTATTTGTTTGCAATCCAAGCAGTATGCATATTCCAATTGCACTGAAAGCTGCTAGGGCTAATTCGCATATCTTCATAGAAAAACCCGCTTCCAATTCTATTGACGGGTTCAAGGAATTGCTATCTGTTGTCGAAGCCAATAATCTAATTTGCTATATAGGTTATAATTTTCGTTTCCACCCTGGCTTGATACGATTAAAATCTTTGGTTGATGGAGGATTTTTCGGGAATATCATCAGTGTACAAGCTGAGATAGGGGAATATCTACCTAATTGGCACAAATATGAGGACTATAGGCAAATGTATGCTGCTCGGGAAGATTTGGGTGGCGGTGTAATATTATCTCAAATTCATGAGCTGGATTTAATTTATTGGTACTTTGGTTTGCCTGATACCATATTCTGCGTTGGAGGTAAATTGAGTGATCTCGAAATTGATGTCGAAGATTCTGCTTCATCTCTAATGCAATACAGAGGTCATTTGGGAGACTTTCCTATTTTATTGCATCAAGATTTTGTACAACGACCGCCTTCCAGAACTTTCAAAATTATTGGGGATAATGGCTTGGCAAAAATTGATTTGGTTCAAAACCAGTTAGATATTTATACCAAGCAGGGTGAATTATCGGAGTCATCGAATTTTCCCGATTTTAAACGTAATGATATGTTTTTGGAGCAAACACGGCATTTCTTGGAATGTATTAATGGAAGGGAATCACCACGTATTGATCTTTTAGCCGGGTTACAAAGTTTACGACTTGCACTTGCTGCAAAGAAATCGCTTGCCATGGGTTCGGTGGTAACATTAGCCAGTGTCGATTTACCATGAATGCAACACACTGCACCGATCTATTCAGTCTAAAAGGAAAAATCGCCATTATTACTGGCGGCGGAGGGATGCTAGGTTATCAGCACGCTGCTGCCATTGCGAGCTTCGGCGGAATACCGGTTCTACTGGATATAAACCCGATAGGACTACAAAAAAACCAGAGCCTTATTGAAGCTGAGTTTGGAATGAAGATATTGGCACTGGAAGTTGATATCACTGACTTGCAGTCGGTGAAAGCATCAATGAATACCGTAATCGAAGACCATCAAAAAATTGATATACTCATCAACAATGCCGCACGCAACCCCAAGGTAGAAGATGGCTCGGGCATTAATTTTTCCCGCCTAGAAAATTTCCCAACTGAACAATGGCAACTTGATTTAGATGTTGGTTTAGGTGGAGCATTCAATTGTGCTAAAGTCTATGGAAGCTATATGGCGGAAGCAGGAAATGGAGGAGTAATTATTAACATCTCATCAGACCTAGGCGTGATAGCACCAGATCAGAGACTTTATAAAATCGATGGTTGCGAAGATCATCATCAACCTGTAAAGCCAGTTACTTACTCGGTAGTCAAGCATGGCTTGATTGGATTAACTAAATATCTAGCCACTTACTGGTGTGACCGGGGCATACGCTGCAATGCTTTATCTCCTGGTGGGGTATATTCAGGGCAGAACGAAATATTTGTCAGTAATCTGGTCAAGCTTATACCAATGGGAAGAATGGCAAAGCCGGATGAATATCGTGGGGCCATTGTGTTTTTATGTTCCGATGCATCATCATACTTAAATGGGTTCAATCTGGTAATTGATGGAGGACGGAGTGCTTGGTAGTGACAGTATAGATATTATCACCGAATGGCGCAGTGGAATTTTAACTAATACCGATGATTAAAGAACGAATAGCCAAACAATGTATATGTTGTGATGGGGTTGATTTGAGAAAATCACCCGCTGTACTCATGCCATTTGTGGCAAAGAGGGTGTTTGACCACGAACCGGTAATGATCGCGCCAGAATGGGGTCTGCGAGACCTGAAACCGGGTATGGCGTACTCTTTATGCAATTCATTACAATGTATAAGTTGTGGCGTTGTGTTTTTGGATTTGCGTTTTTCTGATACCGAAATGACATCGCTTTATGCAGGATATCGTGAAGAGGAATATACAAACCTACGGGAATTTTACGAACCGGGTTATAAAGGAATTAATGAATTCTATTCTGGACGTGCTGCCTATATCGATACAATTGAAGAGTTTCTGTTGCAGTGGGTTCCATCACCCCATGGTATCCTTGATTGGGGCGGCGATACCGGTATTAATACTCCATTGATAAAACAGGCTCACCTTGCCCATATTTACGATATTTCAAATAAGCCCGTTATTTCGGGCGTTGAAGCTGTTGATTTGGCAACAATTAAAAGAAATAAATACGATATGATTATATGTAGCCAAATGCTGGAACATGTTCCTTATCCCAAAGATGTCCTAGATGATATAATTTCTGTGATGGATGCCGATACTTTGCTATATTTGGAAGTGCCCTATGAAGAATTAATACTCTCGCAGCCATCATCGAGAGAATTGTATAAAGAAAAACATCATTGGCATGAACATATCAATTTCTTTTCTATGGAGTCATTGGTTGTGCTTATTGAACAAGCCGGGCTACGGCTGTTGGAAATGAAGCCAATAAAGATTGATCTCGGTTGGCGCAATGCGTGTGTTATTTCTGTTTTGTGCCGCTTAGCCTAGATTTAACCCCTCACTTCCCTTTTTGTCTCACTATATTAAAAATATAACGAATGAATTCGAAACCTATACAAGCAGTACTTCCTACCCATGTTGAGGTATTGAACAGAACCATTGCAGAAAATGCGCTCATCATTTTTCAACAATTGTTTGTTTTTGGTTTTGTTGTACACTAAGGCCACCGTTTTACGAGTAGACTAACTATATGGATAGAAAATGACATTTATCTCAGTCATAGCTGGCACATTTAATGAGGAAGATAATATCATTGATCTTTATAATCGAATTACCAACACATTCAAACAGCACTTGAAAGATTACTCCTACGAGTTGCTAATAATCGACAATGCATCAACGGACAGGACAGTAGACATACTAAAGCAACTGGCAGTGATGGACAAACGAGTTAAAATCATTGTGAATAACCGAAATTTTGGACATGTCAGATCGGGCTATCACGCTCTGCTCCAGGCAAAGGGTGATGCCACCATTGCCATGGCATCTGATTTGCAGGATCCGCCCGAGATGATCCCTCAATTTGTAAAAAAATGGGAAGAGGGTTACAAAATCGTTTTAGCACAAAAGACCAACTCGGCAGAATCACCATTCTTCTTTCTGGTACGCAAGATATATTATTCTCTTGCCAGTCGCATGTCCGAAACCGAACTGGAAAAAAACGTGACTGGCTTCGGAATTTATGATCGAAGGGTCATAGAGGATATTCGCCAGATCGGTGACCCATACCCTTATTTTCGTGGGTTGATTTGTGAACTTGGCTACGAGCGGGCATTAATCCCGTTCAAACAGCCAACCAGAAAAAGAGGGCTGACCAAAAATAATTTCTACACCCTCTGGGATTTGGCGATGCTTGGCATAACCAATCACTCAAAGGTTCCACTGAGGCTGGCGACATTTTTTGGGCTTACGGTCAGTTTCTTAAGCTTTTTAGTGGCGGTGGGTTACTTAATCTATAAATTTATTTATTGGGAGAGTTTTCAGCTTGGAACCGCCCCCATGGTGATTGGCATTTTTTTTATTGGTGCTGTTCAGCTTTTTTTTATAGGCATTCTTGGCGAATACATCGGCTCCATTCATACCCAAATACTCAAGCGACCTTTAGTCATCGAGAAAGAGAGAATCAATTTTGATTGATTTGGCAGATGAACTTTCAACAGCCATTCGCAAAATAGAGGACGATGTCGATGCAGATGGATCGGGCTTGCCAGAAGAGCTTTTCTTGTTTGTCAGTCGGATTACGCCTCTCATTAATGTCGATTTGCTAATCCAGAATAAATACAAGCGCACATTGCTTACCTGGCGGGATGATCATTTTTATGGTCCGGGTTGGCATGTGCCAGGCGGCATCATTAGGTACAAAGAAACAGCGGAGGATCGTATCCGTAGTGTGGCGCGTCAGGAACTCGGAGTGGAAATCGATTTCGACCCTTCGCCTATTTTCGTTTTAGAAAGCATTTCGCCGGAAAGGCGGGATCGAGGACATTTCGTTTCCCTTCTGTATCGTTGCCGCTTGAAGAGTAAAATTAATGAAATGCAACGGTTCAAGCCAGAAGCACCAGCACCGGATCAATGGCTCTGGCACGATAAGATTCCAGAGAATTTGATCCAAGAACAACAAGCTTACGCTAAGTTTATAGGCAACTATCCCAAGAAACGCGCATTTCTAAGATCGCTGACCAACCACATTCCTCCAAGTCAGCTAGCCCGTTATCTTATTGTGGGCATTTGGAACACCGCGTTCGCCTACGGATCTTTTGCGCTGTTCACCTTCTGGCTCGCTAAATACATGCCGGCCAGCTATATGGCAGCAAGCTTGTTGTCCAGCATACTGAATATCACTGTCTCGTTTCTTGGCTATAAGTGGTTTGTATTCAAAACCAAGGGAAACTATCTAAAGGAATGGAGCAAATGCCTAATGGTATACAGCGCATCTATCGTTTTAGGCTTGGCTTTGCTCCCCCCTGCGGTGCTTGCGGTAAGCTACTTGACCAAAAATCCAAGTAGCGCCCCGTATATTGCTGGAGCATTGCTGATGGGATTCAATGTAATCATCAGTTTTGTGGGCCACAAAAAGTTTTCTTTCCGGCAAGTCCAAGCCGAATAGTATTTACCATTTTTCCCCTCAGCACTGTAGGTCTGGCGATTCTCTTTTCGCCCTACAAAACCGCTGAAGCGTCGGACAACACGCCACGACTATACTCAGCAAACAGCCCGCGTAGGGCGGAATTGCGTTTTAGCGTATTCCTCCTAAAAATTCCCCGATCCATGCGGCACATTACACTAAAACGCTAATGCATCGGCCTTTTCGCCTTTCACTTGTCATCAAACACGTCTTCAAGCGTGGTGGCATCCAAGATACGGTCGGCCCAATTTTCCAGTTGCGCCTGACCGGCTTGGTTTAGCCTAGCTTCGGTCCACAAAGGCAGCGGCCCAAAACGGCGCGTAAATTGGCGCCTCAATACCGCCAATTCACCCTGCGATATACCCTGGGATATGCCTTGGGATATGCCCTGGGATATGCCCTGCAGCAGACCTTTTTGCTCTCCCTCGCGTATCCATTCATCGGCTATGGTGGACATGATGGCTTCTCCTCGTGCAAAAATTTGTTGGACGGTATGGTTAAGTTCGGTGCGGCTGAGTTTGTTGGTGCCTCGCGACAAGTAGCGCAGGACGGTGTGGAGGTAGTCCAGCCCGCTCTGCTGTTGGGGCAGGTCTTTCAGCAACCCTAGGATGCCCGGTATCCGTTCGGGCAGTTCGTCCCGGAAGATGTATTTCATCACCAACAGCGCGGCCTGCAATAGGGCATCGCCACGCAGTTCCTCGTCGGTGGATTCGTTCGTGCCTTTGGTGTTCTTCGTGGACGATTCTTTTGGTGGATTCGTTGTTGTAAATCACCTAAAGGGAAAAGCTTACTCCCTTGCCTGAGTGCCATGAACCCTTAGCCACTCGGTTAATTCACCCACTTCAGACCAGTCAAAAATGGCTTCTGCCAGGTCTTCCAGTCTTTCAACCGGCAATGACGGCAATTGTACCAGCAACGGGCCAAGTTCGGGATGGATGCCGAATTTTCGCCTTAATAAGCGCGTCACTAGAGAAACACATTCTTCCTGCCGCCCTTCCTGCTGACCTTCCTGCCGCCCTTCCTGCCGCCCTTCCTGCCGCCCTTCCTGCCGCCCTTCCTGCTGACCTTCCAGCCGCCCTTCCTGCTGACCTTCCAGCCGGGCAACCTGACATTCTTGCCTAATTATCTGCCCTAGACCCATGATTTCACCTGCTTCGTTTAGGTAGTGTGTGCGGAATTCGAGGGTTTCCTCTTCACTAAGATTCGCGTAATAGTCGATAAAGTCAATGTATTTGCGTTGTTTGTCGGGGTTCGGTTCAATTTGCGCCAAGCCTAGCTGTGCGGCCCAGTAGATGGCCAGCCGGTCTTGACGTGAGTGCGCCATGTTGGGCAGGTTGAGCCGGGCGACGATGTTGTCGCTGTCTTTATAATCGTTGGCCGAGAGGCGCTTCAGGTCACAGGCCAGATAGCGAAATTCTAAATAACTGTGCCTGTCTCCGCCCAAGCGCAAATTGTCCTTTCGTGTGCCGGAGTTTAAGAATATCACCACAGGGACGACCCGCTCGGTTTCCATCAGTTCCGCCATGTCCAGGCAATAATGCGCCAGTCGATGAATGGAAAAGCGGTTGGCTTGTGTTTCTTCTTCAATGACAAATAGAATGGCCTCGCGATGGCCCTCCGGCCATTCCACCAACAGCGGCACGTCGAGTTCGCGGAAGCGGTCGCCCAGACGGTCTTTCAATTGTTCCTGACGGATTGGGACTATCCGTGCATGCATCAAGTCTTCGTCCGTTTCTTCCTGCGCGAAGAAGGCCAAGGCTTCGCGTGGATAATCGAGGATCAGGTTTTTAAAGTTTTGGTCGTGCATGTTGATGCTGTGTCGCGCCTTTACCCCTCACCCCTCGGCAAACACGTCTGCAAGCGTGGGGGCATCCAAGACACGGTCGGCCCAGGTTTCCAGTTGCGCCTGACCGGCTTGGTTTAGCCCAGCTTCGGTCCACAAAGGCAGCGGGCCGAATCGGCGCGTCAATAGGCGTCTCAATACCGCCAATTCACCCTGCGATATACCCTGGGATATGCCTTGGGATATGCCCTGCAGCAGACCTTTTTGCTCTCCCTCGCGTATCCATTCGTCGGCTATGGTGGACATGATGGCTTCTCCTCGTGCAAAAATTTGTTGGACCGCTTGGGTCAATTGTTCATTGTTGAGTGTGTTGGTGCCCCGTGACAGGTAGCCTTGTAGGTCGGGCGAGTCTCTTTTCGCCCGACAAAACCGCTGAAATATCGGGCAATAAAAGCCTGTTTAGAGCGTAGTCGTAGGGACGACGCCCAACTTTTTTATAACCATATTTTGGAAAAATCGAATAAAACGCTGCACTTGCCCAAGTGGAATTCAACAGTGTCCTTACTGGCATCCAACAGTTTTATATAGCGCCCGTCTTGCAAATGATAGA
>Ga0268283_1000598_pt1 | contig 22027 bp, 19 predicted proteins | sample saktaG_13_FD_190140 | JGI IMG/M metagenome (GOLD analysis project Ga0268283, IMG submission 190140) | Saline water microbial communities from Sakinaw Lake, British Columbia, Canada - sak_2013_06_06_36m | ecosystem: Environmental > Aquatic > Non-marine Saline and Alkaline > Saline ... | reverse complement strand
ATAACCAGCAATACAAGCTAAGTACAGTTAACAGGCGCAAACTTCGCAGGTATGTCCGACGAAGTGAGGATGATATCAGTATTCCCATACAAAGTATATGGCTGGACGCAGAAAATTTTAAAATTTCGAAGGTTTTACTTAAAGAAGCTGAGCGTGACAGCCGCAAGTTTGATGCCACTTATGGTGAATTTACCAACGTAGGGGGGAAGCTTATTCCCACCAAACTGGATTTTAAAGTGGAAACCGATGATAAAAAAATCAGGATTCAAATCAGCTATTCTAAAATACAACTTGACCAGGAACTAACATATCCGTTCAGGATCCCGGAAAGTTATACTGAAATAAAGGAATTACAACCCCAAAACAAATGACAGGAATACCCCGGAGGACAAACCGCTTTTACCTATTTCTACTATGCATCGTTGTTGTGTTTCTATGCGCAACCTTTGCTACCATTTCTGCGCAGAATGATAAGAACAAACTGCAGAGTCGTAAATTGAAAATAGAAAGAGATATTATACAGGTTAACCGGGAGTTGGAAGAAACCAAAGAAAATAAATCGGCCAACCTGAATCAATTGATATTGATCAATAAAAAAATCGATAAACGTGAAGATCTTATTAATGCAATTGAGCAGGAAGTTTCCGGTTTAGATAGCCAGGTGAATGACATGGGCGATACTATTGCCCATATCACTACAAATCTGAAGAGCCTGAAAGAAGAATACGCACGCTTAATTTATTCAACTTACCGCAACCGGAGCGCATACAACAGGCTGATGTTTCTCTTTTCGTCGCACAACTTTAACCAGGCATATAAAAGGCTCAAATACCTGCAACAATATACCGAGTACCGTAAATTGCAGGTTCAGTCGATCACTGAAACACAAAGGATTCTAACCACCAAAAAACTTGAGCTTGAGAAGAGAAAATCATCAAAGCTTACCCTGAAACATGCCCAGGAACAGGAGCGGAATATCCTCGCGAATGAAAAAAGCCAGAAAGATGAAAAAATTAAAAACCTCACTACACAGGAGAAAAACCTGCTTGTAAAACTTCGCAATAATGAGGTTGCTTTAAATAATCTGCAGGCTGCCATCGAAAAACTTGTTGCAGACGAAATAAAGAAAGCGGACAGGGAGAAGGCCCGTAAAACGGCACTAGCAGCTGAAACTGAGCGTAAAGCCCGTGCCGATTCCGATCATAGGGCCAAATCTAAAGCTGAGGCAGACAAAAAAACCAAAGCAAATGCAGCTTCCGGTGCTAAATTATCAGAGCCGGGAAATTCAGAACCATTGGCAAAAGCAGATGTATCCCGTTCAACTTCTGCAAAATCGATTCCTTTAAAATCAAACAGTATGTCGGTCACAGCTGAAGATGTTGCCCTTACCGGCAGTTTTGCAGGCAACAAAGGCAGTTTGCCATCACCGATCGACAAAGGAAATATTGTCTCTTCTTTTGGAGAGCATCCGCATGCTGAATTCCAGAATATTAAAATTAAAAATAATGGCATTGATATCTCTTCGGTAACCGGGGCGAAGGCAAAGGCGATTTTTGAAGGAGAAGTTTCAAGTGTTATTTTTATTGCCAATCTTAATTATGTTGTGATCATCAGGCATGGCGATTACCTTTCAGTGTATTCAAATCTCGAAGATGTCTCAGTTAAAAAGGGTGATAGGGTTAAAATCAGGCAGTCGCTGGGAACAGTATCTACAGGGCAGGGCGAAACCAAATCCCGGCTTCACTTTGAACTCTGGCAGGGAACAATAGTTCAGAATCCGGCCGGCTGGCTAAAAATATAAACTAATCATTTTTGTTAGAAGGTAATATTTTTAACTTCAAGTCGCCGGCTTATTTCACTTATTATTTTCCATTATTTCCCTGGAATTCGTTCAATCGCAGTTTTATCCCCTTTGGATAATTTGAGCTGTTTATAGTAAATTGTTAATATTTAACATGTTGTGAATCACGTATAGATCCACCGCAATTTATAGTATTTCGCAATTTTTAGAACTTTTATGTTAAAAAGTACATTCTTGCTTTCAATTTAATTTAACTTTGCGGCTGCACTAACGAAAAACAATCAAAAATCATGGGTAAATTAGGGCCAACTGAAATTATTCTAATACTAGCTGTCGTGCTATTACTTTTTGGGGGTAAAAAAATTCCTGAACTAATGAGTGGCATAGGGAAAGGTGTAAAAAGCTTTAAGAACGGCATGAAAGACGATGAGCAGGATCCAAAATCGGATACCAAGACCAGCTAACAACAGAAGTGTTTAGGGCAGATTTATTACGAAACTACCGTTAATTACTATCGGGGAAACTGAGTTGCCTGGAAAATTACTTTTTTGAATACCAAATATGCGGTTTCTGCCGTTATACTTTTAAACAACCGATTGTGAATTAATACTCTGAACGTCACATTTAATCAAATGTGCGTTTTCGTATTTTTAACAACCTTTATATTCCGTGTTTAAAGGAATATAAAAAGAATCAATTTTAGCTTTTAATTTTGGGGAATAAAGAATGAATAAAACAAAGCAGTTATTACTGATATTTTTTCTTGGTGTCACTGTCTCTTTAAGAGCACAGCAAGCCGGGGAATATACCTCACCTGAAAAAACATCGGGTGATTTTCAATTGGTGGATGATAATTTTATAGTGGCAGCAATGGATAGCCTTAGCGCACTTAAATACTTTGAAAGCACTGAAAATACGAAGTGCCGCCTTACTGAAAACAAGTATAATTTTCTGCCTAATTTTGTTCCGACCTATCCCGATTCGGTATATTATTACCGTATGCAACGCCTTGATGTTGGGTCTCCAATCAATCTGACATACAACCCCCGGGTAAGGGCATTTATTGATATGTATGCCAATAAAAAACGTGGTACCACATCACGTGTTCTTGGTTTAGCCCAGATGTATTTCCCGATGTTCGAACAGCAGCTTGATAAATATAATGTTCCGCTTGAATTAAAATACCTTGCCATAGTTGAATCTGCTCTTAATGCCAAAGCCCGGTCAAGTGTTGGTGCAGGCGGATTGTGGCAGTTTATGTATTATACCGGGAAAGTTTACGGACTTGAATTAACATCGTATGTTGACGATCGCAACGATCCGATGAAATCTACTGTTGCAGCCTGCCGTCATTTTAACGACCTTTACAATATGTATCACGACTGGTTACTGGTACTTGCTGCCTATAACTCAGGTCCCGGTAATGTTAATAAAGCAATCAGGCGCTCAGGCGGGAAAATGACTTTCTGGGAAATTATGCCATACCTTCCCCGCGAAACCCGCGATTATGTGCCGGCTTTTATCGCAGTAAATTACGTTATGGCGTACTCAAATGAGCACAATATTTACCCTATTATGCCCAAAATATTGTATCATGAAACTGATACTATTGCGGTTCACCAGCCACTTACTTTAAGTATTCTTTCAGATAAACTAAAGCTAAGTCTTGCCGACCTCGAATTTCTGAATCCAACTTTCCGCACAGGTTTCATCCCTGCTACACCAGCCAATACTTTCTACATACGTCTTCCCCAAAAATCAATAGCTGATTTTTTAAATAATGAGTCCTCTTTGTATGCTTATTACCAGCTAAAGGGATATGATCCAAATCAGTTTCGGGTCCAGGATAATGCGGATTATGATATAGTTACTAAGAAAATTACTCATAAAGTACGCAAGGGAGAAACATTGGCCACTATTGCCAGGAAATATGATTGTTCTTCAGCCGAGATTAAAAAATGGAATAAATTAAAGAAATCATCGGTTAACAAAGGCCAGGCGCTGAAAATTTATGTTCAGTCGCAGCAACCGGCAGTACATGCAAAAACGCCGAAAACAGTTCCTTCAACTCAGGACGTGGCAGTAAATTCCGATACGATAACAGAGGAACAAACAGTTGCCGCAGTTGTAAAGAAGCCTGCCAGCACAACCATAAGTCCGAAATACCATGTTGTTAAAAAAGGGGAAAGCCTTGGCAAGGTTGCAAATAAATATAATGTAACTACGAATGACCTTAAAACATGGAATAAACTGAAAACTACAAATGTGGTTATAGGACAGAAAATCAGGGTAAATGCACCGGGAAAAACTACTGCCGGTGAAAGCCTGGCCGGTTCAACGGAAAAGGAAAATCTGAAACCAACGGCTCAGCAAAAACAGGTTATGGCAAATGCTAAATACCATGTTGTGCAAAAGGGCGAATTCCTGAATAAAATTGCATCCACGTATGGCGTAACTCCCGATGAACTTGTAACCTGGAATTCACTGGAAACAAATAACCTGCTCGTTGGCCAGAAACTTAGAGTTAACCAGCCTGATACCGGAAGCAATGCAAAAAATATAGCCCAGGAAACTCCTGTAAAAGGACAAGGTATTAGCGATAAAGATTTAAAACTTGTTTATTATACGGTTAAACCTGGAGATACACTTTGGAGTATCTGCCAGCGCTACGATGGTATTACTATTGATCAGCTTAAAGAATGGAACAAAATTTCTGGCAAAGCAGGTCTAAAGGTGGGACAAAAAATTAAAGTGATACTGCCAGCAGGGTAAGTTATTTTATAGTTTCATGTTTCATAGTTTCAAGCTGACTTATTATTATTATGTCAGGCCGCCTCAGGCCCCGTTCAATTCGTTTCAGCAATTCTTTCCATACTTTTCAGCAATATGTTCTGATGTGGTTTAAAAAATCGGTTTATTTTTTATTTGCCACGGTTTTACTGGCTTCATGTAACGGAACTATAAGCCTTGATTCAATTGGGAATGGATCCGAAATAATTGTTATATGCACTGAAAAGCAGTGGGACGGCACAGTAGGTGAAACTATACGCCAAGCCCTGATGCAATCTATGCCTGGCCTGCCTGATGCTGAACCGCAGTTTACCCCGGTATTTATTCCCGAACAAAATTCTGGGAAATTTTTGCTGACTAATTGTAATGTTTTATTAGTAAATATTCAGCCGGAAAATAAGGCAGGAAAAATTGAAACTCTTACAGATGTATGGTCTCATCCGCAGCAGGTTATTAAAATAAAGGCCGGTTCTGATACAGCGTTTACAAATTTATTTTCAAAAAACAGTGAATTAATAAATTCGTTATTTCACCAGAATGAACGTGCCCGGTTTGATGCTCAGAATCTCCTGAACCGGAATTTGGTTGTCGAAAAGATGCTGGAGGATGAATTTGGCATCAAAATGATTATTCCCAAAGACTTTTACCAGGCAAAAAAAACGAGTGATTTCGTATGGTTGCGATCCGATACAACCTCCATGAGTCTTGGTTTGATGATTTATATTTACCCGTACAAAGACACCGCCCAGATGAATCCTGCTGCAGTACTAGCTTCCCGCGACCGATACACCCAACTCTACGTTCCGGGCCCGCTGAAAGGCTCGTATATGACAACAGCGAGGGAAGCATATGCACCCGTGCCCCGAAAAATACTGTTTAAAAACATGTTTGCGATCGAAACGCGGGGTTTGTGGAAAACGGAAGGTGATTTTATGGGCGGACCCTTTGTAAATTATACTATTGTGGATGCACCGCGCGAACGGATTATTGTATTTGACGGATACGTTTATTACCCGAATAATTCGAAACGCAACTATATCCGGCAACTGGAATCTATTATCTGGGCAGCGGAATTTGGTGAGCCGGGGAAGAAGAAGTAAATAGAAAAAAGAAAATTGTGAGATTAGTTATTCCGTAGTAAAAAGCAATTCAATTGATTGGCTTTGATTGAGACAAAGGTTTAACGGGCTAGGTTAAGGATTGGCAAATATTAGTTCATTTCTTATCGTAAAAGAGTAACTGATCCTCTTTTAGTTGTTTGTTTTTGTAAAGAAGATCCCATTCCCACAGAATATTCAGAAATATAAAAGTAGGCTCCGGAAGGGCATTGATTTCCCTGAAAAGTGCCATCCCAACCTGTATAACCATCATTTGATTCATAAAGCTGCTGCCCCCAGCGGTTAAAAATGAGTATCTGGTAGAAGGTTATAACGCCTTGTGAAACAGGTCTGAATCTCTCATTCACTCCATCGTTATTAGGCGTAAATACATTTGGGAACCACAATTGTGATCCACAATCACTTATCGAAATAGTATCCCTCGCTGAACAGAAACCATCAGAAACAGTTACAAAATATCGACCTGCCTGATTTACCTGCAATGTACTTAAAACGGAACCCTCAGACCATAAGTAGCTTGTAAATCCAAAGCCGGGAGTAAGTACAATTAAATCACCTGGACACATAAGCGTGTCGTTGCCTAGTGAAGGTGTTGGCAAAGGATTGACTGTTAAATTTGTTTTGACAATACTATCACAACCCGTAACAGCTGTTAATAAATTGGTATAGCTTCCGGATGTTAAATAAATCTGAGTTCCGACTATAAAAGTTTCGCCCTGGCAAATTGCATGACTTTGAGTCGTTAGAAATGCTGGATTTACTGTCAGATTTGTTGTTATAATGCTATCGCAGCCTGACGAAGTGGGATAGGTTTCATTGTATTTACCCTGATTATTGCGATATAAACCATTTATAAGTATGGAATCACCTGAGCAAATTGAAACTGTATTGGTAGATATAGAGCCATTTATAATTATTGAGTTGCTTGTAGTATCCGAACCGCATGCGTTTAAAGCAATTAATGAAACCAGATAATTGCTGGATTGAGAATAGGGATGGCTAGGACTTTCGACGGCACTAGAGTAACCATCTCCAAAATTCCAGTAATAGGTAGTCCCATTTAATGAACCATTACTAAAGTTTATAGACTGATTTACACATGATATTGATGAATTAGTGAATTTAGCTACTGGTATTTCACCTGAACCAAGATATAGTTTAACCAGAAAAATATCGATTTGTCCATTAAAAGTTGCGTCATATGAATTATTTGTTGTCGGAAGGTTGGGTGATTGAGTTTCACCTATCATTGTCACTGTATCATTTGAAGTAACAAGTGCCATACCATTATCTATATTGTTACCGCCAAAATAACTTGAATAAAGCAATTTTGATATATCAGGATTAGTCTTTGTGATAAAAGTGTCAGTTGATCCATTGTATGATTCATCGTATGCGCATGAGGTAACCGGAAAACCTGAACCACAAAATCCTGTAGCAATAATATTTGAATTTGCATCAATTACCGCATTCAATATGTAATCATCTCCTGTACCCCCTAAATATGATGCATAAATTAGTTTTGTGCCTGTGGAGTTAAGTTTTAAGATCAAGCCGTCTGATAATCCTCCCCCATAAGAAGGTTGAAAACATCCAGCTGTTGTTGGGAAACCGTTGCCAGCTTTTCCGAGAACAATCAGGTTGTTAGAGTTGTCGACAAAAATGTCGCCCCTTACCTGATCCTCAGCTCCTGTTCCGATGAAGGTGGAATAAATTAAACTGGAAAGAGTTGAATTAAATTTTGCAACAATAATATCAAATGTGCCGCCATTAAAGGTATTATCGAAACAACCGGAAGTGGTTGGAAAGTCTCCCGAAGTCCAACCAGAGACGTAAACATCACCGGTTTGACCTACTGTTATACCAACTCCACGGTCAGCTGAGGCTCCTCCAAGGTATGTAGAATTTAAAAGAGCCGATCCGTCAGAATTCATTTTTGAAATGAGAATATCATACGAACCGCCCCCGTAATTTGTTTGATATGATCCTACTGTTGTTGGGTATGAACCGTTTGTTTGCCCAACAATATACATATCATGATTGTTATCAATAGCAAAATCAAAGGGCTGATCTTCAAGAGGACCGCCTAAAAAAGTCGAAAATATCAACTTATTTCCTGCATTATTTAGTTTAAAAAGAAAAATATCACAAGAGCCCCCTTGGTAGGTTGTCTGATATGCCCCAGGAGTTGTCGGGAACGTTGAAGAAGCATCTCCAATAACAATGATATCGTTTCCAGGCCCTGATAATTCGAGCCCGAAACCCGCATCAACTCCGGTTCCACCGATAAAAGTTGAGAAAATTATTTGGGTTCCGTCAGGATTCATCTTCATAACGAATGCATCCATAGTTCCGGTTGGTGTGGAGGTATAGGAACCTGGAGAAACTGGGAAATCGAAACTGTTTGTGCGGCATGTAAAATAAATATTATTTGAAGCATCCCGCTCAATATCACCTGAGTACATATAATCATCACTGATTCCTCCCAAATAGCTGCAATAAATCAACTGCGGGTCAATAACAAGGTCATAATCCTGATTATAATTCTCAACATCAAAACGCACTGTATTTTCACTATCTATCCTGAAATTGACGTTCACAATTACCTTGGTTCCATTTATCAACTGGTATGCTTCAGGAATATTTTCCGTTATTTCACCAGCATCAGTGTATAGTTGTAAAGCACCAGCAGCGTTAATTGAAATGTCTTTTATTCCGCTGTATTTCAAAAGTATATCCGAAATATTTCCTCCGGTATGAACCACAAAATCGCTTTTTATACCTTTTGTTGCATTGTAATATACCAGGTCAACATTATCGTAAAGCCCTTTGTAAGCTAATGTAGAGAATGAGGCAATATCTGTTCGCCAGGATGATGCATCATTACCGATGAAGAAATTTGATTTCGAGGCTAACGGGTCTCTCTCTTCAAATACAGGATGCGGGGTACTGTTTTCAAAATCAATTCTCATATTCAGGATATCCGGATTTATGCTATCCTGTTTATCTTTTACAGAAACAAACTGGTGAACAATATAATTTTCAAAAAAGAAAGTATTTGATTTTCCGGTTTTCAGGCAATATTGCGACCCATTGCTGAATTGCCCCTGATTCTTTAGAAACCAGGAGGGTATATTAACAATACTTTTTTCGGCCTTTATATTGTAGATTGAGGATAGAAATATATATATTAATACTGTAAAGTACTTATTATCATATATTTTATAAAACGTATCTTTAAGTTAGAATTACTTATAATTGGTAAAAGTACAAGATTTATGTAATTGGACCAGCTATTTCAATTCTTTAATCAGAGGAAAATTATTTTTCAGCTTTTGTAAAACCTGGATTATTTTGTTTTACTTTTGACCGCATGGTTAAATCATTTAGTTAAACCAAGAGATTAAACCATTTTAGTCATGACATTAGCTGGAGAAAATACTGAAAACCATATACTTATTGCTGCCCGCGAGGTTTTTATTGCCAAGGGTTTCGAAGGTGCCCGTATGCAGGAAATTGCCGACCATGCAGGTATAAACAAAGCATTGCTGCATTATTATTTCCGGAGTAAGGAGAAATTGTTTGAAGCCGTGTTCAGCGAAGTGGCTTCAAACCTGTTTCCGGCGATGAAACAAATGCTGGAAGCAGAGCTTGAACTAAAAGAAAAAATCACTTTATTTATCCGGATTTATCTTAAAGCATTAGACGAAAATCCTTTTATCCCGGCTTTTATCCTGAACACGCTGAATACAAATCCTGATAGTTTTTTGAAATACATCAAAAAGGCTGGACTTAATCCCAGGTTGCTTCAAAAGCAGATTGACGAAGAAGTGGTCCGTGGCATTATCCAGGCTATCAAAGCGGAACATCTCCTGGTTAATATTATCGCTATGTGCATTTTCCCCTTTGTTGCCAGGCCAATTGTTCAGAATATATTTGACATGAATAACGATCAATACCAGGCTTACCTGGAATCGCGCCAAACCGAAATTGTCGATTTTGTACTTAAATCAATAACTGTATGATGTACAGAACAGTATTACTTTCCCTTTTTATTTATGCCGGCATTAATGCGTTGGCACAGCAGCCTGTTACCCTCGACGAATGCTTGTCGGCTGCAATGAAAAATCAGCCGCTTTCGGGGCAGAATGAAATTTATAAAGAATCAAGTTCGCTCCAGCAAAAGAATATTGAGAACGGTAAACTGCCGCAATTAAATATAAACGGACAGGGAACGTACCAGAATGAGGTAATCCAGCTTCTTTTCAACATTCCCGGGGCGCCGGCACCTGTAATTCCTAAAGCGCAGTACAAAGTATCCGTAGATGCAAACCAGCTGATTTATGGCGGAGGTAATATTGATGCCCAGGGAATTATTGAAGACTACAACCGTCAGATAAACCAGCTCAATAACGAAGCGGAACTTTATAAAATACGCGAACGGATCAATCAACTGTATTTTAGCATTTTACTCTCTGGTTTAAATTCAGGAGTTATTGACAATACAATTTCCGATCTGAATGTAAGGCTTGCAAAAATTAATGCCTCAGTAAAGGAAGGCGTAATGCTTGTTTCGGCAGCGGATGTGTTGCAGGCTGAAATACTGAAAGCCGGTCAGCGCCTGCTGGAAGTTAAAACTCAGAAGCGAATGCTTGTTAACACTATGCAGGTTCTGACGGGTTTAACCCTGAGTGAAAATTCAACTTTTGCTGAACCAGGGATTGTTGTAGACCTTTCCGTCTATACTAACCTGAGACCTGAGTTTGGTGTTTTCGGATTGATGCAGCAAAAGCTTGAAGCTACCAAGAAACTTACTGAATCTAAAGATCTGCCGAAAGTATACGGTTTTGGAACTGCCGGTTACGGAAACCCGGGCTATAATTTTTTCAAGGAAGGATCGGCCTTTTTCTATACCTTAGGCGCAAAGGTTACCTGGAATTTCTGGAACTGGAATCAGACAAGCCGTGAAAAGCAGATACTGGATCTGAACAGCAATATTATCGAAAATCAGAAAAACGCTTACGACCTGGCCAATAAAGCACAGGTTCAGCAATACCTGGCTGATGTTCAAAAAGCTGATGAACTGATTAAAAGCGACCAAGAGATTATCAAGTTACGAAAATCAATAACGCTTTCAGCTGCTTCACAACTCGAAAACGGAACACTTACCGCCACCGAATTTGTTACGGAACAACTCGCCGAAGAACAGGCTCTGCTAAATCGGAATCTACATAAAATGCAACTTTTGCAGTCGAAAGCGCTTTATAAGGCGGCAACGGGAGGATTGTAGATTTTACCAATGCAACGATCATCATTCAAACCACACAAGAAATTATTTTTTTGAACTTTATGTCTAAAATATCTCAAACAATGGCAACAACCCGCAATGTATTCATAGTAATTGCTCTGGCATGGTTATCTTCATGTAATAACAATAACAACCTGAGTGATGCTTACGGAAATTTCGAAGCCGTTCAGGTAACGGTTTCTTCCGAAAGTGCAGGAAAGATTCATTATTTGAATGTTGAAGAAGGATCTGAACCTGATTCAGGAACGATAGTGGCTTTGATTGATACCACTGATTTGTACCTGAAAAAGCTACAGCTTCAGTCGCAAAAAAAAGCTGTTTCGGTTAAAAGCAGCAATATCGAGAGCCAGATCGCGGTTCAGCTGCAGCAAAAGGCCAACCTTACAGTTGAAAAAAATCGCGTAACTAAACTCATCGCTGACAAAGCAGCCACGCCAAAACAACTGGATGATATAAACGGGGCAATTGATTTGGTCGATAAACAGGTCGCGGCTATACAAACCCAGAATGCGGGAATTACCGAAGAAATGGAAGTTATCGACAGGCAGATCGCCCAGGTTAATGAATCCATCCATAAATGTTATATCCGTAATCCGGTAAAGGGAACGGTTCTGAGCAAATATGCCGAAGCCGGAGAGATTGCAGCTCCTGGTCGGGCGCTTTATAAAATTGCCGATCTTAGCGTGATGGAACTTAAAGTTTATGTTTCGGGAACCCAGCTTCCAGGCATAAAGCAAAATCAGCAGGTGGAGGTATTGATTGATGCGGATAAAAAAACAAACCGTAAATTGAGCGGAGTTGTGAGCTGGATTTCACCAAAAGCTGAATTTACTCCTAAAATTATTCAAACCAAGGAAGAGCGGGTGAACCTCGTATATGGAGTTAAAATCAGGGTGCCAAACGATGGAAGCCTGAAAATTGCAATGCCGGCAGAAGTTAATTTTACAACTAAAAGTGAATAAGACAATCCAATTATAGTTAAACCAAGTTCAAACAAATCCTGAAAACCATGAAAATCACTATCACTACAGCATTACTAGTAATTTCAATGGCATTTGCCGGAGCGGCCAGTGCACAGTCAAAAGCGGATAAAATTCTGGGTTATTACCTGACTTACGATGATGAAACCGGTGCTGAAAAATCGCAGGTTCAGATATTTAAAAGCACGAATGGCAAATACTATGGTAAAATTGTCTGGCTTAAAGAACCAAATAAAAATGGCAAACCAAAGGTTGACGACAAAAATCCTGAGGTAAAACTGCAAAGCCGCGCTATTATTGGCCTCGAAATGCTGAAAGGTTTCACGTATAATGAATCCGATAATGAGTGGAATGATGGCTCCATCTATAACCCTGCAAGTGGGAAAACCTATAACTGTTATATCAATTTTGAATCCGCCACAAAAGTTAAAATCAGAGGATATATTGGCGCTTCGTGGATGGGTTTAGGCAAAACAGCTTACTGGACAAAAGAACCAGCTTTGAGAAAATAGGGATTAGGTATTTAGGTTTTGGGATTAGGGTCATACCATGTTCATTCAGTTGTAATTCAATTGTTTGCATGCTTTGCTTTTTCGTCATTCCCATCGTAGCCCATGTGTTTTTATAACCTGCCAAATCCCGCTTCACGATATCCCTGTTCATTTTCTTAATTCACCAAAATGCCAGCTAACATTTCTATTCATGCCAGTAACATAACCAAGCGTTATGGCGAGAAAACTGCGCTTGATGATATTTCGTTCGACGTGGCTAAAGGTGAGTTATTCGGATTTATCGGACCCGATGGTGCCGGAAAAACAACTCTGTTCAGGCTTATAACTTCGCTGTTGATTCCTGATAAAGGTTCACTTACGGTGGAAGGTCTTGATACGGTTAAAGATTACATTAAACTCCGTAAAATACTGGGTTATATGCCAGGCCGTTTTTCGTTGTACCAGGATCTGACGGTTGAAGAAAACCTGAAGTTTTTTGCAGGAATTTTCAAAACGACACCCGAGGCCAATTACGAGTTGGTGAAAGATATTTATAGCCAGATCGAACCATTTAAAAACCGGAAAGCCGGAAAACTTTCGGGAGGGATGAAGCAGAAGCTTGCATTGTCATGTGCCCTGATCCATAAACCTGAAGTGTTGGTACTTGATGAACCTACAACCGGCGTTGATGCCGTTTCGCGTATCGAATTCTGGGAAATGCTTGGCAGGCTTCGACTTAGCGGAATAACCATTGTTGTTTCAACGCCTTATATGGACGAGGCCTCACGTTGCGACCGGGTTGCACTTATCCAGAACGGAAAAATCATGAGCATTGATACACCGGATTCAATCCGTAACAATTACAGCAGGGGATTGTGGGCAGTAAAATCGGATGATACATACCGTTTACTTAACGATCTGAGGCAGTTTAAATACACAAGGACAGCTTTCCCGTTTGGGGAACACATTCACCTTTCGCTAAAGAACGAATTGATTAAACCGGCTGAAATCGTTTCCTACCTTGAAGCAACTGCTCACAGTAATATCCATATTTCGAAAATTGAACCAACAATTGAAGATTGTTTTATGGAGATGATGGGTAATGAGGGTGGTTAAAGTAATGTTAGAAATTGACAGAGGGGCGACACGGCGAGGGGTGACAATGCGATCCAATGAGAGTAAGCTTGCATAAGATCAGGATTTTAAATCGCATTCCTAAATGAAAATATGGCTGAATTGCCAATTTGTAAAAAAGAAACAGATTAAAAGATAATTCGAACAATTGAAGTAAGAAACAAATACTGTCGTTAACAGTCACCCTTTCGCCCCTCGCCCCTCGCCTTGTCGCCCCTCGCCCTCACCCTAAACCTTAAAACCCAACCCCAAACCCCTGAATGAAAATCATTGAAGTAGAAAACCTGGTTAAAAAGTTCGGCAGTTTTGTAGCCAACGACCATCTCACTTTTTCGGTTGATGAAGGTGAGATTTATGGTTTCCTTGGAGCAAATGGAGCAGGTAAAACCACAGCCATGAAAATCCTTTGCGGGTTGTCGTCCCCGACATCCGGAAAAGTAATGGTGGCTGGGTATGATGTTTACCATCAAACGGAAATGATTAAAAAGCGGATTGGCTATATGAGCCAGCGGTTTTCGCTGTTTGAGGATTTATCGGTTTGGGAGAATTTCCAGTTTTTCGGAGGCATTTACGGACTTTCACCTGCAAAAATCAGGGAGAGGACGACAGAACTTCTTGGCCGCTTGGGACTCGAAAGCGAGAAAAAGCAAATTTTAGGTTCACTGCCCTTGGGCTGGAAACAGAAACTGGCGTTCTCGGTAGCCATTATTCACCGTCCATCCATTGTATTTCTCGATGAACCTACCGGTGGAGTTGATCCGATTACAAGGCGTCAGTTCTGGGAAATTATCTACGAAACAGCCAGCCAGGGAATCACGGTGTTTGTTACCACTCACTACATGGACGAAGCTGAATATTGCAGGCGGGTCAGCATTATGGCCGATGGTAAAATTGTTGCACTTGATACCCCCGCTAACCTGAAGACGAAATACAATGCAGTGAATATTGAAGAAGTTTTCCTAAAAATAGCACGTAATTAATTGCTTAATGGTCCTAAATAATCTGTAAATCCGAAATCACCAATCGCCAATCCGAAATCAATGAGAGGTTTTATCATCAAAGAGTTTTACCATATTTTCCGCGACATCAGGTCGATGGTTGTGCTTTTTGGTATGCCGGTGATACAGGTTTTACTTTTTGGATTTGCGCTTTCCACGGAAGTGAAAAATGCTCCGGTTGCTATTATTGACTATTCCAACGACCAGGTTACAAGGGCAATTACGACCAAACTGCTTTCGTCCGGATTTTTTATCCTCAGCGACCAGGTACCTGGCGAAGGACACATTGAGGAAGTTTTCAGGCATGGAAAAGTTAAAGAAGTGATTGTTTTCGAAAGTGATTTTGCTGCGAAACTCGAAAAAGACCGCCAGGCCGGAATACAGATAATTGCCGATGCCAGCGACCCGAATACAGCGAATCTTGTAGTAAGTTATACCTCAGCCATTATCGGTGATTACCAGCAGGAATACCTCAAGGGGATGTCGTTGCCGGTTACGGTCCGGACCGAATCGCAAATGATGTATAACCCTGCATTGAAAAGCGTTTTTATGTTTGTTCCCGGTGTAATAACCATACTGCTGATGTTGATTACAGCTATGATGACCTCCATTTCTATTGCACGCGAAAACGAGCTGGGTACCATGGAAATCCTGCTGGTTTCGCCAATGCGACCCATCCAGATTATTGCCGGCAAAGTACTTCCTTATGTTTTACTTGCCTTCACCAATGCGCTGATAATTCTATTGCTTAGTTACTTCGTGCTGGGCATGCCGGTGAAAGGAAGTCTTCTACTCCTGTTGGCCGAAAGCCTGCTGTTTATTGTAATGGCCTTGTCGCTGGGTATTTTTATTTCAACAGTAAGCAACAGCCAGCAGATGGCAATGATGCTTTCGATGTTTGCGCTAATGCTGCCGACTATTTTGCTGAGCGGTTTTATTTTTCCGATCGAAAATATGCCTGTTCCTTTACAGATATTCAGCAATATCATGCCGCCGCGCTGGTTTATTATTATCGTAAAATCGATTATGATAAAAGGATTGGGTTTTCAGTACATCTGGAAAGAAACGCTTATCATTGCAGGGATGGCATTATTTTTTATTGCGCTCAGCATTAAGAAATTTAGGATCAGACTGGAGTAGAAGTGCGAAGAGGTGAGGGAGAGAAGGGGCGACTGAGAGACGGAGGGACTGAGGGATGGTGAGACTAAGAAACCTGTTCAAACCAGTTACTAATTACCAGTCACCAGTAACAAATTACCAACAAACCAGGAAATTGAGAATAATCTTATACATATTACAAAAAGAATTCCGGCAGATCTTTCGCAATAAGGCGATGCTGCCTATCATCTTCGTGATACCGGTTGTACAATTGCTGGTGCTTGCATTTGCTGTTACTTTCGAAATTAAAAATATTAACCTGGTGATTGTTGACCAGGATCACTCTGTTGCTTCGAGGCAGCTGGTTTCAAAATTTGCTGCTCCTCCGTTTTATCATATAAAAGCATATTCAGATTCGTATACGGAAGCGGAAGAACAACTCAAGACCGGCAAAGCTCACCAGATTCTAATCATTCCGATCCAGTTTGAACAGGATCTTCAGAAAGAATCGAAAGCCTCGGTTCAACTAATCACCAATGCCATCGACGGAAGCGCAGCTGCCATTATGAATGCTTACGGAAATTCAATTATCATGGATTACAACCAGGACATACTAGTTGACTTGTCGGGTGGAGTGGATATTAAACCGCCCATCGATATCAGGTATTCGTATTGGTTTAATCCTGAATTGGATTATAAAACCTATATGGTGCCGGGAATCCTGGTTTTGCTGGTTACTATTATCGGAATGTTTTTATCATCGATGAACGTGGTACGCGAAAAGGAAATGGGCACCATTGAGCAGATCAATGTTTCGCCGGTAAAAAAATACCAGTTTGTAATCGGCAAATTGCTGCCGTTCTGGTTTATCGCTTTGTTCGAACTGGGTTTCGGACTAACACTTGCCCGTATTGTTTTCGACATTCCCATCCTTGGAAGCCTGTGGCTGATATTTGGAGTGGCTTCGGTATATTTATTAGCAACACTCGGGATAGGCCTTTTGATATCTACTTTGGTGAATACACAGCAACAGGCTATGTTCCTGGCATGGTTTTTTGCAGTAGTTTTTATAATGATGAGTGGATTATTTACTCCGGTAGACAGCATGCCGGAATGGGCTCAGGATATAAATATAATCAACCCCATTGCTTATTTTATCCGGATTATCAGGATGGTTATGCTCAAAGGGTCGCAGTTCCAGGATATTCTGAAACCTTTTATTGCTATCGCAATTTATGCGGTTTGTTCGCTGACGCTCGCTGTTTGGCGATACAGGAAAGTTGCTTCGTAATTAAAGCCCCAAAAAGCCTTGGTGTCGTAAGGGAAAAGGGCTAAAAAATCACGATAAAAGTAAACTTCCTAAACGTATTCAATTATCTGAGCTTCGCCATGCTGTATCATCATTCCGTTCATGGCTAGTGAATCCAGATCATTTACGATAGGATAAACCGAAACAGGTGCTATTTTCTGAATTCTGCCAATCAGTTTTTCAGTAAAGAATTTATTATTCATGATAGATCCCATGATAAGAGTGGCATCCACATTAAATTCGAGAACAGCAGCCATACTTCCTATTTCTTTTGCAATCTGGTATGCCATGGCATCAACGTAGAACATGGCTTTTTCATCACCTGCGTCGACCATTGAGGTAACTTCGCTCAGCGATTTGGTGCCCAGGTAGGCTTTTATACCGCCTTGTTCAGTAATCAGTTTATGCATTTGTTCGCGGGTATATTTACCATTGTAGCATAAATCAATGAGTTGGCCGACCGGCAGGCTCCCGGTGCGAGTCATTGAAAACGGGCCATCGCCGTCGAATGCCTGGTTTACGTCTACAACCTGACCTTTGCGATGTGCTCCAACCGAAACTCCGCCATTGCCGATGTATGCGATAACCATTTTCAATTCCTTGTAATTTCGGTTGATGCTTTTGGCATACTCGCGTGATACATTAAAATGATTGAGCGCATGGAATATCGAATTTCTTTCAATCTGCGGCAATCCCGAGACCTTGGCAATAGGTTCCATTTCGTCAACTACTACAGGGTCGGCAAGGTAAGCTTTTGCATTGGGCAGTTTTGCCGCAATTTTATCGGCAATAAGTCCACCCAGATTGGTGGCATGCATCCCCATTACGCCAACTCTCAGGTCGCGTTTCATGGCTTCATTTACCTGGTACACACCCGATTTAAGAGGTTTTATCAGACCTCCGCGCGCCATAACTACAGCTATATCGCTGAATTCGATCTGGTTGTTTTTAAGCTCTTCCAGGATCAATTCGGTGCGGTAATCAAGTTCTTCGATAACATGCGAAAATCCGATCAGGACTTCCGGTTTATGTCGGATGGATTTCAGGAAGATAAGGCTGATATTGCGATATACCGCTATTTTGGTGATATCTACTTCCGGATATATTACCAGGATCTGTTTTGCTGACATGGCAAGGGTTTAATTTGAAAGGTCAAATTTATTAATATTTCCGGTATGTTTTCCGACAGAAAGAAGTATTAGTGAAAAGTTCCGAGTTCCATATTGAAGATAAACAATATTAACTATTAGTTATTCACTCTGCATCCCCATCTTCATTATCCATATGCTGATTAATGATATACCAGGTTACCGCCCGGCCAACGAAGTACATAACCAGGAGGAAGATAAACGGGTAATCGGACATGATCCCGATATTCCCGGTATAATTCAGCAAAACAAGCAAAAGTCCTAAGACGGCAATAACAATTAGATCAGGAATTCTTTGTTTACTGAGCATATATAGGGTTTTTGGCAAACGTACAAAAATCGTGGAATTAGGGAACGTAATTCTGATTAAATATGGCATAAAAGATCTGGGAAACGCCATGATTTCACATGCGCCATTAGCTGGCCACAGGCCGGGAGTTTCCTTCCGAATTTCCTCCACAGTTTATCGTTGAAATAAACCCTTACTAGTCAGGTGGGCATGCAAAAACAGCTTTTGTGCAGGTGCTTTTGTGTTCAGGCGCTTTTTGATAATTATGATTAATATTAAAAAGATTGTAACAGTTTATTTATTCCAATTACCATTAAAATACTCAATGTACTTAAGGTCGTATAATAGCCAATAGCTTTCAGATTTAGCTTTAATAAATAGCTGCCTCTCCATAAAGCCAGAAATAAAACCATTACTACAATTATCGCTACCGTATATTTGTTTATATCGAGCATTGCAGCGATTCTCACTTCATCCTGCCGGCTAAATTCCCCCAAAACAAGTGAGAAAAAACGTGAAAATACTGCAAAAAATACGACTGGATATGCATAAATGGATTTTGTTTTTTCAATTAATGCTAAAAAAATTATTGCCTGAAGTATTGTAAATAAAGGTCCTCCCATGCTGATATATAAACCATCAGTTTTACCAATGTAGTTCCCGCTGTGTGAATTTGCATTGTTCAAACTTAAAACCATATCATTACCTAACATTTCTCCGACAATCCAATGCCCGGATTCATGAAAAAGGTATGTGAGAAATGCAACAGGAATAAATAATAAAGCAACTTCCCGATTTATTTTGCTTTCTGTAATATCTTTCTGAATACTTTTTATCAGAAACGTATTTATATTCATTCTTTAACGAGTTTAAAAAACGCTGCTATTTTGTTTTGCAAAGGAACAACTGCTATGTGCCGAGACAAACTCCAGATTATGACCAGAAATTAAACAAATCCTCAATAGACTCTCGCTCTTTTACTATCTCAAAGGAATTGTCATCATAATATCCGATCACTTTAGGTATTTGCCTGCTGTTGTACCTCGACCACATGCTTAAAGTATATGCCCCGGCATCATGAATTAAAAGGTAGTCGCCTTCTTCTACAACTGGCAATTCCAGATCCCTGGCAATAACATCGCCAGCAAAGCATAGCGGCCCCGCGACGGTGTATTTGGTTAAATCGGTTCCGGATTTCAGGTTACCGTTCTTGTCAACAACAGAAATATGATGATGCCAATCCTCAGGATTGTAACATTTGCGCAGAAAAAGGTCGGCACCCACATGGGTCATAATGATATTATATCCAGGCTCCCGTTTCACATACTCCACCTTTGAAGCTACCCAACCTGAGTTTGCATATATATAACGGCCGAATTCAGTAATCAGCCTGAATTGGCCATTGAAAAGTTCAGGGCAGGAAGCTGTGAGCATAGTGAAGTATTGCTCCATCGATACCGGAGCTTTATCCGAATAGTATGATACCGGAAGCCCGCCGCCTATATCAAAAGCTTCAATGCGGTTTTGTTTTGAATGGAGTTTAAGCTGTTCGTTAACTTCAATAGTCAGATCTAAAATTTTCCTAATTCCGTCAATTACCAAAGGAACGGCGCAGCCTTGCGAGCCAATATGAACATGTACAGCCCGGAGCCATTCGTGTTTCAGGAAATAGGCTATAATTCGTTTCCTGTTATCGTTAACAGGAATTCCGAATTTTGAAATATCGCCGGCAACGCTTGTCGATTTAATGCTTCCCGTACCAACCTGTGGATTTATCCGTATACCGATAGTGCTTTTTGATTTTATAGTTTCCAGAATTTTGGATATTCTGTCTATTTCATCGAAAGAATCTGTATTCAGGTGAACACCTGCTTTCAAGGCATATTCGATTTCAGCTTTGGTTTTGCATGGGGAATCAAATACAATGGTTTCGGGAGTAAATCCGGCCTTTTCAGCAAGGTGAAGTTCAGGTAAACTGGCAACTTCAGCACCAACGCCCAGTGCTTTAATTTTGCTGAGCACTTTTGTGAGTGGGTTTGCTTTTACAGCAATGGCATGCAAGGAATTTTGTGGAAATAATTTCTGCAGGCCAACAATCCTTTCCCGGATAGAACCCAGATTATAAAATACAATTGCCGTATCTTCAGCATTTATTAAAGTCTTATCCTTTAGTGCCTTGCTGAAAGCAGCTCTCATTTCTTCATTCGAAAGATTCGGTTTAATCACGTGTCATGTATTTTAATCAGACCAGTCAGCAAAATGTGAAAAGAAATGGTTGAACTGCGTCAGCCATAACTCTTCAGCCTGATACAAACTTAGGTTTTTTTATCTCACGCCAGGAGGCGAAGGCGCAAAGAGTTCAAATTTAATGTTTTGCCTGAGCAGGTTGTTATTAATCAATTATTTGAAAATCAAATAAATAAAACAATATTTAATTAGGTTCTGCATTTATTGGTGCACGCTTTTCCGGCTATCCAGTTTTTTGACCCTTCCGGCAATTCTGTTTCTGATTTTCATGTAGGATGTGGGTGGACCAGTTCTGACTTCTTTTCCGTCAATATACACGCCTTCATGTATTCCCCATTCCCTAACTGTTTCGCGGTTTTTGGTATCATATTCCTGGATATTGACTTTTCCCGGAAACTCAGAGCATGCTCTTAATGCTCTTTCACAGGCAACGCTCTGTGCCGGACACCAGCCATTTCGGAGTAAAGTGATGTTCACTTTTTCTGTTCCTTTATCCGGAAGTTTCGCTGGTTTCATAAAGCGCGGTGGAACCGCATTTTCGGTAAATGGTTTCCAGAGTAACCGCATAAACCCGTTTTTGTCAATTACATTATAACCTTGCCGCTTAAACCACGATGCCCGCATAAACACCGGGATAAGTAGTCCCCATGTCACCAATCCGTTAGTTCCAAGCTGCCGGCAGTCTTCTTCGGCGGCTTTCAGTAAGGCTTTTCCCATTCCCCTTTTCCGGTAATCCCCGCGGCCTTGTTTGTGGCCATGCACCCATATGCAAAGTACAACATAAAGATTACTGCCTTCAAACAGGGAATGTTCAATAGGAACATAGTGTATCATGCCGCCGATTACATTGTTTTCGTCGCGGGCAAATTTTACTCTTAGCCCTTTATCTTTAATGTATTCGTACCACTTCTGCTTGTAATCGCCGGCTTCCTTCATTTCATCCGACCATTCTTCGAGGCAGCAGAAATAGAGAGCCTCATCTTCGGGTGTCATGTCTGTTATTTTCATGTTCTGCAGAATTTATTACCCGGTTTGCAGGCAGCGTTGAGCACGGAATTCCTCGTATCTGCTTTTTCGGTTTACACAAAGTTAGGCCAAACGGAGAAAATAGTCAATATAAAATAAGCGGTAAACAGGGATTAAAGCACGGCTTGCCATGCTGCAAAACAGCATTTAGAATGGTATGAAACCATAAAATAAGTGGAACACTGCTGAAGATTTTAATTAACTCAAGTTGCTAGTTTTTAAAAAATAGGAAGGAACATTGTAAGAGATTAATTTTGAGGTGCAAACAACAAAAACTCGAACAATGCTCC
>Ga0268283_1000597_pt1 | contig 22058 bp, 17 predicted proteins | sample saktaG_13_FD_190140 | JGI IMG/M metagenome (GOLD analysis project Ga0268283, IMG submission 190140) | Saline water microbial communities from Sakinaw Lake, British Columbia, Canada - sak_2013_06_06_36m | ecosystem: Environmental > Aquatic > Non-marine Saline and Alkaline > Saline ... | reverse complement strand
CCACCGGAACCAATTATTCTCAGCGTTAAGGCAGATATGGACAAACTCCAGAAACAGGTTGCCCGATTTGAGGTGAATTCTGATCGCATGACTGCCAATGTCGGGAATGTTATTGACATCCGACAGATTTCTCCATCAAAAATCCATCGGGCCAATGGGATCGGAGTAGTCATCGGGGTAGAAAAATATGACCATTTTGTTGCAGCTCCCTATGCTGAGAACGATGCCAGTCTCTTGCAGAACTATTTTAAAAATGCACTTGGTATCGAAAAGGTATATACGTACAAAAGCAAAGATGTATCGGGCTTTTTCTTCGACAACACTTTTAACCCCTCTTTTGGAGAGCTTCAAAAGGCCATAAAGAAAGGGGAAACCGATCTCTTTGTTTTTTATTCTGGCCATGGCATCCCTTCAAAAGATGGAAGCATGGTGTTTCTGCTCCCCTCCGATGGGCGAATGGAGGCCATTGAAAGCCAGGGTTATGATCTGAATAAATTGTATGCCAACTTACAGAAACTTGGTGCTAAGAGCGTCACGGTTTTCATGGATGCCTGCTTCAGCGGAGCATCGCGCGGAAGCGAGCAATACAAAACTGAGAACCTTACCGCCATGAAAGGAGGAGTACGGATAAAACCGAATGTTGATCAGCCGTGGATAGCCGATCCTACTTTTACCGTATTTGCATCCTCGGAATTTTCAGAAACATCTCTTAGTTTCGATCCTTCAGAAACAGGTTTGTTCACTTATTACCTATGTGCAGGAATGCAGGGAAAGGCTGATCTTGATGGTGATAAAAAAATCACTTCCGGCGAATTGAGCAGGTATGTTTTTGACCGCGTAAAGGAGACATCGATAAAGATACGAGGCTTGCAAACTCCACAGTTTCATGGTGATGAAAATGTAGTATTGGTCGAATATTAATAGGTTCCTATGAAAAAGCATCAATTAGGTCTCATTCTTTTGTTATTTCACTTGGTTTGTAGTCTAAATGCCCAAAAAGTAGGGAATGTCTCTTCCGAAGTAAGGAATGGTAAAGTATATGTGCATTATCTTGTCGACGCAAAATTTTACAATGAATTCAATATTTCATTGTATGTAAGTCGCGACAACGGGCAAACATATGTTGGACCATTAAAAGAGGTAACGGGCGACATTGGTAAAGTAAACAAAGAGGGTTTGAAAACCATCGTTTGGGACCCAATGAAAGAAATGCCGTTTGTTTCAGAAATACTCATTTTTGATGTACGGGCGGAAATTATCAGGAATAAACCGAAGCAATCCTTTTTCCTGATGTATGTCGGCAATTCCATTACTTATTTGGGGCTTAGGGCAGGTTTGTTAGGCAGAGTGGGATTTTACGCTGAGGTTCGAGGAAATCTGATGGCCTTGAATACAGGAAAATATAATTATAACGACGGGATTGTGAATTACGACCAACCAGGTTATTACAATTTCACCGGCTCAAATGGTTACGCTGCTTTCTCCGTGCTAATCGGAGTTAACTACCAACCCATAAAAAACCTCTTTTTATATCTGGGAACCGGTTACGGCAAAGAAGACTACCTGATGAAGATCGACGAATTTAGCTATGATGGAGATGTAAACACTGGTAGCAGTTATGTTAAGTATGACCAATATAGCAATTCAGGCGTAGAGATTAACCTTGGTGTGATGTATAGAATAAAAATGCTGATGCTTTCAGGGGGGGCTACCATGATCAATTTAAAGACATTTGGATGGACGGCGGGAATTGGAATAAGCTTATAAATATTAGCATTGAGTACCATGAACCAAATTAAAATACTCACCATTAGTGCACTTGGTTTTCTTATTATTTCTTGCAATAAAGTTGCTGAGGTGCCTTTGGGAAGCAATAAAATTGAAATCACGGGTACTTCTGTCGATACAGTAAAAGGAACCTGGGCAGTTATAACTTCATTAGCAAAGAGGGGAGATCAAGGCATTATTATTGACCATGGTTTTTGTTGGGGAACAAATCCATTGCCAGATCTCTCCGGATTACATACATCACTGGGTTCTTTACAAAACAGTAAGCAGTTCTCGATGAAATTGACAGGACTGCTGCCATCTACCAAATATTGTACCAGAGCTTACGTAAAAAATAATTACACTCTGATCTATGGCACCCAGAGTGAATTTAGCACATTTGCCCTGACATCTCCGCAAGTAATTACGAATGATGTAACTGATATCACTTCAACCTCAGTACAATGTGGGGGAAATGTTACCAGCGATGGTAACGGCACCGTATTGATGCGCGGTGTTTGTTGGAAAAAAACGGCAAACCCCAAACTATACGATTGTATTGACAGAACCATGAATGGTACAAGTGTCGGAAGCTTTACAAGTCAGGTCACAGGACTTACCAAGGGAACAATCTATTATATGACCTCCTATGTAATGAATGAAAAAGACACAGGGTATGGGGAGGTTAAAACTTTTACAACTCCTACTGTTGATCGGCCAACAGTTATAACTCTTGCAGTTATTCCCATTGACAGTTCTGCTCAGGGTGGAGGTAACGTAACGACAGACGGAGGCTCCCCTGTTACAACACGGGGAGTATGTTGGAGTTTAAACTCAAACCCTACCATCAATAACATTCATTCTTCAGATGGAAGTGGTACAGGCACATTTGCCAGCAACATTATTAATCTTGTTCCGAATACTCTTTATTATGTACGTTCTTATGCCACCAACAGCGCGGGAACAAGTTATGGCAATGAAGTTGTTTTTACAACTTTACCGCCTCAAAAATACCATATTGGACAAAGTTTCGGAGGTGGAATCATTTTTTATATTGATACTACCGGACAACACGGATTGATTGCCGCCATTAGCGATCAAAGTACAGCAACTCAATGGGGATGCATCTATACTGAGATTGGAGTAACATTAACGGTTATAGGATCCGGTGAGGCGAACACAACAAGTATTATTAATGGTTGCGGTTCGTCAGACATTGCAGCACGTATTTGCTATAACCTTGTACTGAATGGTTATAATGATTGGTTTTTACCTTCCAAGGATGAACTTGAACTTCTTTACAATCTAAAAGAAGTTATCGGCGGCTTTACTAGTAATTTTTATCTGAGTTCCTCTGAGGCCAGTGCAAGCCTCGCCTGGGGTAAACACTTTGGCAATGGGTACATGAATATCGACTATAAGGACGTAAATAACTATGTTCGTGCCATTCGTAAATTTTGACAATTGATGTATTTCATTTGTAGACAATTAAAAGGCCATGACTTGTTCTTTCAAAAATTGATGCAAATTAATTGAAAGACAAAAAAATAGATATAAGTTTTATGAAAATAGTTCACACAATCACATTTTTCTTACTTGTCCTCTTTTCCGCTTCCTGCAGAAAAGAACCGGAAGCCCTAAGGGGAAGTAATAAGATTGTGATCTCCGTAACGAGTGTTGATACTATAAAAGCAACGTGGACTGTTGCAAAATCTACTGTAATTAACAATGAATACAATTCAATTCCAGAACATGGATTTTGTTGGGATACAATGCCCCTGCCCGATCTGCGCGGGATTTTTCAATCCTTGGGTCCTTTAGTTAAAAATGGTCAGTTTTCGGCCAAATTGACAGGTCTTCAACCAGTAAGAAAATACTATATACGTGCTTATACTAAAGATAAATATAATACGATATACGGACCACAATTTGAATTTACAACACATTCTTTGACATCTCCCGGGATAAATACAATGGATGTAAATAATATAACACCAACTTCTGCACAATGTGGAGGAGAGGTTACAAATGATGGTAATGGAATGGTATTAACACGCGGAGTATGCTGGAATACAGAAGGAAATCTCACACTGATTAATTGTAAAAACAAAACAAATGATGGAACAGGTATTGGGAGTTTTATCAGTAAGGTTGATGGCCTTTCAAAAGGAACAACTTATTTTATCAGAGCGTATGCCCTTAATGAGAAGGACTCTGGTTATGGCGAGATAAAAACTTTTACAACAGAATCCCTCGATGTACCAACCGTTAATACTTCATCCGTTTCAAACATCTGGGACAGTTCGGCTATTTGCGGTGGATATGTCGTTACGGACGGTGGTTCTCCTGTGACAACACGAGGTGTATGCTGGAGTTCAAGCATGAATCCGACAATAAATAACTTTCATTCTTCTGATGGAATTGGTACAGGGACGTTTGCCAGTAACATTATTAATCTTGTTCCGAATACTCTGTATTATGTTCGTTCTTATGCAACAAATAGTGTTGGTACAGGATATGGAAATGAAATTAGTTTTACAACTTTACCTGTTCAGATATTTCATATTGGCCAAAATTACGGTGGGGGAATCATCTTCTATGTTGATAGCACCCGACAACATGGATTGATTGCGGCGCCTGTCGATCAAAGCGTGGGGGCGGAATGGGGTTGCTCATATACCTATATTGGAGGAACATCCACTGATATAGGCAAAGGACAGGCAAATAACGCGCTTATTGTCAATAACTGCAGTCAAGCAAATATCGCAGCCCGGATTTGCCATAATCTTGACCTGAATGGTTTTAATGATTGGTTTTTACCATCGAGAGATGAACTTGAACAAATGTATCTCCAAAAAAATCTAATTGGTGGCTTCACCGATACCTGGTACTGGAGCTCCTCTGAGTTCAGCGCGAACTTTTGCTGGTATGTGGATTTAGGCAATGGATTTCAGTCAAGAGATTATTCTAAAGGTAACACGTTTAAAGTGCGTGCTGTGAGAGCTTTTTAACAGTGATGATGGGATATTATAAAAGTTAAAAAAACAAAAGAAGGAATCAAGCTAAAACCATTTTTTATGAAAAACGAAGAAATAATCAAATCAATTATTCAAAATGTTCTTCAGGTAGAAATAAATGAAATCACAAACAATGCTCATTTATATAGTGACTTAGGAGCAGATGAGTTAGACCTTGGAACGATTGCTCAAAAAATTGACGAAGCACTTTCAGTTGATTTAAATTTCGATTTATATGATCTTACTGTTGAGGAGCTTATTTCTCTGGCAAATTCTGCACCATCTAAAGTGAGTAAACCCAAGACTCTTCGTTATTTATTTGCCCATAAGGTCATTCCTAAATTGGTCTTTACTCAGGGAATAAACCTATTACCTGATTTACGATTTAAAAATGGCTACGATTATACACCAAATTCTAAATTGGTTGCCGGATTAGATCCTTATGGAAAACCAATTGAAGATGGATTAAAGTATTTGCAAGATTTGTGGGAAATATCATCGAAGGAATTTAATTGTAAATACATTCGACCTGATGGATTAGATTATGAAATATTTGAAGAATCAGGAGTTTTAATGATATTTTTTTATTTCCCCGAGGCAAAAATACCTGGGGATGCATTTCTTGGGCTGTTTGCATGGGATGAATCCACTTCTAGTGGACGTAATTATAATGAAATAGTTGATAATTGTGCCAGCTATTTCACTTTTGAACTAGGGCAATACAACGAGAATGTACTTGGAGAATGGTTAATAAATGGTAAATATGTTAAACATAAAAGTTACTCAACCGCAGTAAAAACAAATCAAATTATTGAAGATGTAATCAATATTCTGCAAAAAAAGGACAAAAATTTGATCGACGAAGAATATGCTGCCATTTCAGGCAAGTTAACTTCCGATTCATTTGAATTATCTGACGATACCGAACCCATATTTAAAGGACATATTTATCACAAAATCATTTCATCTCTGGCAAATAAATTAAATATTCCTGAATCTGAAATAACCAAACATACTCCAATTAAAGATATTAAAAAACAAGACTATGTTAAAATTATAGGTTGTGTATTTAAGATGTACGGTATTGAGATGAGCGATAACATCTTATACATTGAAGATAATTTGGATAGTATGCTTAATAAAAAAGAAGAAGATTGGTTTGATTGTGAGTTTGTTGTAATTAAAATTTGCCAAATCTTTGAAAGCATTATTACCGGAGGAATGGATAAAATTAATGACCTGTATGACAGGTATCAGAGAAAAGTTGTTCTAATAGAAAAAAGTGATTATTTTAAAGTGTTGCATCCATTAAGTAAAAAAATACATATTATACTTCCTTGGAGTAGTGTTGATAGTGAACTATATGAAAGGGATGATTTAATGTTTAAGGAAATTCTCGCAGTTCCACAAGAACTTCTTGAACATAATTTCCCGATTGACCCAAGAGAACTTATTATTTGTTTTGTTTCAGTGGCTATAGCACATAAAAACTTTACTCGTTTGGAAGAAAAAGCCAGAAAGTATTTCGAAGCAGCAATAGATTTGAATTTAAAATGGGGACCCTATATTGAACCAACTGTTTTAACGGCTTTAAAAAATAGTGTCAGAGATACTAAAACTCAAGATACAGCTAAGCATGATGAAAGCAAATCTGGTTGTTTTATAGCAACAGCTGTCTATGGAACTCCCTATGCACCTGAAGTTATTGTATTAAAAGAATTCAGAGATAATTGGTTACTTGGTTTTCCTTTAGGAAGAGCCTTTGTAAGCTGTTACTATCAAATTTCACCGCCAGTGGCACACCAGATTGCCAAGAATAAATATTTGAAAAAGATAACCAAATCAGTTTTAATTATACCCCTATTAAAAATTGCAAACTATTTGAAAAGAATGGGGAACAAGGTTTAATTATCATACAGCTACTGTTGGTTGAAGATTTTTGGCGAAATCCCGAAAAGCCTTAACAGAGTAGGGAATAATTAAATTACGTAAGTATGAAAAGTTACAAAAAAGCAAAAATTGTGGCTAAAAACAACCCACAAGGTTCGTACTCAGCAGGATGCCCTCATGCAATCCCTAGTTCAGGATGCAGATATTGTGAGGTTACCAAGTAGTATTATTTGTCAGGCATCTTCGAATTGTGGGGGATGCCTGACAATTAGGATTTTAATACTGGAAACTTTGCAAAGAATGCTAAACCGTCCAATAAAGGACACATTTATTCATCAGAACGGAGAAATTGGACTAAATCATAATACGAAATTGGAGGTAACCGAAAATCCAAAAAAGAGTAGGTTTTAATCTAAAATCAATTTACTATGGCAAAAAGAATATGTGCAAAATGCGGTAAGGAACATGATGTTCAAGGTGGAAAAACTTGCGAAAAGGGTCATTTCATTTGTAAATATTGTGCTTACGATCACCACCATTGTCCTCTTTGTGGAAAAAAAATGGCGTAATTGGAGTGTTAAGGTAAATTACGGTAATGGTTTTGATAAGGAAAGAGGTTTCGCGAATGTATCAGTAACATCTGAACGGTTTGATTGACGGGCTGATATCCCTGGAAAAGAATGAATTATTCTGATTATCGAGATCTAACTGGAACAATTAGTGGAGTCCAGATACCACTAAAAAAAACGGGGCAAAACCGAAAAGCCATAGAGTAGGAAAATCATCAAAATTTTATAAGATGAAACTTTTAATCAAAAGAAATCAAGACACAGGTTTTATGGGTGGCATTAGCTTTATTTTAGAAGCAAAAGTAGAATTAACCCAAGAAGAATCGGAATTGGTAAAAAAATATAAAGCACATAAAGAAGTGCTTTATTCAGCGGGTAATCGCCAATACACGATTAACGATTTACTCTCAGGCAGCCGAGACAAATGCAAGGATATTACCATTCTATTAAACAATGAAGAGGTTTATAAAAATGCCTGCGTACATTTCAAAACATATTTAGAAGTTATGAGAAGTTTTGGCGGAGAAGAGGTAATAGAATATTAAAGTAAGAAATGTTACGAAAAAGCAAAAATTGTGGCTTAAAACAATCCACAAAGTTCGTACTCAGCAGTATGCCCTCCTGCAATCCCAAGTCCCGGATCCAGATATTGTTAGGGTATCAGGTAATCTGATTTGTCAGGCATCTTCGTACTATTGGGGATGCCTGGCAATTGCAGTTTTAATACTGTAAACAAAAATAGCAAGGAATGCTCATACGACAAACAAAAGACACATTTATTCGTAGATATGGTGATATAGGATATATTACCAATCAACTTACGAAACATGACAGGGTTTTCAATGAGACCGGTGGGGATTTCTTAGAATCTATCAATCGAACCCCAAAAAGGATAGATCTAATTGTTAATGAAGTATTTTCATTATATAAAGATGTTTCAATTCAGGAATTGAAACAAGACTTTTACGAATTTGTGCTAGATTTAGAGAAAGATGGATTTTTAGTAACCGGGAATAACCCATCTGAACTGGATAAAAAGGAACCAACATTTAGCTATAAATCTGCCAATCCAAAAACGTCTATTAATGACTTCACAAATCCTGACAAAAAGGATATACTCAATAATACAGCAACATTTTTTTATGAAGCGTTTCATAAAAACCCACAAATTTTAGGGTTACAAATTGAAGTCACATCCCGCTGCAATGAACGCTGCATCCACTGCTATATCCCCAATGAAAAGAAAGATATAGGTAAAGATATTGAATTACCTCTGATCAAACGCGTATTGGATGAGGCTAAAGCAATGGGGACATTACAGTTAACTCTTTCTGGTGGCGAAGTGTTTATGCATAAAGAGATCGCGAATATATTACGTCATGCCCGTAAAAATGATTTCTCCATAAGTATTTTGAGCAATCTCGTCGTTCTCTCAGATGAACATATTTCAGTTTTGAAAGAAATTAATCCATCACTGGTACAAGTTTCCCTTTATTCAATGAACGCAGCGGAACACGATTCAATTACCCGGGTCAAAGGTTCATTTGGGAAAACTAAAAGCAGCATTGAACGACTTGTGGCCTCTGATATTCCTTTACAGATTAGTTGTCCTGTTATGAAGGTCAATTTCAGATCGTATAAAGATGTATTGGCCTATGCAAATGATTTGCGCACAAAGGCTTATACTGATTTTATCATGATGGCTCAAACAGATTATAATACGAAGAATCTTGAACAAAGAATAAGTATAAAAGAGACGGAAGTGCTACTGGAAGATATTCTGAAATTCGATTGGGATTATCTTAATACAACTTTACAACAGGAGCCTAAAAGCAAGGATATTAAAAAATTTAAGCGTCTTCCGGTGTGTGGTGTTGGTGTTGATAATATTTGTCTTGCTGTAGATGGCAACTTTTATCCATGTGCGGGATGGCAGGGATTGGTAGTTGGAAATGCCAATAAGCAAAGTCTGAGAGATGTTTGGGGAAATTCAGAGCAATTAAAAACGCTTCGAACAATAACTAATGCATCATTCCCAAAGTGTATTGTTTGTGATGCACTAGATTATTGTGCTTTGTGTTTAGTCAGGAATTATAATGAAAATAATGGAGATATGTTTAAAATACCACACCACTTTTGTGAAGTAGCTTCTTTAAACAAAAAAATGGTCCTTGAAAAAGTGAATAAATCTTAAGCCAATTCTTCATGCCATCAAATTTCGATAAAATCGCATCAAAAATTTGTGATTGCCATGTTCATTATGGAAAATTCAGGGATGATTACTATAGTCCGGCACAAGTTGTAAACTGGTATGCGGAACTTGGAGTTGATAAAGTATGCATCATGCCTTTAGGATCTTCATGGACTCTGGCAGGTGATAACGAAAAACAAATCTTAGTTTCTTTACCGGCCAATAGATATGTTTATAATCTTTGGGTAACACCTGAAATGCTTGATTTGGATTCCGATTTAAAAAGGTATGATAACCTTAATTATAAAGTGATTAAAATTCACACCTATGACAGAAAAGAGTGGTATGAAATGCCTCATAAAATTAGAGCTGTCATTGAAGTAGCCGTTAAGAAGAATGTTCCGGTAATGTTCCATACCGGATGTTGGATAGGATCAAATGCGATTCAATTTTACAAATTTTCCAGGGAATACCCCGAAACGACATTTATCCTGGCACATGGAAGACCAATTTCACAAGCAATTACTGTATTGAAGGGCACAAAAAATACTTATGTTGACAGCTCTTTTCTCCCGATTGAAAGCATAAAACTACTTGGTAGTGCAGGGCTATCCCGAAAAATAATTTTTGGGACAGATTTTCCAATTATGAAAACATTTTGGCCTGAAATCAATTTAACGACCTGGTATAGGAACCATGTTATTGAGCTTATTCGGGAATTTGGTGAAAAGGAATTCATGTATTGGTCACATGAGAATTTCTATAAAATAATCCTGAAGAGTAATAAGTCATTCTTTTCATAATGATTAAAATTTAGTGTGGGTATAGAAATAATAGAAAATCCGGCAACAGCAGTAATCGTTTAATTGACAAGGTTTAATATTAATCAAATGACATTTAACATATCAGCATTTACTCATGTCGGAACGATAAGAGAGTCAAACCAGGACAATATTTTAGTAAATGGCCTGCTGTTGAATAAAGGTGAAGTTCTTTTACCGGAACAAGATAGCTGTTTTTGTTTCGTTGCGGATGGGGTTGGAGGAAATAGAGCCGGCGAATTTGCTTCAAATTTTGTTTTGGAAAAGCTGAAAGTACTTTCGGACGATAATCCAGAAAATCTGGAGCAATTACTTGTTCATATAAATGAACTTCTTTTATGTGAATCACAAGCAAATATAAAAATAAAGGGAACTGCAACTACTCTTACTGGTCTGGTTTGTAATGATGCTATTTTTAAAATAATCCACGCAGGTGATTCGCAAATATGGTTGTTAAGAAATGACATGTTTTTTAAGATTACAAAAGATCATGTATTAGCGGAAAATGAACCGAATAGCCCGATAATAAGTTACTTTGGAGGAGACGGTAATTGCTTAATTTTCGATAATGATATTACAGTGGATGAAACTATAATTGATGATGTCTTCCTAATTTGCTCAGATGGCCTTTTTAAATCCATCAACATAAAATTCATTAAAACAATTTTAAAGTTTGAGACGAATTGGAAAATAATTAAAAATAAGATACTTGAAAACTGCCTGCAATCAGGAGCACCTGATAACATTAGCTTAATCCTCATTCAACGAATAAATTAAACGGCAATGGTTGAAAATAAGAACGACAAAACTGGGACCTACTTTGATTCGAACAAAGATAAGACAGAAACCTATGGTAATTCTAATGATCTGAAGACAGGAACCTACAAATCTAAACATGACGAAACAGTTGCGTATTCGAGCTTAAAACAAAACGTTTTAAGCTCGAATGAGCATGGGTTAGGGATTGGCGATAAACTTACATTGTGCCAAAAAGATTATGAGATCGTCAGCATAATTTCTGAAGGAACAGGTGAAGCAGTTATTTATAAGATTAAAGACCAGAGCAAAAAACCTTTTGTCTTGAAACTCTACTTTGAATTCAATAATGTAAAAGAAGAACCAAATCCTGAAACACTTAAACGAATAAAAGAGATTAATGACCCTGATATTCTCAAATTGCATGACTTCGGTGTAGGAACGGAAAAGTATAATGGGAAGTATTGTTTTGAAATTTCTGACTTTGCAGAAGGTGGAGATTTATTCACTGTCAGTGATTTCAATCAAAAATACACACCCAATTTTATTGAGACAAGGGTTATTCCGGAGATTTTTAACGGTATAAAAAAGTTGCATGATTTCAAAATATACCATTGTGATCTGAAACCGAGTAATATTTTTTTTAAAGACCATGATCAAACTGATTTGGTTATTGGTGATTATGGTTCAGCAAAAGCATACGACCTTGATTCTTTGGGTGAGTTTGTTATATCGACTGTTGTAAAAGGGACTGACTTTTACAGGGCTCCTGAACAAGCAAACCTTATTATTTCTGAAAAAAATGACTATTACTCAATTGGTAAGATACTATTGCATTTGCTTTACCCCAAAAATGTTGGCCTTGAAAATAATATTTACTCTATAGACAAGAAAAAAGCAGATCAAATTACTTTACGACAGTTAGAGGGCGTTCAAATAATAGATGATTTCAATCCTTCTTATGGTAGATTAAACTCACTGATTGCAGGATTAACTCTAAATAATCCTAAACTTAGGTGGGGAAAAAAAGAAATTGAAAAATGGTTTAAGGGAGAAGATGTTGAGGTACAATATACAAAAACAGAAATTATTACAGTCCAACTTGTTAAACTTCCATATGCAATAATTAAAACTGATTTGGATTTTATCAATGTGATGGATAATCAAAAAACTTGGTGGGAAGATTTATTTGAAGATGTTGATACCTATCAAGCGTTGAAAGGATGGTTAGGTAGTTACAAAGACATCGCTACTCGCAAAATCTTTGATGAAATGATCCATTTTTATAAACCCTATGGCAAAGAATTTGTCAAAGAAGCAGCAATAAGATTCTTTCAGGCGGATAGGGATATTATTATTGATATGAATTCATATAATTTCTTTAAATCAGCAAACATAATTAAAGAAGTCGAAGCGTTTATTTCAAAATTGGATGACATTTGGAAATTTACAAGTCTTTCAAGAATCAGGTTATATATTTTTCAACTTGAATTTTCCTTGCGTCAATTAGAAATGCAGACAAAAAATGAACAACAAAGAACCGTGCGTTCATTAATTGTCAAACTTTATTCTCATTATAGTTTAGTTCCCAAACAATTTGAGAATTATAAAACAGAGATTCAATCAAAAATTAATGTTAAAAACGAACCTGAAACGTTACGATCTCTTATTAAGCTTTTTATTTTATTCAATCCGGAAAGAGTATTTAAAGATTTGGAAAACAACTCAATACTCACAATTAATGATATTGGATTATACTTTATTAAGAATGAAAAAGCATTTTCAAATAAATACATTGAAGTAGAAAAAGAAATTTTTCTTCAAAAAAAGAATAAGCCTACTTGGGATCGAATGAGTTTTGAAACTCTGGTCTTCGAAATATTTAAAGGTGATGCCACAATTCATGTTGAATTGCTCGAAATAGTATGGGATAGGAAATTTACACTGACAATAAAGTACAATATTAATAAATCATTGCTTAAGTTTTTAAAGCACAGAGACATAGGTGACAAAAATCCAAATTATCGGGTAACCTCTGATTCACAAGAGATTAGTGTCCAACCTTTCAGTACATGTCACAGACTATCAAAGTGTTTCCTTGAAAGAATTGCTGAAAAACATAATTTTTCGATTTCATCAATTACTGAAATTGATCTGACAAACTTTAATACAGAATTTAAGAAAAAGTATAATAAAACAGTAAAAATCCATAATTTGATAATTGTATTTTTTCTAACAATGTTTGCTGGTTGTGGTCTGGGCTATCTCATATTATCATATCTTGACAAAACATATAACCCATTGGTTGACTTTTCATTTTTTCAGACACCGTTTGATGTGATAGTCGTTGGTATTTGTTTCGGAATTTTGTGCACTTTTCTTAGTTTTTTCAGATTTTTCTTTAGATGTGTAATTACTATTGCACTAGGAATACCCTTAATTACTTTTTTAGGGGTTACAATATCAGATAAATTTAAAGAAATTGATAAAATAGTTAATTACCGGCATGAATATTACATTAATAATTTTAATGTTGAAGAAACTGAACCCAAACTGAAAATCGGACTTCAGGATATATATAATTCCATAAAAGCCGATATTGATAAGTTTGGAAATGAATATATTCCAAACTATAGCATAAAAATCGAAAAACAGTTTGCAAAAATTCAGGCAAATATGCCAGTTGTCGAAAGAACATTCATTGATCCAGGTTTTTTTGAAAGCTGGCAAACCCGGTTTTCAGAAATTAAATACATTAAAGATGGATATTATTCTTGTGCAAATATTAGATTGAAACAGATTAGCGAATTTAAAAAGGACTATTATTATCCTTTAAATATTAATTTCGATGCCTTAGTATCTGATAATCTGAATATGTCAAGATTTGGTTTGCGATTAAACAGGTATGCATTCCTTATCGATAAGAATAGTATTGAATTTGGTGAGTTAAGCGCACTACCAACAATGGAAAAATCGGATTATCAAAAAACGCAATGGTGTTTTGTGATTTTAGAAAATAATACCAAGCTTAACTTTACTGAGGGTTGTAAAACGAAAAATTTCAGAAATGATAGGCCAAGTGGTGTAAGCTATTTCGCATTACCTTTCAGATCAATTGTTAAAAAAAATCTGGAAAACTTACCTTCAGACAAAATCACTATAAGTATTTCTTTTCTTAAGAATAGTATTTCAGTTGATATTAATTCCAGACGCGTACTTTGCAGGGAATTCGTCTGGGATTTAAATTATACGGATTTTAAGGATGAAATAGAACTAGCATTTGAACCAATGGCAAATTTTAGTATTTCCAAGATATCATTATCATCTTTGACTGAAGCTGGGCGATATGATAAACGTAAAGATGGTAAAGATCATAGATTCATACCGTTGCAAGCTAAAGCTAAGAATGTGTTTAACTTGATGAAGAGACCAAATATCTCTGCCCCTATCGTTTCAATAATTAAACCTGAGAGTGTCGTTGAAATTCTGTATTTAGAAAACGATTTATATAAAATAAGAATTCCTGCTACAAATATGATCGGGTATTGTAGAAGTTCAGACCTTACATCAATAGATTGGGATAAAAGCCAGATTCTGAATTAGATTTTATTTGGTAAATTAGGAGAACTCAAAAATAGAAAAATATAAAACTCATGAGTGGACCAAAAGATTATTCGCCACCACCAAGGTATTCGATGAAAGTATTCGATGGCAAATTGGATAAAGTATTTCGGTTACAATCACATTTGAAAAATTTGTGTTGCAAAATAGAAAGTTCGAACATAGCTGATACTTCTTTTAACATTATGATTGACTGTAAAGACGAATTAACGAAAATTCAAAAGCAAATCTTGAATGTTCAGCAAAATCTGGTATTTCATTACAATGGGAAATTTGGGCAGGACACCTATAATAAGATAAATAATGAGATTGATTTAAGGATATCCTCCTTAACGAATATGATTCGTGAATGTGAATCAATCATGAAAGAGTTTGAAGGAAAGAAGGCAGATTACGAATGTTTTCAGTTATATAATAGTTTTTACGATAATACTTATAACACATTTGAAAGTTTCAAACATCAGATTATAACTTACTTGAATACGAATATTAAATCCAGTTCATCGGAGATGCGGGATGAAGAGATAAAAGGAATTTCAGAGATCTTGATTACAAGGGGTAAAGTAAACTTCGCTCAGGGGTTCAAGTCGAGGTTCTCTGTTGAAAAACAGGGACTAATTGAACATGTAATTGAAAAGGAAAGCGCGGTTGACCAAATTCGTTCAGAAATATGTAATAAAATAAACGGTAAGTATAGCTTGTCGGCCTCTGAACAAAAGCTCATTCCTGATCCTGAAAATATTCCTACTCCTGAAATTATGGATATTACCAATAAGATTAAGCATCTTATAGCAAATTGTGAAGATAAAACAGTGGGAATTAAATATAAAATGGAATATGAAAAGTTAGTAAACATTAAAAGTTTACAGGATATCTACTTTTATAAAGAACTTCACGACCACATACTTAATGCAGAAAAAGTAAGAAAATCTAAAATGGAGATTAGCCACTTTCTTTTCGAAATTAATACCTTAAAAGTTCATTCTACACAAAAAAATGAAAAACAAAGCCTGATAAATTACTGTTTAGACCATTTAAACAACTCTTCCATTAGGCCAAATATAACAAATGATATAAAGAAAAAACTTGAACAACTGAAAAACCAAAGCGATAAACTATTTGAAGAAGATGAAATCAAACTTAAAGAACACATATTCCTTAAAATGCAGATTATTAAATGTTTACAAAATCAGGGCTATGAAGTAATGACTGATCTTAAGGTTATTGATTTTGAAAAGGAAAATGATTTTCTCATTAAAATTAACAAACAAACCAATTATTTGAATTTGAAATTCAGGGATGATAATTCGATTCATTACGTCTTTCAGATTCCTGAAAAAAAAGATGAATTATCGACTGATAAAAAGAACTTAAAACTCCATGAAATGAAAGTAACATGTTCTGAGTTTAAAACTGTTTTAAGTGACCTTGCTGCCATGGGACTTAGTATAAATCTGCAAAGTGAAAAACCTATTGATCTTAACACAATTATATCATTAACGAAAAATCAAAAAGAGAAAATGAAGTCAGTCGAAAAGTTTAAACAAGTAAAACAAGAACTTAGAAAAAATTATTTAACTCATTAATAGATGGCAACTAATAAAATCTTTCCAAGATGGCTTCAGGAGCTTAAGAGATTTCAGGCATTGAAATCGGAATTTTTTCTTTACGGAAATGTTTACGACTGCTATTACTTTCCGATAAACCATAAAGAAGTCCTGGAAGAACAATCCTTAACATTTGCAAAATTCAACAGTACCAAGGAATTGCTTGAACAGTATCTTAGATCAGATGGTTTTGAAGTTGTCAGTTACTTTGATGTTATTGATGGCTTAATAATAACCTTAAACGATGGTTCAGAAAGCAAAGTCATTAGTGCGGATGAAGTCATTAGACTACTTTTTAAGGATGAAAAAAACTTCGATATTAAGGATATTCAAGGGTATTTGAACGGGGCGAAAGCAAAATCTCCAAAGTTAGATGATGCTATTGGATTTTTCCGGGCGTTGGTGGGCAACACAACAAAGCTTTCGGCTGGGATAATAAATTTCGCATCCCGGTTTACTTCAAATCCTAACGCGCTTGAAGATGAAGCAAAACTAATATTCCTTAAACTTTTAAAAGCTGCACAAGAATCCAAAGTATTTACAAACAAGGGAGAACAGCGCAACATACTAATATTTATTTGTGATAAACTCAATGATATCCCAGCCTGGATTCTGCTGGAAAATCCATTGACAAAAGGAATTGAGATTCAAAAGCCAAACCGGGAGGAGAGAATTCGTTTTTTTGAACATCGGAATAAGCATTTCTTCACTTCAGATTTAGAGCCAAATTTACCAGAAGTAGTGAAAGCTTTTCCTGACCTCACAGAGAATTTTACAAACAGAGAACTAGAAAATCTGATCTCCATTTCAAAACAGGAGAAGCTCCATATTAATAATATGAAAGAAATTATTGACTTATATAAATATGGTGTCAGGGAAAATCCTTGGGAAAAGATTGATCCTTCAAAAATTGAGAATGCAGAACAGGAATTGCGTAAAAGAGTTTTGGGACAAGACAGGGCAATAAAAAAAGCAGTCGAAATAATTCGCAGGTCCAACCTGGGACTTGATTCTATTGATAAGAAACGGCCATCAAATAGACCAAAAGGAGTTTTGTTTTTTGCCGGTCCTACCGGAACAGGGAAAACAGAATTAGCAAAATCATTGGCTGAATTAATTTTTAGTGATGAAGAAGCAATGATTCGCTTCGATATGAGCGAATATAACGACAGTAATTCTGATGTAAAACTTATTGGCAGTCCCCCTGGATACGTTGGTTATGAAGAGGGTGGTCAACTAACGGATGCCATTAGAAAAAAACCATACAGCATTGTTTTATTTGATGAAATTGAAAAAGCACATCCAAAAATCTTTGACAAATTTCTTCAAATATTGGATGACGGAAGATTGACAGATGGGAAAGGTGATACTGTTTATTTTTCGCAATCTTTAATTGTATTTACAAGTAATCTCGGAATCTTTAAAGAAGATGCAAACGGAGAGAGGGTTTTAAATGTATCATATGGTGAAGCTGGGAAGAAAGGAGATAGCTATGAAGAAATGGAAGAAAAAATAATGAAAGAAATTAAAAATTTCTTCGGGCGCAAATTAGGCAGGCCCGAAATATTCAATCGATTCGGCAACAATTTTATAGTATTCGATTTTATCAGATCAGAGGCTGCAAAAAAGATTGTTGACATAAATTTATCTATTATCAGAGATAATTTAGGAAAACTTAGAAATATAAATTTTGAATATGATGAATTATTTGTTTCGGAATTTCTTGACAAATGTGTGAAGATGAATCTTGAGAATGGAGGCCGGGGAATAGTAAATAAAATTGAAGAACATGTAAAGAATGGACTGACGAATTTCATGTTCAAGACACAGAAAAAGAAAGATTTTACTGTAATACTTAAAGTAAAGGACAATCAAATAATTTTCGAATGAATTGGCAACTAAATAAAATTCAATATCCTGTGTATAACTTGGGTGAAGGTAAACGAATAGGAATCTGGGTTCAAGGTTGTACTTTAAGGTGTAAGGGATGTATCAATAAGACTTTGTGGAGCAGGACTAAAGGGAAAAGTATCCCTGTGCTTGATCTTTTCAACTGGATATTTTCAATACATCATGATTATAATGGAATTATAATTTCAGGAGGCGAGCCATTTCAACAATATGAACAGTTGATTTCCTTCCTTCATTTGATCAAAATGAAAACCTCACTGAGTGTGAACTGCTTTACCGGATACTATTTAAATGAATTAAACTCATTATTTCCCGACAAACTTTTTTATAGTTATATCGACTTTTTGATTGATGGCAGGTACAGTAAATCCCATCATGAAAACATGAACATCAAAGGTTCATCAAATCAAACCCTTTACAAATTCATTAATGGAATTCCTATCAGACAGGATATAAAAATTGTCACGAATAAATGGTCGATAAAAATTAGTAATGATAATCATATATATATGGCTGGGATTCCAAAGAAGGATGAATTGAAGCAGTTAAGCGAGAGACTCGCGTCAGTAGGAATTTTAAAGAATTTTAAATAATAGGAAAAATGTATAATTTCATTTGTGAAAATGGACATGACAATTTATATGCAGAAAGGACTAAACCTCCGGATAGTTGTTGCAAATGTTCTGTTGCTTTTGAAGAAGAAAGAGTTATAGGGGTTGAAACCCTGAATGAACCTGAGATCATTGGACTTTCTTTGATTTATCAGAAAGACCAACAACAGTCTATTGACATTCCAAAGTGCGACAAAGCCATTTTAGGAAGAGAACATCTTGGAGCAGAAGTCTTTTCTAATATTCGTATCAATGGAAAATTGGTGATAAGCCGAACACATTGCTCCATCGAATTTATGAATGGAGATTTTTATTTACATGATCATTCTCTTAATGGTACATTCGTTGGAATTGATAAAATCAATTGCAAGGATTCACCTATAAAAATTGAGGATAGCGGATTAATATTTTTTGGTCACGAACCGTTCATAATAAAAATTAACAGAAAAAAAATTGAAATAGATAAATCGACCATAGATATAATTAAGGAGCCTGATAAAAGTGTGGAAACAAAGATCCTGTTCCGATGCAACGAATCGGCATGTGGTTATGAATCCATTTCGTTTGTTCCTTATTGTCCCAAATGTAACACATATAACAGTTTGATCAGAATCTGAGTTTAATTCAATCAAATATGAAGCAGAATACAATATTAAACACTGCTATGATCGTCACTGCCGTGCCTTCTGTCCTAAAAATTGCCATAGAAAATAGGATCAGTCCCGAAAATGTATTTTCATTATTATTGATAACTGTTTTTTTTATAGCCGGCGGTAAACCAGTTATTAAATTTGCTGCAGCAATAGGAGGATTAGCACTGTTTGCAAAAGAAGTCACCGGGAATGATCCCGCAGCAGAAACTGCAATTTTTAGCAGTTTAGCAATATTATCAATCATGCTAATCGGCTATTATGTGATGTTCAGAGGAATATTTGGCGGGAAAAGAAAACAGTCTGAGGAATAAAGGTCAACGATTGGGATTTTGTTCAAATGTTCATTCCACTAACCCAAATATTTAAAAAGAAAGGAAAACTAATTATGTCAACAATTAAATCAGGCGATCGTTGTGCCGATTGCTCTCATTGCAAAGTATGGACAAGCGACCATAAAAAAGCAAGTTGTACGCTCTATACAAGTGATCAAGGCTTTCATCCAGACAGACCTGTTCCCTCAAAATGTGTAAATAAGGTTACAAGAAAATTTTAGCTTTAATGTAAGTCGACTTTCATTATATAAAACATTGCTGTGCCATTTTACGATCAGGCGTTAAGTTGAAAATTTAATCCAATTTCCCCCTGGTGAAATTAGGAAAGACGAAGAAATAGAAAATAAACAGCGGCCTTTACGGCCCTGACAGTCATTCGTGAGACAGCTCCAATGGTCTTTTGACTATTTTTTGGAAAGCTATTTATTTGTTCTACTCAATTGGCTTTCAAGGGTCTCATAATTTCCATCATAGCCAAATACATTTTTTAAAGTCCGGATAATAATCGCCAAATAGTTATTTGGCGATTATTGTTTGGTTCGAAATCACTTGCCTTCCTTTGCCGGAAAAAGTCAATTATTCATTTGTTAGAATTTTAAAGGAATGGGAATTGTCAAAGATCAGCTTAAAAAATATTTTGATCGATTTGTCACAAAATGAATATAACCAGTACCCATTTACAAAGTTATTAAGGTTGGAAAAATCAGAAATTAATGTCCAGATATTAACAATTTAAAAATCATCTTATTATGGAAAAGATTCTCTTTTATTTAGCTATTGCAAGTTTAGTTATAATTTCTTCTTGCGAAGACACTGAGGTTGAAAATCTTAACAATGAGAACCATGTAGAATTAATTTTCAATCTGAAGACAGTAATTCCGCAAGGATGCCAGGTCAGCATGATATCGCTCGGTATTGCCCGGGAAGTTGATGGTCAGGTTGACCAAAAATCAGTTCAGTATTTTGTCAATCCAAAACCTGGTCTTAACAAACTTATTCTCGATGGCGCTGCCGCCAGTTATCTGCTCGGCAAGCCAGGAGTGTATTTTTTTGTAACTATTTGCGCAAAAAACAAAAATGGAGAGGAAATACTTATTTGCAATGAATTTGTCGAAACCGTTAACCCGTTAAAAATGGGACCGAACAAATTTGAACATACCGTTCAATCTTCGTCAATATGATGCACCACTTTGATGTTCTGGGATATTTACAAAATCCAGGATGATCCGGATTAATAGAAATTATTTATACATTTATCCTATAGAATTGGGAAAGAGTTAAGAAACCTAGCTCAAATGAAACTAAAGATCAGCAATGAAAGCCTCTTTGACCGTACTTCAGATGCTATAATACTGACAATTGAGGGAGTCGCAAAAGGCCTGGCGGGAAAGGCAGCAAGGATGTTTGGAGAACTTTACCCTGAAATATGGCAATTTGTCGAATCACAAGTTGAATATCCTGTTAAAGCGGGAAGTTGCGTTTCAATTTCGATACCAAGTGGTACTCCTTTTAAGGTTGTTTTTCTTGCGGCGACACTTACACATTTGCCCGACATACTAAATGCATCGCAAAAAGCATTGGCGCTGAGGGCGTTTAACCTGGCCATACGTGATGCGACTGTTCTTGGATTGAAGACAATCAGATGCAGTTTGCCTATTGGTGGTTGGCGGATTGATCCATTAAATGCATTCATGATCCTCTCTCAAATTTTGGAAAAGAACTATTCTTCAACAAAGGGAATGGAACTGCAATTGTGTGTCCTAGAGGAAGATGTCTTTGAATCAGTCCGAAGATTTGCTATTAATCTTGGTTATGAAGTGTAGGGATGATCTATAGTTGTAAGCATTAATTGCAAGCATATTTACAAAAGAAAGTTCAATAAAAGAGGGTTAACCTTTTTTATTAAGAGTATCAAATGTACTCGTACTACCAATAAAACAAATTTTATACCGAGCACGAGCAACGAGCGCCGGGTGTACCTAAATGAAGAGGCCGATTCAACTGCGAAGCCTGAAGGAATGACAGATGGAGCCATGAGGAGCTTGCGACGAATACAGTGGAACATAGAAAGACTTAAGGGTTATGGGTTGCGGCGGTTTGGGCACAATACAAACTAAATAATTTTATTGCCAAGTTATTAAAAATCATCTAAATATCTCACAAACAGGTACTTGAAGGCCATTTCAAAAAATCAATATCGAAATTAATACTATGAAGATGGTATATTTTAAGAACAATATGCCATTAAGAGATTGTATGCTCGTGATTTATTATGAAATTGCAATAGGAAATGAATACTATAAATTATCTAT
>Ga0268283_1000596_pt1 | contig 22094 bp, 18 predicted proteins | sample saktaG_13_FD_190140 | JGI IMG/M metagenome (GOLD analysis project Ga0268283, IMG submission 190140) | Saline water microbial communities from Sakinaw Lake, British Columbia, Canada - sak_2013_06_06_36m | ecosystem: Environmental > Aquatic > Non-marine Saline and Alkaline > Saline ... | reverse complement strand
GCCGCGGGAGAGCCCGTTGGATTGACTGCCAACTCTTTCAATTCGGTGTCACTCGACCCACCCCTGGTCCTGTGGAGTCTGGCGCGCTCGGCCGCATCCATGCCTGCTTTCAGCGCTGGATCGCACTACGCCATCAACATCCTGAGCGCCGACCAGCAAGCATTGGCGCAGCGCTTTGCCAGCAAGGGCGTAGACCGCTTTGCCGACCTGGCGTTTATTGATGGCACCGGCGGCGCGCCCTTGCTGACAGGAGCGGCGGCCTGGTTCGAGTGTTTCAACCGCAGCCGCTACGACGAAGGTGATCACGTGATCTTTGTTGGCGAGGTGGAGCGCTGCTCGCACCGCTCCGGTGCTTCACCCCTGCTTTTCCATGGCGGCAGGTTCTACGCGGAGCACGCCCTGTAGAGAATCGCATGACGGCCCGCAAAGATCATCTTGACACGCTGGCCGTAAGCCTGCTGCTGGCCTGTTGCCTGTTCTGGGGGTTTCAGCAGGTGCTGGTCAAGGCGACCATCCCCGAACTGCCGCCCATCTTTCAGGCGGCGCTGCGCTTTGCCGGGGCGACCGTCCTGTTAGGGCTTTGGTGTTGGTGGCGCCGCATACCGCTGTTTGCGCGGGATGGCTCGCTCTTCACCGGCATCCTGGCCGGCGCTTTGTTTGCACTTGAGTTTGCCTGCCTTTATGCTGGCCTGCAATTCTCGGCCGCCTCGCGTCTGACCGTTTTTCTTTACACCTCACCGTTCTGGGTCGCGGTGCTGTTGCCGCTTTTTGTACCGTCCGAAAAGAGCCGTCCATTGCAGTGGCTGGGCCTGGCCTTGGCCTTTGCAGCCGTGGTGTTTGCCTTGCGCGATGGTCTGGGATCTGCCAGCGCTGTTGATCAATGGCGCGGTGACATGCTGGCTCTGGCAGCGGGCATGTTCTGGGGTCTGACCACCGTCGTCATCCGCGGCACGCAGTTAACGCGGATTTCGGCCGAAAAACTGCTGTTCTATCAGGTCGGCGTCAGCGCAATCGCGTTGCCCTTGCTGTCCGGGGCACTGGGTGAGCGCTGGGTCTGGAGTTTCAGCGCCTTCAGCACTGCCTCGCTGCTGGCACAGACCGTCGTCGGCGCCTTTGCCAGCTACCTGGCCTGGATGTGGATGCTGGGGCGCTACCCCGCCACCAAGATTTCGGCCTTTGTTTTTCTGACGCCGGTCTTTGCCTTGCTGTTTGGTGCACTTTGGCTGCAGGAGCCGGTCACCCTGAATTTGATGCTGGCACTGGTCATGGTGGCAGCGGGCATCGTCCTGGTGAATCGCAAGCCCGCCTCGTAAACCGGCGCTTAAAGCGTTCCTTGTGCCCTCAGAGCCGCAATCGCTGCGACGTCCAGACCCAACTCGGCCAGCACTTCGTCGGTATGTTCGCCCAGCACGGGCGGCGCGCGGCGCAGCACGGGTGGCGTAGCCGTCAGGCGAAGCGGGCTGGCAACCGTGGCAATGGAGGTCACGGTCGACTTGGCCGACGCTGCCGGCGTCAACGCTTGATTCACCACCAGCGAGCGCGCCTGAACCTGTGCATCGGCGAAGCCCTGGCCGATATCATTGATCGGACCACAGGGCACGGCTTTGTCCTCCAGCGCGGCAATCCACTCCGGTGTTGTGCGCGTGCGGGTCACTGCCTGCATCAAAGCGATCAACGCCTCGCGGTTCTTCACGCGCAAGGTATTGCTGGCAAAGCGCGGGTCGGCCGACCACTGCGGCTGCGCCGCAACCTGGCAAAAGCGCGCGAACTGTCCATCGTTGCCAATGGCCAGCAGCATGGATCCATCCGACGTCTGAAAGTCCTGATACGGTGCCAGGCTGGGGTGGCTGTTGCCCTGGCGCTTTGGGACCTGTCCGGTGTTCAAGAAGCCGGCGGCCTGATTGCCAAGAATAGCCATGCCGACATCCAGCAACGCCATATCGATGTACTGACCCAGGCCGGTCCGGTGTCGCACTTCCAGCGCTGCCAGAATGGCGCTGCAGGCATAGACGCCGGTGAAGATATCCGTCAAGGCAACGCCAACGCGCTGCGGTCCACCGCCTGGAACCTCGTCGGAACGCCCGGTGATGCTCATCATGCCGGTCATGGCCTGAATCATCAAGTCGTAGCCAGCCCGCTCGGCATAGGGGCCGTCCTGACCAAATCCGGTAACCGAGCAGTAGATCAAACGCGGATTGAGCACCTTCAGACTGGCGTAGTCCAGACCATATTGTTGCAAACCGCCAACCTTGAAGTTCTCCACCAGAATGTCGCTTTGCACGGCCATCTGGCGGATCAGCTTCTGCCCCTCAGCCTGCGCCATGTCGATGGTGATCGAACGCTTGTTGCGGTTGCACGCAGTGAAGTAGCTGGCCTGATCGGTATCCCGCCCTTGAGCATCCTTCAGGAACGGCGGCCCCCAGTGACGCGTATCGTCGCCGACGCCGGGGCGTTCGACCTTGACCACGTCCGCACCCAAGTCGGCCAGCATCTGGGTGCACCAGGGGCCTGCCAGAACACGTGAGAGGTCCAGAACTTTGATGTGTCCGAGTGCTGATTGCTTTTCTTTCATCGGTTTGCGTGTCTTTCCAAGTTGATGCGTTTGTAGCCGCCACGGAGTCTTAGGGCGGGGCCCTCATGCTGTCAAATGCCCAGAAATCGGTCCCCACCCTAAGCCACCATGGCGTGCACAGTGAGCTGGATGTGGCCAGAAAAACCGCTCCCTTTCTCTGTCCTGCACTTCATCGAACGCAAGCCAGCATTTTCTCAGCAGTATCTGGCGGTGTGGTGGCGGCCGATTTAGTTACGACATAACTTGCAAGCAAGTGAGTCTCCACTGAAACTTCGTTTTCTGGGCATTTGACAGCATGAGGACGCCGCCATACCGCCAGATACTGCCACCACTACATCTTGTCAGCTTGCAGGCATTAAGGACTTTCAGTTCGCAAAAGCCGCAATACCGGTCTGAGCCCGACCCAGAATCAGGGCATGGATGTCGTGCGTACCTTCGTAGGTGTTCACGACTTCCAGATTCACGAGATGCCGCGCCACACCAAATTCATCGGAAATACCGTTGCCACCCATCATGTCGCGCGCCAGACGGGCAACGTCGAGCGCCTTGCCGCAGGAGTTGCGTTTCAGGATGGAAGTGATTTCGACCGACGCCGTGCCCTCGTCCTTCATGCGGCCCAGCCGCAGACAGCCTTGCAGGCCCAATGCGATCTCGGTCTGCATGTCGGCCAGTTTCTTCTGGATCAACTGATTGGCTGCCAGGGGCCGGCCAAACTGCTTGCGGTCCAGCACGTACTGGCGGGCACGGAACCAACAGTCTTCGGCCGCGCCCAGAGCACCCCAGGCGATGCCATAGCGTGCCGAATTCAGGCAAGTAAACGGTCCCTTCAAACCACGCACTTCGGGAAAGACGTTTTCTTCCGGGCAAAAGACGCCGTCCATCACGATTTCGCCCGTGATGCTGGCACGCAAGCCGACCTTGCCGTGGATCGTTGGCGCGCTCAAGCCCGCAGACCCCTTCTCCAGCACAAAGCCTCGAATCGGGCCTACCTTGCCGGACTCCGACACTTCTTTCGCCCAGACCACAAACACATCAGCGATCGGGCTGTTGGAGATCCACATCTTTGAGCCTGAGAGCTTGTAGCCACCGGCTACCTTGTGGGCGCGCGTTGCCATGGACCCAGGATCTGAGCCATGGTCCGGCTCGGTCAGGCCAAAGCAGCCGATCCATTCACCCGTTGCCAGTTTGGGCAGGTACTTTTGACGTTGCGCCTCGGTGCCGAATTCGAAAATGGGCACCATCACAAGCGAACTCTGAACGCTCATCACCGTGCGATAGCTCGAGTCGACACGCTCGATCTCGCGCGCGATAAGGCCGTAAGCCACATAGTTGAGTCCCGGTCCGCCATAGGTCTCGGGAATAGTCGGGCCAAGCAGTCCGAGCTCTCCCATTTCGCGAAAGATCGCCGGGTCGATCGTGCCGGTGCGAAAGTCTTCGATCACCCGCGGCTGCAATTTGCGTTGGCTGTAAGCCGCCGCGGCGGCGCGCACCATGCGCTCATCGTCGCGCAGCTGGGAATCGAGCAAAAAGGGGTCTTGCCAGTTGAAGGGCGCGTGGGCCATGAGGAGTCTCCGATAGGGTCAGTGGATGGTCCACAAATTCGATTGCGGTCAGAGGTCATGTTAACGTGACACGGGCTCGCGAAGCAAACGACTTATTCGCACAAAGTTATGCGTTTCAATCATACTTCGCGTGCTTTCAAGGTTATTTATGTTGTTTTTTCCTGTATGTTGTGTATATTTCGCACATCATGCGTAGAAAGATTCCATCCTTGCAGGCCCTCGCCTGTCTTGAAGCCGCAGCACGCCACGAGAGCTACACGCGCGCTGCTCAGGAACTGGCGATGACGCAAAGCGCCGTGTCACGACAAATCACGGGGCTGGAGGAATTTCTCGGTGTCGCGCTGTTTCGCCGCACGCGCCACGGTGTCGCGCTCACTGTGCGGGGCGCGCAGTATGCGGCGCAAGTCGCGCCGCGCCTGGAGGCGCTCGAGCTGAACACACTTGACGTTATGTCAAACCAGGGCAGCGGCGGCAGCGTCCATTTGGCTGCAGTGCCGACCTTTGCGACCCGCTGGCTGATACCGCGCTTGCCACAACTAGCCGCGCTGCATCCCGAGATCACAGTGCACATCGAGACGCGCACCCGCCCCTTCTTGTTTGCCGACACCGGGTTCGACGCTGCCTTGCACGCCGGAACCAAAGAGCAGCTTGCCAATTGGCCCGGTACGCGCACGGTGCGATTGTTCGACGAGGAAATGGTGCCGGTTGGCAGCCCTCGATTGCTTGGAGGGCGGCGCGCGCTTGGCCCCGAGTCTTTGGCGCAATTGCCACTGTTGCATCAAAGCACACGCCCGAACGCCTGGCGGCAATGGTTAGACGCGCTCGGTGTAGCCGCGCCGAGAGCTTTGGCTGGTCCTCGCTATGAGCTGTTTTCGATGACCGCGGCTGCAGCGGCGCAGGGACTGGGCCTGGCGTTACTGCCGCGCCTGTTGATCGAAGCTGAACTCTATCGCGGCGAATTGGTGCTGGCGTGCGAACGACTGGTTCCCAGTGACCTTGCCTATTACGTCGTGATACCCGATCATGCCGACGAACGTCCGATCGTCGCAACTTTCCTCAACTGGTTGCACGCGACAGCAGCACGAATCGATTAAAGCCTGGTCTGCTGCATCTGCCCCGGAATTGACTTCCATCAGCTTTGTAGAAGGCGCTTTGTGATACGCTGTTCTGTGGTAATACTTAATTAGAGTCTATCGAGAAAGGGAAAATTATGGCTGATGTATTCGCTCCGCTAGCGGGAAAGATCCTGGCCGTGCTGGTTGAACCCGGTTCCACGGTTGACGAAGACGACGAGCTCGTCGTCATTGAGGCGCTGAAGATGGAAAACCACGTGTATGCGCCCAGCGCCGGTACCGTAAAGGAAATCAAGGTGAAGATCGGCGACAGTGTCGAGGATGGGGCCCTGATCCTCGTGCTCGAATGATCCGCGCTTAAGAAGAATTGAGGCAATGATGGATTTTGAACTTTCCGAACAGCAGCGACTGATCCAGGACACGGCCCGGCGATTCGCCATGGAGGAAATTGCGCCGACACTCGAGCAGGAGGAGGCGAAGCACGAGTTCCGCCCAGATCGCGTCGCGAAAATGGGAGAACTGGGTATGTTCTCCTGCGCGCTTCCGGAGGAACTAGGCGGCAGCGGCATGGGTTACATGGAGTCTGTTCTGATGGCGGAGCAGATTGCCAAGATTTCGGCCTCCTGGCGCCTGCCTTTCAACATGCAAAATCTGGGACCAGCCCTGACGGTGGCCAAGTTCGGCAGCGATGCACAGAAGAAGAAGTACGTTCCCGGCTGGGTGGCCGGCACGCAGCTCGGCTTCTTCGCCATGACCGAATCGAACACCGGGTCCGACGTGGCCAGCATGAAGACGCACGCAATCGACAAGGGCGACCATTGGGAAGTCCATGGCACCAAGATGTGGATCTCACAGGCGCATGTGGGTGATGCAGGCTTGCTCTACGCCTACACCGACCGGGCCAAGGGCAACAAAGGCATGACCGCCTTCATCATTGAGCCGAAGAACTGGAAAGGGTGCACCGCGCGCGCAATCGAGACCAAGCTCGGCCTGAAATGTGCGCCCACCGGCGAGTTCGCCTTCGACGGCATGAAAGTGCCGAAGGAAAACGTACTGGGCCAGCCTGGCGACGGGTTTCGCATCTGCATGTGGCAGTTGAACCAGACCCGCATCGGCTGTGCGGCCGGAGCGCTCGGCGTTGCCGGAGGTGCGCTGGACATCGCCATTCAATACGCTAACGAACGCACCCAGTTCGGAAAGCCGATCTCGCAGCATCAGATGGTCATGGCGCAGATCGCCGAAATGACGGTCGAACATCAGGCTGCGCAAATGCTGGTGTACAAGGCCGCGTGGCTGAAGGACAACGGCAAGCCGAACCAGTTCGAGACTTCGGTCGCCAAGTTCGCGGCGTCGGAGGCGGCGGTGCATGCCGCCAACGAGTGCATGAAGATCTACGGCTCGTTCGGGTTCTCGACCGAGTATCCAGCGGAGCGTTTCTACCGGGACGCGAAGTCGCTGCAGGTGGTGGAAGGCACGTCCAACATCCAGAAGATCATCATCTCGGGCATGGCCTGCGGGACCACGCCCAACCGTGAGTAGGGAAACCGCACAAGAGGGGAAGAATAGGGGGCGGAGCCGGCGTGCTTTGGCCCCTTTTTTCGCAACGCCACATCCACATTGAGGGAAGAATCCGCATGAGACCCTATTTCGAAAAAATGCCCGGCTTTGGCAAGTCGATGAAAGAAAACCGCATCCTGCGCACGCAGGAAAGCCGCGCCAAGCTCGAAGCGGTCGAAGCCGAGATCGCCTTGGCCAAGAAGGCGGTGGAGGAAATCGGCATACCAACGGCCAAGATCAACGAACGTGGCGGACTGACCGTGTGGCAGCGACTGGAGTACCTCGTCGATCCTGGCACCTGGCAGCCCTTGCACAGCCTCTACAACCCAGAAGACAACGAAGAGGGCACAACCAACGTGGTCGACGGTCTGGGCAAGATCGGCGGCCGTTGGGCGGTGATCATCGGCTTCGACAACAAGGTACTGGCCGGCGCCTGGATCGCAGGCCAGCCCGACAACATCCTGCGCGTGACCAACCTGGCCAAGCGGCTGCACATTCCACTGGTGTGGCTGGTGAACTGCAGCGGCGTGAAGCTGCCCGATCAGGAGAAGTTCTATGCCGACCGGCGCGGCTCGGGCGCACCGTTCTTCCGGCACGCCGAGCTGGAGCAGGCAGGCATTCCGGTACTCGCCGGTATTTATGGCACGAACCCGGCCGGCGGCGGCTACCAGGCGATCAGTCCGACCATCCTGATTGCGCACAAGGACGCCAACATCGCCGTGGGCGGCGTCGGCATCGTTTCCGGCATGGCACCACAGGGTGGCTTCGACATCGCCGGGCTGGAGCAACTGATCGCCGTCACGCGCACCATGAAGGACAAGCCGCCAGGCAGTGCGTCCACCCACTACGACGCGACCGGATTCTTCACCCGTGTGTGTGAGGAGGAAACGGGCGTGCTCGACGGCATCAAGGAATACATGGGGATGATCCCGGCGTATGACCCGAGGTTCTTTCGCGTTGCCGAACCGGCCGAGCCGCAGCTCCCAGCCTCGGATCTGTACCATCTGTTGCCGTTCAACCAGAAGTCGGATTACTCGTTCGACGACATCCTCGCGCGTCTGGTCGATGGCAGCGAGCACATGGAGTTCCGCCCTGGTTACGGACCCGAGATATACACCGGCCTGGTGAAACTTGACGGCATGCTGGTTGGCGCCATCGGCAACCGCCAGGGGCTGCTGCCCAAGGGCTACCCCGAGTATGCGGACTACCCCGGTATCGGCGGCAAGCTCTACCGCCAGGGCCTGATCAAGATGAACGAGTTCGTGACGCTCTGTGCCCGCGACCGCGTTCCGGTGATCTGGTTCCAGGACACGACCGGCATCGACGTGGGCGACATTGCCGAAAAGGCGGAACTGCTCGGCATCGGCCAGTCCTTGGTGTACTCGATTCAGCAATCGGACATCCCGATGATGCTGGTCGTGCTGAGGAAGGGCAGCGCCGCGGCGCACTACATCATGGGTGGGCCCACGGCGAATCGTCAAAACGCCTTTACCCTGGGCACGGCCGCGACCGAAATCTATGTGATGCATGGGGAGACGGCGGCGGTTGCGACCTACGCACGACGCGCGATCAAGGACAAGGATGCGGGCAAGCCGCTGGAGCCGCTGGCGCAAAAAATGAACGAAATGGCTCAGAACTATCTGGACACTTCACGTCCGGCGTACTGCGCCAGTCATGGTTTCGTCGACGAGATCGTGGAACTTGGAGCGCTGCGGGGATACCTCAAAGCGTTTGCCGGCGCCGCCTACCAGAACCCGAAATCGATCTGCCCGCGCCACCAGATGCTGCTGCCTCGCATCATCAGGGGCTAGCCGTCCTGAAGAAATCGCGTTGCGATTTCTTCAGGGGCTCAGATCAATCCCATCCCTTTCAGCACTGAAAGCATTACCGCCGCAGCCACCACCGAGCCGATCTGGCCGCCGGTATTGACGCCGGCAGCGTGCATCAGCAGGTGGTTCTTCTTGTCGTAGAGCTGCCCTTGGACCTGAACCACCCGTGCGGCCATGGGAAAGGCGGAAATCCCGGCCGCGCCGATGAGCGGGTTGACCTTGCCGCCAGTCAGTTTGCAGACGATCTTGCCAAACACGACCCCGGCCACAGTATCCATGCAGATCGCAAAGAAACCCATGGCAAAGATCATCAGCGTTTGGGGCTTCAGGAAGGCATGGCCCTCCATGGTGCCGCCGATGGCCAGACCCAGAAACAGGGTCACGATATTGGCGATTTCATTCTCCGAGGCTTTGGTCAGTCGCGCCACCACCCCGCACTCGCGCATGAAGTTGCCAAGCATGATGGTGCCCATGAGCGGCAGCCCCTTCGGTGCCAGCAGCCCCGTGACCAGCGTCACGACGATGGGGAACAAGAGTTTGGTCGTGGTGGAGACGCTGCGCTTGATCGGCGCCATCTTGATGACCCGCTCGGCCGGCGTGGTCAGCGCCCGCATGATGGGTGGCTGGATGATGGGCACCAGCGCCATGTAGGAATAGGCTGCGACCGAAATCGGCGCCAGCAATTGCGGCGCGTATTGGGAGGCGACGTAAATGGCTGTGGGGCCGTCGCAAGCACCAATGACAGCGATGCTGACGGCCTCCAGCGCCGGGAAGCCCAGTGCCAAAGCGAGCATCAAGGTAATAAAGATGCCAAACTGGCCGGCAGCGCCGAACAGCAGCATTTTCGGGTTTTCCAGCAAGGATCCGAAATCGATCATGGCACCGATGCCGACAAAGATGAGCAACGGAAAGACCTCGTTGGCGATCCCCATGTCGTACAGAATCCGCAGCAGGCCGCCCGGCTCCATCAAATCGGACAAAGGGATGTTGACGAGCAGGCACCCAAACCCGATGGGCACGAGCAGCAGCGGCTCCACCTCTTTCTTGACGCCCAGGTAGAGCAAGCCCGCGGCGATCAGGAGCATGACCACATTGGGCCCACCCTGAGTGAACAGATAACTGACCCCGGAAGTCAGTCCATACAGGCCGGTCTGGAGACTCTCAAACATGTTATTTATTCTCCGCGGTGCTGACCTTGGTGACCAGGGGAAAGGCCTTTTTCAGCAGGTCCATAACCAGCCCAAGAATCCACAGGGTCAGAAAGGTTCCGCCCATACCGACGATCATCATCGTGAGGCCGAAGGTCCACTTGGCATTGTCCATGAGGTGCTTTCAGAGAGAAAGAAGGTCGTTCGCTCTGAAAGATTATACTGACGGGCAGCCCCAGCGCCAAACAGAATTGCCCCTGCAGCAACGCGGCTGGAACTCCTTGCCCTCGCTCGCGGTTGGGATGATCCAACGGCGCAATGTATGGCGCAGCAATTCAACTCGTTTGAGGAAGCTCGATAGTTCCTCTGAAGGACACAAAGATGCCGCTCACTCCCGCCACTGCCGAAGAGAAGCGCGCCATCCTGCGCCGTGCCGCTCTCGAATACCACGAATTTCCAACCCCCGGAAAAATTCGCATTGCCGCCACCAAGCAGTTGGTGAATCAGCATGACCTCGGACTGGCTTATTCACCCGGCGTGGCAGCGCCCTGCGAAGAAATTGTCAAGGACCCGAACAACGCTTTCAAGTACACCAGCCGCGGCAATCTGGTCGCCGTCATCACCAATGGCACTGCCGTGCTCGGCCTGGGCGACATTGGTCCGCTGGCCGCCAAGCCGGTGATGGAAGGCAAGGGTGTGCTGTTCAAGAAGTTCGCCGGCATCGATGTGTTTGACATTGAAATCAACGAGAAGCACGACCTCGACAAACTGGTTGACATCATTGCTTCCCTGGAACCCACCTTTGGCGGCATCAACCTGGAAGACATCAAGGCGCCAGACTGCTTCTATGTTGAACGCAAATTGCGCGAGCGCATGAAGATTCCGGTCTTCCATGATGACCAGCATGGCACTGCGATCTGCGTTGGTGCGGCGATCCTGAATGGCCTGAAAGTGGTCGGCAAGGACCCCAAGACCATCAAGCTGGTCACTTCAGGCGCCGGCGCGGCGGCACTGGCCTGCCTTGGGCTGTTGGTCAAACTGGGTATTCCGCGCGAGAACATTTACGTGACGGATCTGGCGGGTGTGGTCTATGAGGGTCGGACCGAATTGATGGACGAAGACAAGATTGTCTTTGCGCAAAAGACCGCGGCGAGAACCCTGGGTGAAATTATTGAAGGTGCCGACGTCTTTCTGGGCTTGTCGGCCGGCGGCGTTCTGAAAGCCGACATGGTTCGCAAGATGGCGGCCAAGCCGTTGATTTTTGCGCTGGCCAATCCGACGCCTGAAATCCTGCCTGAGGAAGTCAAGGCCGTGCGCGACGATGCGATCATCGCCACCGGTCGCTCCGACTATCCCAATCAGGTCAACAACGTTCTGTGCTTTCCCTACATCTTTCGGGGGGCGCTGGACGCCGGTGCATCGACGATCACGATGGAGATGGAAATCGCGGCGGTACACGCCATCGCTGAACTGGCCCAAGCCGAGCAGAGTGAGGTGGTGGCCGCCGCCTACGCAGGCGAGCAGCTGGCTTTCGGCCCGGAGTACCTGATACCCAAGCCGTTCGATCCGCGCTTGATGATGAAGATTGCGCCAGCAGTGGCGCAGGCGGCAGCAGACAGCGGTGTCGCGCAGCGACCGGTGAAGGACATGAACGCCTACCGCGAGAGGCTGCAAAGCTTCGTCTATGCCTCCGGCACGGTCATGAAGCCGATCTTTACTGCCGCAAAGATGGGACTCAAGAAGCGCGTCGCTTACGCCGAGGGTGAAGAAGAACGCGTCTTGCGCGCAGCCCAGATTGTGGTGGACGAAGGTCTGGCACGACCGACACTGATCGGGCGCCCGCATGTGATCGCCGAGCGGATCGAGAAATTCGGCCTGCGCCTGCAACAGGACGACGACTATGACGTCGTGAATGTCGAAAAAGATGATCGTTACCGCGATTTTTGGCAAACTTACCACCGCATGACGGAGCGCAAGGGCATGACGGCCCAGGTCGCCAAAATCGAAATGCGCCGCCGCCTGACGCTGATCGGCGCCATGCTGCTGCACAAAGGCGATGTCGATGGCATGATTTGCGGTACCTGGGGCACGACTTCGATGCACCTGCAGTACATCGACCAGGTGATTGGCATGCGCGCCCATGTTGGCACCTACGCCTGCATGAACTGCGTGCTATTGCCTGAACGACAGCTGTTCATTGTCGACACGCACGTCAATTACGACCCCAGCGCCGAACAGCTGGCTGAAATTACGACCATGGCAGCCGAGGAAATGATGCGTTTTGGCATCCGGCCCAAAGCGGCCCTGCTGTCCCACTCGAATTTTGGCAGCAGCAGTCAGCCCAGCGCACTCAAGATGCGCCACGCACTGGAACTGCTGCGCACCCAGGCGCCCTGGCTTGAAGTAGATGGTGAAATGCACGGCGACGTTGCACTCGACGGCAAGGCGCGCGCCGCGCTGATGCCCAACAGCACCCTCAACGGCGACGCCAACCTGCTGGTGCTGCCCAATATTGATGCTGCCAATATTGCCTACAACCTGCTCAAGACCGCCGCCGGTGGCAATATTGCCATTGGCCCGGTGCTGCTGGGCGCCGCCAAGCCGGTGCACATTCTGACGGCCAGCGCCACAGTCCGGCGAATCGTTAACATGACTGCGCTTACCGTCGCCGATGCAAATGCCACCCGATAATGATTTCAAGATAAGTTAGCGCAAACTCATTGTCATTTTCTGGGGTTTTTTCTGCCTACTTAATAGGCAGCTACTTGCTTTTTTCGGCCAAATGCGCGACACTAGCAGCATGAATTTCCGGGGTCAACCCGGAGTGTTGCGAGAAGTTTAATTTCCATGTACGGCTCAAAATGCTTCAAGTTAGTGATTACTGGCTTTTTGCTTTTGACCTACCTTGTCGTCGCTGGGGTTCAGGCTGAAGAGTCTGGCGTCGCGAAAGTTGCAGCCACGGTTTCGGGGTCCGCTTTGCCGGAACCGGCCGTGCAAACTTACAGGCTGATCCATCAGGGTGGCCCGTTTGCACATGAGAAGGACGGTATGGTGTTCGGAAACCGTGAGCGTTTGCTGCCTATGCAGACCCGCGGTTACTACCGTGAGTACACCGTCGCAACGCCGGGTTCACGCGACCGGGGTGCCCGGCGCATTGTGTGCGGGGGAGCAGCCAGCAGACCCGAGGTCTGTTATTACACGGACGATCACTATGCGAGCTTCCGCAGGATCGTTCCGTAGGTTTCTTTTTTATTTTGCAGAGTGAAGCAGGAATGAATATGTCACTTACCTTAGATACACCGGCGGTACCGAGTGCAGCAGCAGATGTGCCACTGCGCAGCATTCGGCCCAATATCGTGCAGTCGATTCGCGCCTTCAGGGTGCAGGAATTGCAGGATGCGGCACAGGCCCTGAATCAACATTTTCTGTATGCCAATCTGGCCAATGCCCAGACCAAACAGGACGTGCTGGACTTGATCGGCCAGCAATTCATGCTGGCTGTCCATGTGGGAAAGAATTTTGACGCACTCTACGACAGCATGACCGACCCGGTACACAAGTCGGGACCTCAGCCCGGCTTTATCGTAGTACTGGAACACATTCCGGCCAATGCCAAGTTCGACAAAGAGGCGCGTGAACAACTGCTTGACATCTTCCGTGACGCTGCAGATTATTGGGGAGACCGGAAAATTCCGTTCCGATGTTTCTATTCTTTTCTGTAGCCCGTTCTGCACACACCAGCCAAGCAGAACGGGCGAACGAGGCAAAAGAAACTGACGCAGGCGGTCACGCTGTTTCAGGCATTGAGCTCACAGTCGAATCCGGGGAAAAAATGCCGACCGACAAGCTGTTGGACATATCGCCGCTCGCGCTGCGCATGAGCAGCCCCTTCAATGCGGGTTACTGGTTGACTGCAGCGTAGTAGCCAAGGCCAGATATTCGGCCACCGGCACTTCTTCGGCGCGGCGTTGCACGTCAAACTCGCCGCCATAGGCCTTCTCCTGCAGCCACTTGCCCAGCGTATGGCGCAACAGCTTGCGACGCTGGCTGAAGGCAACCCGTACCATTTCACTCAAGAGCTTGCCATCGATTGAGGCGGGGTCCTTGTGCGGCACCATACGCACTACCGCACTGTCCACTCTGGGTGGCGGGTTGAAACTTTCAGGCGGTACAAAAAGCACCATGTCCATGGCGTAACGCCACTGCAGCATCACGCTCAAGCGACCATACTCGGCACTCGCCGGACGCGCCACCATGCGGTCAACTACTTCTTTTTGCAGCATGAAGTGCTGGTCTTGGATGACATCCACGAAATCCAGCAGATGAAACAGAATCGGGGTTGAGATGTTGTAAGGCAGGTTGCCGACGACTCGAAGTTTTGACGCCCCCAACGAGCTTGCCAGTTCGGAGAAATCGACTTTGAGGACATCGGATTGAATCACCGTCAAGCCCGGACGTGAGCTCAGACGTACCGCCAGATCGCGATCCAGCTCGATGACGGTCAGGTGACCAAGGCGCTCCAGCAGTGGTTGCGTCAGTGCCGCCAGACCGGGCCCGATCTCGACCATCGTCTGCCCAGGGCGGGGATCGATGGCATCGACAATCGCATCAACAATTCCCGCATCCGCCAGGAAATGCTGGCCAAAGCGTTTGCGCGGAATGTGTTTCATGCACTACCCAAGACGAACGCCGCCGCGCCGGGGGCTATCACTGCGGTGGCTCGCGCATTTCCACGTAGGCACGACCGCGCAGGTCCTGCGCCCAGTTGACATAACTTTCATCCAGTTTCTTTTCACGCAAGACCGATCGCACCGCCTCGCGTTGCTCGCGCAGGCTCAGCGCCGTATCGCGGCGTTCCATCAACTGGATCAAGTGCACACCAAAGCGCGATACCAAGGGGTCACTGATCTGCCCCGGTGCCAGGCGACCCATCACATCCTCAAACTCTGGCACATACATGCCCGGATTGGCCCAGCCCAGATCGCCGCCCTGCGCGGCACTACCATCCTGTGAATTGTCACGCGCCAAGGTCGCAAAATCAGCCTGGCCGGCCTCAATGCGCTTTTTGAACTCGACCAGTTTGTCGCGCGCAGCGGCCTCGCTGAGTTGCGGGCTGACACGCAACAGGATATGGCGCGCCCGACTTTGTGTGACCGTCATCGGCGGCAAGCCGGCATTCCTTCGCTCAAGCAGCTTGAGAACGTGAAAACCAGCCCCTGAACGCACTACAGCGGAGATGGCGCCCACCTCCAGGTTTTGCGTTGCCTCCAGAAACAGGGGTGGGTAGCGGTCGGCCGTTCGCATGCCCAGTTGGCCGCCATTGGCACGATCCGCCGCATCCGAAAATTCGCGCACCAGCGCCGCAAAATCGTCACCAGCACGGGCCCGCACAAGCGCCTGCTGCGCCTTGCCCTGCAGCGCGTCAATCTGCTGCGCAGTGGCGTTATCTGGAACCGACACCAGAATCTGCGCCAGGTTGATTTCGGTGCTGGCCGGGTCGGTATTGGTTTGCTGATCGCGCAGGTATTGATCGACTTCGAGTTCGGAAACCCGCACCCGCGGCTCGACTTCCCGCTCCCGCAAGCGTGTCAGTACCAGCTGCTCGCGCAATTGAGCACGAAACTGGCTGAACACCAGACCATCCTGCACAATACGGCGCTGCAGTTCAGCCACGTCCATCTGATTTTGGCGGGCAATGTTTTGCACCGCCTGGTCAACCGCCGCATCATCGACTCGAACGCCGGTTTCGCTGGCCGATTGGAGCTGGACTTTTTGATTGATCAGATTCTCCAGTACCTGGCGTGCCATCTCCTTGCGATCAGGTAGCGGTCTGCGCTGTTGCGTCATCTGCTGCACCAATCGCTGCAATTCACGTTGCACCTCGCTGTTGGTGACGGGCTCCGAATTGACCACCGCCACAATGTAGTCGGCTGCCTGCTGGACCTCGGCTTGCGGCCGGGTCGCAGCCGGAACAGAACTCAGTCCAAGCGACGGCCGCAAACCCTGCGCCGGTGCTGGCAAACTTGCAAGGAGGGAAAAGCTGGCCACAATCAGGGCGACAAGGCGATGGGTCATGATGGATTATTCGTAATTGCTGAAACGACTGGGAGAGCCACCCTGCTCACGCAGGTACTGGTAACTTGGAATATTGTCTTTCAATGTTTTCAAAGGACTCGCGCCCAAACGCGCCAAGCCGACAAACTCGAGCTGAAACATGACACGCTGACTGGCCGTTGAAGTGCTGGTCTGCAGCTTTTCCAGCACTGCTCGGCCAAGCCAGCACCCCGCATCGTACTCAAAACCAATAACGGCGTTCACCAGCTTGCCTTCATCGAGGCTGTAGTTGAGACGTCCCACGCTGTACCAGCGTCCCTCGCCTTGACCACGCCCGGGTCCCAGATCCTGCCCCCGGTCACCCCACAAATCGTTCAGTGGCCACTGCCAGCCAAGGTCAATCTGCTCGCTCACATCCCTCTGATAACGGTAGGTTCCGCTCACCACCCGATAGTTGCCAGGGCTGTAGCGAGCACCGATCGTCGCCAGCGTCGACTGTTCTGTCTTGGGATTGAACTGCACTGTCGAATCAAACGACCACTTGGGATCCCAATTGATCGACGCACCCAGCAAGACGTCGCTGATCCGGTCCACCACCAGTGGATCGGTCGGCAGCAGCGTCACGTTCTGGTCCTTGAAGCGCAGGCGTTGTGCAATGCCAAAACGCGCCGCCTCAGCGCCGCTGTCGGGATGGAGCAGGCGGGTAGAAACGCCGAGCGTCAGCAGGTTGCTGTCGGAAATGCGGTCGTTGCCGACGAAAGCATTCTCTGTGTAGATGGTCGCAAAATTGAAATCCTTCGCGCCCGAGTCGTAATTGGGCAGCAGGCTCTGCTCACGGTAAGGCGTATTCACATAAAAAGCACGCGGCTCCAGGGTCTGGCGAAAACGCGTGCCGAAATAGCTGATATCACGCTCGAACACCAGCCCACTGTCCAGACTGAAGGTCGGCACCACCACACTGGCAGAGGTCGCAGTGTTTGATAGCGGCGCGTCAAAAAGATAATTCGCCGTATGCAGTTGCAGCCTGGGCGTGATAAAGCCGGCCCCGCCGATCCAGGGCCGACTGATCTGCAGCAAGGAAAAAATCCGCTGGGCGTTGGGCTGCAGGGTGGAAGCGCTGTCTGACTGGAACCGGGTGTAATCGGCGTCGAGAGAATAGTCGAAGCCAGCCAGGTCGTTTCGCGCAAAACGCGTTGCCAGTTGCGGCAAGCGGTCATAAGGCGGTGTGATGGGCGCGGTCAGGTCCTGCAGCGTCTGCCACTTGAGCACCCGCAAACTGTTGGAAAAATAACCATTGCTCCAAGAGAAAGCAGCATCGTTGGCCAGCAGTCGTTGTGTCAATGAAGCCGAAGTGCCTGCAAAATCGCGCCAGTAATTGTCGTCACTGACCCGGTTCAAACCGAGATTGAAGGCCAGTCCACCGTCTGTGATGACTCTGGTCAGGCTGTTCCTGAGGGTGCCCTGGTGCCCGAGTGCGATACCCCAGCGATTGCTGTCGCGCAGCAGGTCCGAGGGCATCAGATCGAACCGCACCTGACCCGAATAGTCAGGCTCCAGGTAACGAAACTCACTGGCCAGATTGACGCCGCGCTTGCTCATCAGCGTCGGTGTCAGCGTGGCATCCAGATTCGGCGCAATATTCCAGTAATACGGAACGGCGATCACCGCGCCATTGACGTTGTCCAGACCCAAGGTGGGTGGCATCAAACCCGATTTGCGCTTGTCGCTCAAGGGAAAACTGAGGTAGGGAACCGGCAGCAGCGGCATGCTCTTGAAAGTCAGCAAGGCGCCCTCTGCCGTGCCAACATCCGATTCATTGTCGATGTGTATCGTTGCCGCGCGCAATATCCAGTCTGGCAGCCAGTCCGGCCCGGGCACGCGACGGCAGCTGGTCAGACTGGCGTTGTGGATGATTGATCTCTGCTCGTCGATGAAATCTACGCGATCGGCCTGGCCGTTGGCGTCATTCTTGGGAAAGTAGTAACTTGGCTGACTAAAAAAACCCTTGAAAGCGTCGAGCTGGAGCTCCAGCAAAGGGCCTTCATAGACATTGCCGGCACGATTGATGCGAACCTGGCCCCTGGCTCGGGCCAGATCGCTGGGTTGGTCATACTCCAGCCGATCCGCCTTGATCAGCAGGTCGCCCCGGCGCAACGTGGCCCGGCCCTCCACCACCGTTTCCAGATCGGGGTGGCCAAACAGGCGCTCACCGGAAACAAAGGTCGGCAGGGCGCTGCGCGGCACCGCAATCTCCTCCTGCAGCAGGGGACTGGGGCTGAGCGTTAATGCAGACTGATCCGTCTGCCCGTGAGCGCATAGCGATGTCCCCTGCAACACGGCGCAGGCAAACAGGGCAGTCGGGCTGCATTTCAGGTTGAGCAGCAAGTTGCGCATGAACTCAGGGGTAATGTCACTCTGGCAGCGGGTTGGAAACGAAGCGGAACCGTTCGGCTTTGTAGAATGGATTATCCATGAGCCATGCCCCGTCCACCGAACCCACACCAAGCACCGCACTGGACTGGCCTGACTTGCAGCGCAAGGCGGACTTCACGGCCTGGCTGGCGGCCCTGGCACCGGGTCACGGCTTGCAGATCAACTCACTGCGCAGCGCTTCCGCTGACGCCAGCTTTCGACGCTATTTCCGGATCGACACGCCACACGGCAGCCGCATCATCATGGATGCACCGCCCGAGCAGGAAGATTGCCAACCGTTTGCCACCGTGGCCGAACTGATGCATGCAGCGCAGGTGAAGGTGCCACAGGTTCTGGCCTGGGACCAGAGCAAAGGCTTCATGCTGCTGACTGACATGGGCGTGCAAACGATGCTGCAGGGTATCCATCGCCATGACCCGCGCGCCAATCAATCAAACTACCTGCAGGCCATTGAAGCCCTGATTGCATGGCAGCTTGCGTCCCGACCGGGCGTCCTGCCACCCTACGATGAGGCTTTGCTGCGCAAGGAAATGGAGTTGTTCCCTGCCTGGTACCTGCAAAAGCACCGCGGCGTCGCCGTCGAGGGCGACTTGCGGCGCACACTGGACACCGCTTATTCTCACATCATCCGGGAGAATCTGAGTTGGCCCAGCGTTTACGTGCACCGCGACTTCATGCCCAGAAATCTGATGCTGGGTCCCGAAGGACTCGGCGTGCTGGACTTTCAGGACGCAGTGTATGGCCCAATCACCTATGACATTGCCAGTTTGATGCGTGATGCCTTTTTGAGTTGGGAAGAAGACTTCTGTCTGGACATCACCATCCGTTATTGGGAAAAGGCGCGCAAGGCCGGCTTGCCGGTCGGCGACGACTTTGGCGAGTTTTACCGTGGCGTCGAGTGGATGGGCCTGCAGCGCCACCTGAAAGTGGCCGGCATCTTTGCCCGCCTCACACTGCGCGATGGCAAGCCGCAGTACCTGGCAGATACTCCGCGCTTCATCAACTACATCCGTTCCACCTGTGCTCGCTATCGCGAGCTCAAACCGCTGCTGCGTCTGGTCGAGCGGGTCGAGGGTATCGAAGTCGTGAATGGCTACTCCTTTGGTCCGCTGCAGACACCGTCCTGATTTCCATGCCACGCTTCCATTGCCCCGCCCCGCTGACAACCGGCGAGTTGTTGACCCTGCCGGCGGGCGCTGCGCGTCACGTGCAGGTGCTGCGCCTGCAGCCGGGCGACAGCATCACCCTGTTCAACGGTAACCCGGCCTTTGCAGGTAGCGCTGGTGAATTCAGTGCGGCGATCACGCAGATGGGACGCAGCGAGGTTCAGGTACGAATTGGAGAGCACCAAGCCGTCGAGCGCGAAGCGATTCGTGCCGTGCATCTGGCACTGAGCATGCCGGCCAACGAGCGCATGGACTGGCTGGTGGAGAAAGCGACTGAGATCGGTGTCGCCAGCATCCAGCCACTGATGAGCGAGCGCAGCGTGCTGCGCCTTAGCGCCGAACGCGCTGCAAAGAAGGTCGCTCACTGGCAAAGCATCGCCGTATCGGCCTGCGAGCAGTGTGGTGGCAACCGGGTGCCGTTGGTCCATGAAGTGACCGCATTTTCTGCCTGGGTTGAAAGAGGCAATCAGACCGCCAACAAAGCTGCAGGCGGCTCCTTTTTGTTGACACTGCGCCCGGGCGCACGCGGTCTGCGGCAGGCAGCGCAGGCCTTGGACGCCTCACACGCCATCACGTTCTTGTCAGGCCCCGAGGGTGGATTGAGCGGTGCCGAAGAAGACAGAGCCCTGGCCTGCGGCTTTTCGCCAGTCACGCTGGGGCCGCGCGTGCTGCGCGCCGAGACCGCCGCCTTGTGCGCCCTCGCAGCACTGCTGGTTTAGGGTCTACGCATGTCCACCATTACCATCGAAAGCCTCAGCAAGCATTTTGAACAACACCCTGTGCTGCGGGACCTGAACCTGACCATCCCTGACGGGTCCTTCTTCACCCTGCTCGGACCCAGCGGCTGCGGCAAGACCACCCTGCTGCGCTGCATTGCCGGCTTCAACGAACCCGACTGCGGGCGCATTCTGTTCGATCAGGACGACATGACCCATGTGCCAGCGCACCAGCGCAACATCGGCATGGTGTTCCAGGATTACGCCCTGTTTCCCGACAAGACGGTGCATGACAACGTGGCCTACGGGCTGCGAGCGCGCAAGGTGGCGCCAGACGAGGTCAGGGCGCGCACCGCAGAGGCCCTGGCGCTGGTGGACCTGACGTCCTTTGGCTCGCGCCTGCCGGCCCAGCTCAGTGGTGGGCAGCGCCAGCGCGTTGCCCTGGCACGTGCGCTGGTGATCAAGCCGCGCGTCTTGCTGATGGACGAGCCTCTGTCCAATCTGGACGCCAAGCTGCGCCTTTCGATGCGCGACATGATCCGCGACCTGCAGCGCCAGGCCCGTATCACAACGGTATTTGTCACGCACGATCAGGAGGAGGCACTCGCGCTGTCGGACCAGGTGGCGGTCATGCAGAGCGGCGGTATTGCGCAGATGGGAGCACCCGATTCTCTCTACGCCTTGCCTGAAACAGCCTATGTGGCCGACTTCGTCGGGTCTGCGAACCTGCTTGAAGTCGAGTTCATCGGTCCCGGTCAGGTCACACTGGCGGGACAGACTTTACGGGTCGACACGGCGGCGGCCCGGGCCGGCGAGCGCAACCAGCTGGTGCTACGCGCCGAGACGCTGGACCTGCTGCCGGGTGACCAGCAAGGCTCGCCGAACTGCCTGAGTGTCACCCTGGCCGGTCGCCAGTACCTTGGCGCCCGAACCCTGCTGCGGGTGGCGCTCTCGGGTGGTCTGACGCTGCAGGTGGATGCGCCGGGCTTGCAGCGCTATCAAACCGGCCAGGCGCTAAGGCTGCGCGTTCCGCCAAGCAGCCGGGTGATCTGTCGATGAGGGGCTGGCGCTCGCTCTGGCCCTGGGGCATTCTGTCGGCCCTGAGTTTGGCCTTGCTGGTGCTGTTCGTGGCCTACCCGATGTCGGTGCTCACGCTCAACAGCCTGCACGACGCCCAGGGGCGCCTCTCGCTGGCGGGCTTTGCCACCGTGTTTGGAGAAAGCCAGTACCTGCAAGCCATCGGCAATACGCTGCTGTTGGGCGTGACCGTCACACTCAGCGCGATGGCCGTCGGTGTGCCGCTGGCTTACGTGATAGCACGCTTTGACTTCCCGCTCAAGAGTCTCCTTGCCATCCTGCCCGTGGTCACCATCATCATCCCGGAAGTGATCGTGGGCCAGTCCTGGCTGATGATGCTGGGCAACAACGGACTGATCAGCAACTTCCTGCGCGAGCTTGGCCTGCCGGTGCCCAGTTTTTACGGCTGGGGCGGCATGATTTTTTCGATGACACTGATCTACTACACCTACGTCTATCTTGGCACGCTGGCGGCGCTGCGAGGCTTTGACGGGCAGCTCGAAGAAGCCAGCCTGAGTCTGGGAGCGTCACCGCTGGCCACGCGTTTTCGGGTCCTGCTGCCTGCGGTTGCGCCCGCGATTCTGGTCAATGCGCTGGTGGTGTTCACGCTGGTGGTGGGCAACTTTGCCCTGTCGTCCATGCTGGGCGGACAGATTCCCCTGTTGTCGGTCATGACCTACAGCCTGTTTGTCAGCGAGATGGGTTCCAGCCCGATGCTGCAAAGCAGTCTGTCGGTGGTGCTGGTGCTGATCGTGGCGCTGGTGCTGTTTGTGCAAAAGCGCGTGGTCGAGCGCCGCATGGTGCAAATGGTGCAGGGCAGAGCGCCTGCACCCCGGCGCGTGCAGAACTGGCAGGGCAAGCTATTGGCGCTGGCAGCGATGCTGCTGGTCGCGCTCTCACTGGTGCC
>Ga0268283_1000595_pt1 | contig 22099 bp, 30 predicted proteins | sample saktaG_13_FD_190140 | JGI IMG/M metagenome (GOLD analysis project Ga0268283, IMG submission 190140) | Saline water microbial communities from Sakinaw Lake, British Columbia, Canada - sak_2013_06_06_36m | ecosystem: Environmental > Aquatic > Non-marine Saline and Alkaline > Saline ... | reverse complement strand
GGTTGGAATTTTTCTTTTTCTTTTTCTTTTTCTTTTTCAAAATTAAAAAGTTCTCTAGAATCTGGTGCTTTATCTGGACCAGCGTTTTTTTCTTTTTCTTTTTCTTTTTCTTTTTCTTTTTCTTTTTCTTTTTCAAAATTAAAAAGTTCTCTAGAATCTGGTGCTTTATCTGGACCAGCGGTTTTTTCGTTGTTTATATTAGTAGTAGTTAATAGGGTGTTTTCCGACGGTCGGAAATCAACCTGTCGGTTACTGGTAAAAGTTTCCGATAGTGTGTTTTCAACCGATGGGTTATTATCAACTATTCCATCCGATAGTGTGTTTTCCGACGGTCGGAAATCAACCTGTCGGTTACTGGTAAAAGTTTCCGATAGTGTGTTTTCAACCGATGGGTTATTATCAACTATTCCATCCGATAGTGTGTTTTCAACCGATGGGTTATTATCAACAGTTTCCGAAGATGGGATTTCATTAATAATGTAACTCCAACCGAAGCTTTTACCATCTGACACTTTTTTCTGAACGATATAACCAAGATTGATAAGATTAGACCAAGATTTATAAAATCTATCTTTACCAATACCTGAATTCTTTTGAAAGATTTCTTTATTAAATTCCCAACTGTCAGCGTTAGATAAAATTTTAAACATTATTCCCGATTCAATAATTGGTAATTTAGAAATACCATTATCAATTCTTGCAAAGTTGTTGTTCTTTGTTGTTCTGTTGTAAATTGTGTTATTCTTCATTTTATTAAAAAGTTAAGCCCCGATGAATCCTGTGCGTCTGACTTCACATTCATCAAAGGGGCTAAAATATCTTTAGTGGTATTATGTCAGACGCCACAATCATAAATATAACCCCAAACGCGAAAAGTGTAAATAGTTAATAAAAATATTTTAAGATATAACAATCACTTCAACCAGTCCCCGAAAAAACAACAGTTATTATTTTAACAACAATCATAAAACTTTAACACATTTTATTTCTCTTTGAAAAATCTTTTCGGTATATTTTATATATTTATTAGTATACACAAGAACGAAAGATGATGCACCATCTATTATATTACATTGGCGGGGAGATAGTAAAATGGAATCACAAGAATAAAAATCAAATGATAATAGTAAACGAATGAAGACACAACCAACCAAGCGAAGATGTAATAGATGTACTGAAACGCTACCCATCATTGCATTTTATTGGAATGCATCCAGAAATAGATACCAATGTGAATGTAAAGAATGTCAGAAGGAGCGTCAAAGTAATAGTTTAAGATTACACAAGGAAATGTATGAACCACGAGTATTACCCCAACCGAACACATATGAGAATGAAGAACAGCGTCAGGATGTATTTCTATTTCTTCAGGCGATGGGTTGGTTATTTAATGAAGAAAATAAAAACTGGTATAAAGAACCGCTGAAAGATAAAAATGGTTTATGGAATTTTCAAACCGTCAAATAGACCCAAAACTAAAACCGATTTATGTATTACCCTTTGGAACGTCAAATACAGACGTTGTAAAGGGTTTTATGTCAATGTTGACAGGTTATCATGTGGAAAATGTTATTGTTCGAGAAATCGAAGAAAAACAGGGTAAAACTTATGTTAAGGTCATCTTGTGGAATGATTGAAATCACTATATTTGAAACCTAACTTAAAAATTGCGTCATGAACCCTGAAGAAATATTTGAAGGTAAGAAATTTGGATTTAAGCCACTGGCAGAATTACCCAATGTTGCGGAACTTGAAAAGAAGTATAAAGGAAAGGTTTTCAGTATCATAATTGAATTTGACGCAAATGTGATTAACCAACCGTTGAATGTTTTCAAGTTTGCAGGCACCAAGATGTTCTTTGATGAAGTATTCAATATGGATTTATACCGATTGATTGCAACTATTGAATACCAATCAACAGTAAAAGAAAGTGTTGAAACCCTCCGCAGTTACTACCGCAGTGAAATCATCAAGATTGTGAAGGCAGGGAATATAAAAGATAATATGGAGTTAAGAACATTTTATGTGAATTACCTTTCTACTTTTTTGAAACCATCTGATTTAACTGATTTATCTGGTTTTTTCCTGTATATGAACATTCACGATAACCCAGAAGGTTTAAGTGTTAACATTACCAACCACAAGAATTTTCTTGATATAGTTGAAAAGAATAATAAACGAAGTATACACGATATGAATATTAGTGGAATAATTTCCAAGAAGTAAGATTCCCACTAAATACTGATTATGTTATTTTTAAATTAAAAATTTGGGATATTAATAAATTATAGTTTATTCTAAATCATTCTAAATTATATTATTATATATCATATTTTCAACCCCTTACAAATTACATCAATAAATCAATCAGGGGAGGGTATTTGATTATTTGATGTAATTATTATCTTTGGTGTGTCAAACCAATAAACCAAAGGTAATGAAAACCATTAAAACGACCAAATCAACTGAAAATCAACCTGTTTGTGTAGCGTTCTATCGCGTAAGTACAGATAAACAGACTAACGACCGCCAGATAACAGATGTAAGAAAAGGTTCATCAGAATTATCTGATTAATAACATCACCAAGATTGGACAAAAGAAATTTGATGAAAAATTTGATACAAGTACAGAGTATGTAAATACATTACAAGAACAAATTGATGTTCTTAATGTGAAGATATCAAATACAAAGATTGTTGTTAATACTGAACTAACACTTGCTTCTATTAATTCTATCAATGATGAAGAAATGGAAAAGATATTTAACTTGGATTATCCCAATGATACCAATATAGAGAAACAAACAGTACAGAAAATAATTGAAACAATCAACATTGATAACGATGGTGCAGTTATTAGGTTAATTAATGGTAAAGAATTTTTGATTCTTAGACCAAGTAAAAAAAATATTTCATAACTATTTACACTTTTCCAAACTTTCGATATATTTATAGTATATCTGATTGGTTTTAGATTTTTGGTTTTTTAAAGACCCGCTGTTACTCCCATTTCAGCGGGTCTTTCATTTGGTAGTATCAAATATCCGCTTTACATTTGAAGCATTATAAACTTAAAACATAATCATATGTCACCAAAGGAAAAAAAAGAAGGTACATTCACGCCAACCGAAGTTGCTGAAATCGTTAATGAAAATTTAATGAGTAAGCCAAACAAAGGTATTGTTTTTTCTTCATTCATTAATAAGGTAGACCACGCGTCATTTTTTATTCAGCATTGTATTAAAAATCTTGATACACCTGTTACATTACTTTATCAGATAATCAACGATTGTGACACAAGAATAAATGAATTAAAGGATGGCGAGATAAAGAAACTTGAAGATGAAATTGCAGAACGTCAAAAACGGTTGGAAGAACTAAAAAGAAAAAAGTAATTATTAAAGATTATGAAAAAAGGGGTTAATTGATAACCCCTTTTTTATTTTAATATATGTGCAAGTTAAGTTTTACAGGTAATTGTTTTTTCCCTTCAATCCATTTCAAAACTGATGATACAATTAATCTAACCAAAGCACCAATTAATAAACCTTCGCTTTCTTCATCAAGTTTTGGCACGTTAACCAATTCATTTATCAAATCGGTTGCAATTTGTTCAGATGTTTCAACATCATTATTCATTATTGCGTTCGCAAGTTCCGAAAGGTTTGATTTAATCTTTTCAGGTAGTTTATCAATTGCGGTATCATCCAAGAGCGTAATCAACGCTTTGAAAACAACGCCATCAATTAGTTCAAGTACGCCTTTAAGTTTGATGGCGTCATCTAATAACACCGCCAGTTTCTTTTCTTGTTCTGTTGTAAAAATTCCTTTTTCCATATTTGATTTATTAACTATTATTAACTATTATTATCTGTTTTTTTCACTGGAAAGAGCGTCATTGCTCCATTACCCAGTATTATGGTTACCAGGCTTAAAATAATGATATCTGGGAATACTTTACCCAACATTGAAGCAATAATAACACCCAAGAAGATAATCATTCCTGCAAGAGATATGAACCTCTTTGATGATACTCCAGACCCATCTGTCACCAGTTCTTTTAAGAAGTTCATCATTAAATAAAATTATTAGGGTTTATTTTTTTTGATAAGAAAGTTATTTCATAATGAAGATGGTTGCCAGTTGAATAACCTGTTGAACCAACTGTTCCAATTCTATCACCTTTTTTTATTTTCTGGTTCGGTTTAACAATCATACTATTCAAATGTGAATAACTTGTTTCATATCCGTTCATATGATTTATACTAATGCGATTACCATAACCATTTTTTCTATTAGCTTCTTTTACTATACCATCAGCACTTGCAAAAACTTCGGTCCCTTGGGGTGCTGCATAATCAATACCCCAGTGCATTTTTTTTTCTCCTGTAATAGGGTCAGTTCTTTCTGAATATGTTGAAGTAATTCTTTGCATATCTGAAATACTTACAGGCGATGAGGTTGGAAAATGTCTCAATTGTATATTCATTATTGAATCATTATGTGTCAGAACAGATAACTGGTTTGTAATCGCACCAAGTTTTTTATCAACATTTTCAAGTGAATTCATTATTCTATCTTCTTTGTTCGTGCATCCGATTATGATAAAAAGAAGGAATAAACCTATTAATTTTAGTGAATTTTTCATATAATCTATTTTATTATAAATACAACGATAATAGAAAAAATTCCTAGCAAGTAGTATAAAGTGGCGTTGTTGGAAATGTTGCTGAACAGGTTATTGTTGCAACATCATCATACGCCCATGTTTTACCATTTGATAATGTACCAGAAATTAGTGTTGCACTACCTGAATAATTAAGCACGGTAGATTTTACAACTTGAGCATCACCACGCAAAGTTAAAGTAACTGAACAAGTGGATTGTTGCATTATTCTATTTGCTGCACTATATACACCCCTTATTCTTGCATAGAAAGAATATGTTGTACCACCAAAAGTTTGATTTAAGTTAGTTGCTGTATCGCAAAGTGTTGACGCTGGTGTAATTTCTATCCAAGAGGCAGTATAACCAGTAGGAACTGGTGTAATATTTCCACTTCTAACCATATAAGGCGTTTGGCTTTGATGCATTGTTACGGTTGTATAATTGTTTGCTCTTACTCCAAGATTTATTTTTCTATTCCCTGCAATATCAGAAATGAAAGTTTCCAAATACAATATTTGGTCAGGTGTTGTTAAACCACTAACAGGAAAATTATTTATATAAACAGGTGCTTGTGTGCTTCCTGCATTGTAAGAAGTTGTTCTTGAATGTCCAACCAATGGCGTTATCGCTGAATATGAAATTGAATTAATTTGTTGAAATCTTCTGTTAGCTTCATTTGTTCTATCTGTTGCTGTAGAGTAAAAATTCATTGTGACATAATCGCCAGAAATACTAAAATCTTTTATGTTCATATTCTGAGGAAACCAAGAAACCGCAAAAGTATAATTTGTTAAGGCTGGTCCCCAGTTCTGCTGATAGTTTGCTTGTGCGGAAGGTGTTAATGCAAGTTTATCATATAGACGAAAATCACCAAGTTTATAACCGCCGCTTGGCGGTGTTAATACAACATCTTTGTTTGCGTCAACTGAAAGCTGACCTGGTGCATAAAAGCTATATTTGTTCAATCCTGTTTTTGCACATAATGTGGAAACATTTCCAGACGCTAATCCTATATATGTTCCAACTGCGGCGGTTGTTATATCTGTTTGTGGTAATGCCATTTTATTTACTGTTTTTATAATAGTTTATTTCTTTCATTAACAAATCAATTTGTTTCTGTTGTTCTTTCATTCCTTGAATTAAAATAGGTATCAGTTGGATATAATCAACACTTTTATAATTTTCATAGATTTTATGAACTAATTCAGGTGCAACATTTTCAATATTTTGTGCTATAACACCATAATTTATTACATCTGTTTTAGTAGTATTTAATTCTTTGGCTGTGTCATTCCATTGAAATGTAACAGGCTGTATTTTTGCTATTAGTTCAGATGCACAAAAGCAATTTATGTTTGTTTTCAATCTTTCATCTGAAGAATAATATGCTGTTATTTCACCAGACATTCGTAAAGACATACCATCAACCACACCATCACCATAAACAGTAAAAAGTCTAGTATCATTATAACTAGCAACATTTAATGAATATTGTGCACCATTTCCACCTCGAACTTTTAATCCATATCCAGTAGAATTACTATTTATTAAACTGGCTGCCACTGATGCAGAAGAACCGTTAACCGTTAATGAATGTGCTGTTATTTCACCTGTTGCTGTTGTATTTCCTGTAACTGATAGATTACCTCTAAGAAGTAATGATGACCCATCAAATGTTGCATTCTCTTCTGCAACTGCGGCGTTTGTTGTTCCGTCACTTGTTAGCACTCTATTATTTGAAGGCGTTGCAATAGTACTAAACCCAGTTCCCGAACTTCCTGATGAACCTGAAGAACCGCTTGAACCTGATGTTCCTGATGTTCCCCTTGTTCCTGAAGAACCGCTTGAACCTGATGTGCCATTTGAGCCAGTACCGCCTGAAGAACCGCTTGAACCTGATGTTCCTGATGTTCCCCTTGTTCCTGAAGAACCGCTTGAACCTGATGTGCCATTTGAGCCAGTACCGCCTGAAGAACCGCTTGAACCTGATGTGCCATTTGAGCCAGTACCGCCTGAAGAACCACTTGAACCTGATGTGCCATTTGAGCCAGTACCGCCTGAAGAACCACTTGTTCCTGAAGAGCCACTTGTTCCTGAAGAGCCACTTGCACCAGAAGTTCCACTTGTTCCCGCAGTACCAAAAAAGGCGGTTATTTCTCCAGTTGCTCTGATAGTTCCATTTACATAAAAATCACCAGCGACTGAAATAGTAGTTCCAGTTTCTGACATAATTGAATTAGTTACATTAGTACTGCTATTGAATTTAGCAATCCTGTTTACTATTCCATCAGTTGTAATTGATGTACCACTTGAACCTGAAGAACCACTTGAACCTGATGTTCCTGAAGTACCGCTTGTTCCAGATGTTCCCCTTGTTCCTGATGTACCAGATGAACCTGATGAACCTGAAGAACCGCTTGTTCCAGATGTACCACTTGAACCTGAAGAACCACTTGAACCTGAAGAACCACTTGACCCAGTGCCACCCGAAGAACCACTTGTTCCCGAAGAACCACTTACACCTGTTTCACCTGATGTACCAGAAGAACCACTTGTTCCCGAAGAACCACTTGCACCAGAAGTTCCACTTGTTCCCGCAGTTCCATAAAACGCAATTACTTCACCCTGCGACATTGTATCACCAGAAACTAATACATTACCAGCGATAACTAAGGTTGTACCGCTCCAGTAAACATTTTCTAATGATGAACCACCACCAACACCAACACTTGATGATGAACTATTAGATAACCCTGTTGCTATTTGTTTATCCCGTCGTACAGGTAAAAGTGGTTGTTCTGTTATATTAATAGCCATAATTAAATCGTTTCTCTTGTATTCGTTATTTCCAACATTTCAACATTCATACTTTCATCACCATCATTATAAGTACCGCTGGTTATATAAAAACTTTTACCAACCAAATATTTATTATCAGTGATAAGGTAATTTTGAATATTATATAAAAATGATGATACATCTAAAACACCAGAAAGTTTAAACCTCGGTTGTTTATATTGTGAAACAATTGATTGTAAAATTAAATCGGCTGTATTATGTATAGTTCCATCGCCTGACCTATATAAACCTAAAATTGAGTTATTTGATGTATTTAAAAATGACCCTCTACTAATACCATAAATACCCGTTCCGTTTTTTAATTCTACTTTTGTATTATTACTTTTATATGTTGTATTATTTGTTATATTACCAGTTTTTAGAACACCAGTATTTTCAATAATAACACCGTATTGATTAACAAATTGAAGATTAAAATTTTTTAATAAATATGCTTTTGGAAGATATGTAACAGGAAAAACCATTGTGCCAGTCCAATAATCATAAATAATAAATGTTAAGCTTCCACCTGTTGTACCTGAAAGTGGAACTGATTTCTTTGCTGTTTCCCAAACATCATTAACAATGCTGGATGATTTATTTGCCACATATTGTGCTTCAGATATTTCCCAATCTCTAACAGTTAATAATTGTTTATAGTTACCTGTTGTACCTGCTTCCCAGTGGTCATCTTTCCAGTATTGGTTACCAACCATTATACTACATTGTAAAAAGTAAGCATTAACAGGAAATAAACTTGAAGAACTTTTATAGATGTTTGAACTAACTTCTTTTGTTTGTAAAAATGAATCGAAACTTAGATTTACTATTATAGTATCATCTGAATTCAAATTAATATTACTTGTATATGTTATTGATGTATTACTATTATTTAAATAAAGTGCATAAATAGGTGTATCATTTGCTGTTTCTTTTACTCCAATAAAATGACCGCTTTCAGCTTGTGACCAATTTTTAAACATTACACCATTATTAAAAAAATAACCTGTGGGATTACTCCAACTACCTGCACCACTAATATTTTTATTAAAATCGTAAATAATTGAAGTATAATTAAAAGGGTCATAACTTACTTCTACTTCATTTACTTGTGCAACTATATCTAAATTTGTTCCTGTTTCATACCAGCCTAATGTAGTACCTGAAATATCAACATAACCGCCAAGCGTTGTTGATGATTCCACAAATGATGGTAAACTATATACTTTGCCAGTTGAAGCAGTATGTAAATTAATCGGGTCTATAACATTTACATTTGAGCCATTAAAACACATTACTAACCCCAAACCGCCAAGAACTGAATTTAACACTTCCCTACAACTCATTGCAACACCTGATTCATCAATATAATTTTCATTGTTTACTGATAGTCCTGTAAATAAATTTGTATTAGTACCATCCAGTGTATAATTAATTGATGTATATACATTTGAAAAAGTAATTCCAAGTTTTCCTACTATCGTATTTATGAGTGAACCAATTTGAGTATTTCCGCTATATAAAACACCATTATTTTTATAATGAATAGATTCTAAAATTTTCATTCCATCATTACAAGTTATTTGTATTGGTACTAATTGTGTACCACCAACTGAATAATCTTCATTATATACACCTGTTGAAATAAACCCCTGCCATGTTATTGTTCCACCTGTTGTACCATCGTAAACAATTACTTTATATTTCTGTGGGTCTGTTGTAAATAGATTTATCATTGATAAAGGTGAAGCCAGTACATTAATAACAGCCCCAGAACCTAAAGTTGGTTCATAGATGTTATTTATATTACCTGATGTTGTAATTATCAATGGGTTTGCATCTGCTATTAAAGTTGTAACAGAACCACCATAACCATTTTCACTTATTGTAATTGTAGTTGTATTTCCAGAACGCCTTATATATGACGTTTTATATTTAATTCCGTACGCCATTATCTAAATGAATTTGATTTTCTATTATTGTAATCCATGTACGCTTCCAATGAACCATTCTGAAATTTTATCAGCACTTCACCACCGCCACCAAACATTCTCGATGATTGACTATTTGAAAACACTTGTGAACCGCTTGGAAGATTAACCAATTCTGGGCCTCGTTCACCTACCAACGCCATACCCCCAGAAGATATACCACCATTGGCGAACGCTGGAACAATTGTATTGAATAGAGAAGCAGCCAAACCACCTGTAATAGCACCCAACGCCAAACCAATAAAAGGATTTTTTGCGAACCTCATTGATTTTGCGATTGCTGTTGCGATAGTTTCAGCCAATAATGCACTAATTACACTCCTGATTGTATTCATTACCTGTTTACCATATTCTTTTATCGAACTAGCACCTCCACCAAGTGCATATACACCATCTAAAAGAATTTTATTTTTTCGTTCTTCTACAGCGGCTAGTTCTTCATTTTTAACAATTGCATCTTGAAGTGAGTTATTATATATTATTTGCGACATTGTTTTATCTGTATTCATTTTAACCAATTCATTGGATACATTTGTTTTTACAGTTGAACCATCAAGCGTAAATTGTCCAGTATTTCCACCATTTACAAAAGGTTGTTTAATGTCTGTTTTTTTAAGACCTTTTAAAATACTTATTTTTTCTGTTGCGGCAAGTTCTGCGGCAAGTTCTTCTTCAACTGCTTTTGTTATTTGGTTACCAATTTTAAGTGTTTCAACTTTAACTGATGCAAGGTCTTCTTCTGCTTTACCCTGAAGTTTTAAAACTTCTAGATATTTAGTTAAATCAGTTTCTTTAGTCTTATCATTTGTTCTTATTAAATCAGCAAAATACTTTTCATCTTCAGTCATTGATGCGTAAAAATCATCTAATGCTTTCCTATTCCTTTTAAGGTCTTCAGTATATGTAACACTATTAGTATTTTTTAAAAGCCTTTCTCTTAATATCCATAGTTCATTTAGTTTAGCAGTTTTTTCATTAGCACTTTGAATTGTTGTAATATTGGTATTGTAAGACATAAAAAGTTCTTTCAATTTTGACGCTTCCACACCTTTACCTTTTAATAAATTTTCTTGTGCAATAACAGCCGCATTAGCAATAGAAATACCCTTGGTTGCAATATCATTTCCAATGTTTCTGAATACATTTAATGCTTCTTGTCTTTTTTCTGGGTCATTTTCTTTATCTCTGAATGTTGCTTCAAGTTCTTTTTGATATGGCGATACAACTGATGCTTCTAAATCTAAACCTAATTTTCTTTCATTGATTTCATCTATTGCATCGGCGTAATCCGTTCCTGCTTCTGCCGCTTTAGTTAGATTATCAATAAGGTTTGAAAAATCTCCAGTTGATATCATGTTAAAAAATCTGTCAGTTGTGGTATTCACACCGCCCATTATTCTTTCAAACTTATCGGCTGAACCTTGTGAAGCATCAATTGCTTTCTTTGCGAATTCTACAGCTGCCCCAACAGTTAAAAACCCAGCGGCCATTCCACCAATTCCTTTTAACATTGATTGAAAACCCTGCGTACTTTTTTTCGCTCGGTCAATACCTTGTGTGAAGCCTGCGGCATTTAATGAAAGCGTTGTGAGAAGGTCAAATTTAGCCATGTTAATATTTTATTTTAAATACGCTTTGAATTAGTATTAATAAATTAGGGTTTGAACACCTGTTTATCAGGCGAATTAAACGCATTAATTAAATCGTATTGAGATTGTAATCGCTGTTGTTCGGTTGGTTCTTGTGTTTCTTCCTCTGAAGTTTCCCAACTGAATTTCATTATGTCGGTTGGTGATTTCACTTTTGCACCTGATGAAGCCGCATTAACAAAAGTTATAAACCTTGTTTGTTCCCAATTATCTTTATATTCTTCAAATACTGATTTAAGTATTGCTTCAACTTCAGGTAATGACATTTCATCAAGAAAATATGTTGGTGATATCTTACCCCTGCCAACAACCTGTTTATATATATCTATTATTTTGACTGGTTTACCTTCTTTTTTTTTACTGGTAAATCTTCATTTGTTGTTGCACTATCAACTAAATATTTATTGAATTTTTCCATCACTTCTTGATTTTCATCAATAAGATTTACAAACTCATAAAAATTAAATTGTGTTTTGTTGTTGGATATTACTATACAATAGAAAAACATCAGTAAATCTTTCAGCGTCTCTTGCATGCTAGTTATTGCTTTTCCAGTTTGTTCTTCAAATTCTAATAGTGAGCGATAAGATTTTTTAATTAGATATTCTTTATCGCCAATTGTAATTGTTGTTTCTTTTATCATTATAATAGTTTATTCTAAATACGATATATAAAATAGAAGTTAAAAAAAAGGGTGTGAACAATTCACACCCAAAACTAAAACCTGATAAACAAAAGAAGAAATTCTTTAAGATATTGAAAGTGTTCCAGAACCTTTTAAACTGATACTGTATGTTGCATTATCATTATCTGACGCGTTTAAATCCATTGATGTTATCAACGCCGCACCACTAAGATTAATTTTTGAACTGGCCATTGTCCAAGATGGTGAAGTTCCAGTTGTACTTGCCATTGCTAAAAATATAGGTGTTTTTGTTAAAAATGCTGTATACACCTGTTTAGTTGAAAGCGTATTTCCAGTTAAACCTGCTAAACTCATTAAGTGTTCAGAATTTGCATCCCATTCAAATTTTGCTCCTGCGAATTCTTTCCAATCGCCACTATCCTTTGAACTTATTTCCCTTGTACCAAGATTAACCGTTAATTTTGCTGATGTACTAAATGCGGCTGGATATGAACCATTTGAAGTTGTTCCAGTAGGATTAAGGAAAATCATTATTTCACCACCATATACGATTTGATTTGAATTTGCACCCATGTTGTTATATTATTTATTTCTGTTATTATTATTTCATTTAAATACGCTTCTTTATTAATTGTTTTTCACGGCGTAAATCAATTTTTGAATGAACGCATCATCTTGATATGTTTCTGTACAATTAATTAAACGGCAATCTCTAATGTTGATTCCACTGGTTGAACCTTTATAATTATTTAATATATTATCAACAAGTGCTGATATTTGTACACCCTGATTATAATTAGTACTAAGTATTGTTATTTCAACATTACTATCATTCATACTTACATAATCTTTTGTATAGTTGGTTGTAAAATCCCTTTCAATTACAATGAATGGTAATGGTGTTTCATTCGGTGCGATTATCGGAAATACATTTGTACCAACTATGGCTGTAAGTCCTGTATATGATGCTAAAAGCGTATATACTGCGTTATTTAGTTGTATTGCCATATGTTCTAATTTTATCTATCTTTTTATGACATTCTGTACATAATGCCTGTAAGTTGTTTATATCGAATCCGATTTCTTGCTTTTCTTCTTTTGTTTTTCCTGTACTAATCTGAATCTTATGATGTACCTCTTGAGACAGTGTTATTTTATCATTCTCTTTACAAATTTCACACAATGGATTTTTTGATAAATAATATAATCGTAATTCTCGCCATGTAGTTGTGTTGTAAACCGCTGAATGATTCAGGTTATTTATCTTTGGTGTTATTATTTTTTTCTTATCTGAAAATCTTAGTTGGATAGTCGGGCACATTACATCTTATATTTCTTGTTCCACTTATTCACCGTCTTATTCATTGATTTTACAATTTCATCTTGGATATTCTTGTTTGCTTCTTCTTTCTTACTATTCACCGCATCAGTGAAGAAATTACTACCAACAATTTTACCTATATCATGTTGTTTACCCTTCTTTGTTTTATAACTTCTTTGTTCAGTACCATAGTTCAAGAATCTGTATTTATAACCTTCGCGGTGTTGCATACCTGCAATTACACCAAGTTCTTTGTTCATTGGTTTAATTTTGAAACTACTATTTAAATCTTTGTACCCTGTTTTACTTTTGTTCTTCTTTGTTCCTTTGAAATTCTGTTTGGCTTGTTTGGTTATTATACTAGCCGCAGATTTTAAACCATTAACAATTATCTTATTTTGAACACTTGGAATAAGTTCATCAAACAACGCCATCAGTTCCTTATCATTGATTAATCTTATTTTTGAATCAGTTTCCATTACTCGATTACTCGTTTATCTTTTCACAAATTATTTCCAGACCTTCACGCCAGCCAATTTCACCAACCATCATTATCTTATAATCATAACCATTGAATTCTATTCTATCGGTATCAATTACACTCCTGTAATGAGTTGTAAAAGTGATTGTGTTAGTGTTGAAAATTTCGCTGTTGTTTATAACTCTTGAACCTGTACTTGATTTTATACCAGCCTTCAAATTGTACTTAGGTACATACACATCAACAGCAGAACCATTGTTTGTATCTCTGGTTGATGATAAACTTTTTACTATGATATTATATCTCAAATTACCCCAAATCATTATGCAATAGTATAATCTTTATAAGGGTTTATTAAATATTGATATGTGTATGGAATTTTGTAAGCCTGACCAAATGAAACTATTTGTCTGGTTGTGTACAGATGTGCAGCGAATAACAATACCGCTTGTTTCAACATTACAGGTTGATATGTTCCTGTATATCCTGATGTAGTACCTGTATATAAATTCAATTCTGATAATACAGATGCTTCAGCAACATCAAGATATAATTGTAATGAAGTGTCTTCATCTGTATATGTACTTTCAATGTTCAGTTGTCGCTTTAAATCCAATATAGTATTCATATTTGCTTTCTTTTAAATACGCCTTATTTGAAATAAAAAAACCACCAAGATTTAATTCTCGATGGTTCAATATTATTTATCAGTTAAGATTAGTAAGCGGTTGCGAGTGCAAAAGAAACATCACGTCTTTTTGCGAAGTTGAAATAAGTATTAACTACTAATCTTACAACTCCAAGATGAGCCTGTGTATAAGGGTCAACAGTGATGTCAATAGAACCCCAGTTACCAATAATCAAATCAGCCCAGTTAGCAAAGATTGCTTTTCCATCAGCCATATGTGAAGTACTATAAATCGGATACCCATTTGCGGTATTTCCTTCGACAACGAATGTACCACCATTAGATGCTTTTGCAGTTGTTTTTCCAACACCACGTAATGAAGGTGTAGTAATATAAGCAAGATTTCCAGTTAATGCGTTTGATGTATCAACAGCAGATTCTAAAGATACGATTCCAGCAAATGATGTTTTTCCTGAAAATGTATTTGACATACCATTTAATATACCTGCTGGCTGTGCTGTGTCACCTGTGAATGTACTGAAAATTGCGCTTTCCAATGTTGAAAGAATACTTGATGTTAAATCTGACATTAACAATGATTCAGCACCAGTTGTATCTTGATTCAAGAACATTTTAGATATATCGAGAATAGTTGTAATTCGCTTTGGGGCCAAAGTAACTTCAGTGAAAGCACCAGCACCATCAACTGCGGTAACGTTTTCACCCTTCCATGCTGAGGATGTCCCAGCGTATACAGGAATTGACACAGTTCCTTTTAATCCTGATAACAAAGTTGCACCTGCTTTAACGGCCACAAGATTACCACGTAAAGCACCAATCATATCAAGTTTCTGTTCTGCGATTGCGTATTCACCTTGTCCAGCGGTTGTAGCGTTTACAATTGCTCTGTTTTCAAAAGGTAATATAATTTGACCACGGCTTGAGAGCCCAGCTTTCACCATATCTTGTTTACCTGCTTCCAACATTTCAAGTGTTGCTTCAGAAGTTCCGCGACCTTCAACATAATCTCTTATACTTGAAAGCAAACTAAATTTATTTTTTTCCATTGTTCTATTTTCTTTTATATTTATTTTATTATTTGTTATTACTACTTTTTGTTTTCCTATAATCTGTTTATCAATGTTTTCAATTTCTACATTAATAGTGTTGAATTTTTCATTTTCACTTGTAAACATTTCACGGCTTTCAAGTTTCGCTTTACTAAGTATTCCTTCAATTTCTGAAAGTTTAACTTTACGCTGTTCAATAAGTTGATTTAAATCCATTGAATATTTTTATTTAAATACGCTGTTTATTTTTATTTTTTTAATTGATTGATTTTATCTTCATATTTTTTGTAATAATCAGCCAATCTATTTTTTTGTTCTTCTTCATTTCTTTTAAGTTGTTCTTGTGCTTTTCTTTCTTCTTCTTCTTTAATCAACTTATCAGCTTCTTCTTTGGCTTTAAGTTCATCAAGTCCACGCATTGATATAGATGTTGCTGAATATGCTGGGTCAATAACCAATGAAAAATCTTTAACCACATCAAACTTTGAAATTGTTCTTAGATATGTTCCATCATTTCTTTTTTCCCAGTTTTCACTTTTTGGTTCGGGCGATACTCTGAAGGCGAAAGAAGCGGCGTTGATATCGCCAGCGTTTATACTTTCAAGTAAACCAGCATCTTTAGTTTTTGCTTTGAAACTGAAGTTAACACCACGTTCATCAACATTAAATGATAATGAATTTCTTTGGCCATCACTTCTATATCTTGCAAGTATAGAATCTGGCTGATGATTGAACTTCATTACAATATCCTGACTTCTTAAAAATTCTTCAGTTGCGGCTTCAGGTTTTATTATTTCTCGGAATTGTCCACCAAGCAAATTACTTTCTTGGTTGAATACTATGGCAGTACCACTAATGATACCTGTTTCTGTATTCGCTCTTATTTCGGTTGCTGTTCTTGTTTCAAATATATTTTCCATATTATTCTATTATTGTTTAAGTTTATTATCAACTGGTGTTGGCCCTGTTACTACAGGATTATCCAATGGTTGAAGGTTTGTACTGATGAATGCTTTATTACCACCTGCAACTGGAAATTTAGCATCGTACATTTCACGGCCTTCATTTACAGTCTTAACACCAACATTTATTAATTGTGTTAATACACTTGCTTTAGTTACTGCATCCAATCTGATTAAATTATCTACGGCGAATTTTAAATCTGATGTTGGCCATTCACTTGGAAGATATAGCTTGCGAAATAGCTCGTTCTCGAGCTTCTCAATCAATGGTAGTAAACCATTATTCAAAAAGTCCAAACTTTGCTGTTCTGCGGTTGAATATTTTCCAGTTTCAGAGAATGCCAGTGATGGCGGAACGCCAAAGTACCTACAAATTTCAAGAACGCTGAACGCCTTGTTTTCAATCATTTGACTATCTTTTGGATTTACTGTGATACTCTGATACTCCAAGCCTGCATCTAGGGCCACTATTCCACCGCTGATACCGCCAACGGCAGGTGATAATGAATTGATAAAGTCCTGTTTTGCTTTAATCGCCTGACCTTTTAATAATGTTCCACCTGCTACAGGTCTAAGAATACCAGCCAGGTTTGAACCACTTTTAAAGAAGTTTGATGAATGTTCATTAGTATATGAGGCTAGTCCAAGAGTATCAGCGGCGTATGTTAAGGTTGAAACACCTTCAATTCCATTATCACGTACATAATTTGGTATGTGTATTATCTGTGATTTATCATATTCTTTACCTGTTAACTGATTGTAATATGTAATTTTTACATCAGGGCCAAGTGCTGTAAAATCTGATATTGTTGATATCAATGCACCGTTGATATATATCTGAACATAATCAGAATTCAATAATGTTAAAGAAAGTACTGTTCCAGAATTCGCTCTATCAATCAGAATGTATGCGTTGCCCTTGAGCAACATATTAACCAAGATTTGTTTCTTGAATAGATAGGACCCCATAAATGAATTTGGTTGAACATTCAATATGTTGTATAGTGTATTACTTTCATCTATGTATTTCCAATCACCTTTCCAGATGTATGGATATAATGGAAGTGAAGCAATACTATCTGATATAAGATTTACACATCTATATACTGTTGATAGTTTTAAAGCTTTGCTTTGATTGTATGCACCATAAGTACCAAATGAAAGTGTACCTAATATTGGATTTTGAAAATCTTCTATTGTACTTCTTGTTTCTGGCTTGTTGAATATCTTTTGAATAAAGTTCATAGCGTATATGTTTTAAAATGTATATACATTTTTAATAATGTACACACATTTTTAAATACGCTAATAATTTTTAATTATCACTAAATTTCCTTAATTAGTAAATATCTGTAAAATAATACTATATATTACTCCAGTGGATTTTAAATTACCTTTATCACAGTCATTGTGTCTAGTGTATAATTTAATGGCATTGATATAATAGAATTTTTTGATAGGTTATTTACTATTCTACAATTTCTATATTTACCTGTAAAATACATTATTTCATTATGTGACATTTCTCTTTCAGAAGTGACAATAATAATTTCTTCTTTATAATCATCTTCAAATGGTTGTTCTTCCTTATATTCAACTTTCAGTTGTGATGATGTATTAAACTTTCTAATTCCTTCTTCAGATAATAGAAATTCATTCCTTTTAAAATAGTTTTTCATTTGTTTATCGTGTTTATTATAAATATATTGAAATTGATGAAAAGTGTAAATACTTAAATATTTATTTTTAATGAACTTCATATGAGTATCTTGGACTATCTAGGAACGAGCCTAACGAATTCAAAATACTTGCTAAACCATCTATCTTCTTACTTCTACTTGATTTATCAATTGAAAGATTGCCCATGTGATTTTGTTTAACAACCACATTTGATATCATCCACTTTGTTAATATATTTTTCTCTAAAACAATACCACCTGACATTATAAGCTTCTGAAATTCTTTGATGGGCTTATTTAAACTACCTGCTGTTTGACTATATGGTATTAACTTCAATCCTGATTGCGTGGCGTCAATGGCGAATTGTGTACTATTCCATTTATCATATGATACCAATTGAATGGCGTGGCTGTTATTAACCTTCAGGATATCTTCTAATATTCTATCATAGTCAACCACATTACCGCTGGTAATATTCAAGTGACCATTAGCGGCGGCGTTCCTGAACATATCTTTATTGACATTGGAATTAATACTATCTTCAGGTACATAATATTGATTGAAGAAGTATATGATATTATTATCAGGTATCATATATGTAATGGCGGTGATATCAGATATACTTGATAGGTCAACACCAACATATACATCAAGTTCTTTAAACCTGTCATCATTGATTGATATATCAGCCATCGCTTCCACCACATACTTTTCATTTATCCAGTCATCTTCACTATTAGATTTTAACCACTTGTTGAAGTTCTTAACCAATACACCATTTCTTTCAGCTTCAAAATTCACCGCCTTGTTAACTTCACTTTCAAGAAAATCTTTCCTTACTGATATATTCAAGTTTGGATTAGCTTTAATCCAGCAATTCTGATTAGTGTAATCATCAGTTTCATCTAATGTATATATGATTACAAACTGGCTTTCATCTTCAGCAATACCATTAAGTACATCTGTACAATAACTTCTTAACTGATAACAGAATGAACTTGTATCAAAACCTGCGGTGGTGATTACAATAAATAATGGTTGTTCTCTGGACCCCATTGATGACTTTATTACATTGTACATCAGGTTGTTCGGTGCTTCATGAAGTTCATCAATGATTGCGAAACTCGTGTTCAGGCCGTCCAATTTACTGGCGTCGGATGCTGTCACAATTAATTCACTATCTCTATACCTTAATGAGTTATAATAATGTTTGATGTGTTTCTTGCTCCTGTCTAACTGGCTGGCGTACTGTTTACACTTCTTAAAGTCAACATTTTTTGCTTGGTCTTTTGAATTGGCGGATATAATAACCTGACTATCTGTATCAAAAATCAGGTGATACAGGGCAAGAGCATTAACGAATTGTGATTTTCCTTGCTTCCTTGAACATTCGATATATGAATACTTTATCTTTCTTGTGTTGGTACTTACTTTAAACAATCCATAGATGTTAACAACAATAAAGGTTTGCCAGTTTTCTAATAGAAAATGTTGTTTGGTTGTTTGTTCTGTCAGATATAAGGAATTGATAAACGCCACCACCGCGTTTACTTCTTCATCATTGTAATAGTACAGCGGATTTTCTAAATCAGATAAGAACCGCTTACAGGATTGTTTAACATAGATACAAGCTGGAATTATTTCATTGATGATATCATTGGCGTATTGTACAGCGATTTCTTTATTTGTCATTACCTTGTTTCAACATCTTTCGCTTTATTGTTAAAACCATTTACAGGTTTTACTTTTCTATCTTTAATCGCATCAACCATTGCGGTAAATGTATCATCAGATAGTTCTTCATTCTGCTTTGAAAGTTTTTCAAGTTCATTCATTTGTTTTATAATCATACCATTCAATTGATAGATGATATACAGGTTGCGTTGTTCTTTGTCTTGTTTGTATGCTGTAATCAAATCGTTGTACAACTCAATATTATTTAGGATAATCGTTTTCTTTGAATCACTGGCATTGAGTCTATCCAGTTCTTTTGATGCGAGTTTTATATTAACTTTTTTCATATTTCTTCTTAACTATCTTACCATTTATTTTATACAGAATAAAATGATTTATCGTTGATTGTAATAAATGTTTTGGTATTATATAATTATCATTTATTACTTCTTCAATCCTTAGTGTTATTGTTACTGGCTTCTTCATATCTGTTCCTGATTTATGGGTACTACCTGCTGACCATATATTTTAAGCGTCTCTTGGGGGTGTGGTATCCAATGAGTTACAAAAACTTCAACTAGTGGCGGGCTTATGTGCTATTTTTGTTTATTATTAAATACTGATGAACGTATATTTAATTTAAAATTTATCTGATAGAAGTTCTTGCGATTGATGTTTAATGTTTGACATATATAATCTTGAAAGCCTTTACCATCATAATCATTTGCTATAAGATACTCACGAAGTAGTGTTAAGTAAATAGTATTAACTCTATTCAGTTTCTCTTGCTCAATTATCTTTCTATCCAATTCTTTGATGATTGCTTTTCTGTATTCCTGTATATCATCTTCATTATATTCTTCTACTTCAGGGAAAGTAACTATTGATAAATGTTCACTATCATATATAATATCTGGCACTGTTATTAAACTGTGGCGTCTGCCAATGGTTAACAACATATTGTTGGTGATTACCCATAGATATTTAAGAACGCCTTGAATTTTTCTTTCATCTAATTTATTAGATAGTGCATTCCATATACGTAATAAACAATCCTGTCTGGCTTCTTCTTTATCTTCGTCACTCCAAGAAGATATTCTTATTTGAATTGCATTACCAATAAGTAAATTCAGTTTGGGTTGCAATTGTTTGAATATTCTATTTCTTGTTTTACCTGATGTAATACCAGTATAACAATAATAGAATTCATTTATCAATTTATTATCTTGAGAACTCCAGTAGTTATTTACCATTTAAATCTTTCTTCTTTTCATTATTTTATTTATATCAAATTGTGTTTTTACTGTGGCAGTATATACATCATTATATCTTAATCCAATCCAGTCATATATATATTGTTTTCTTTCTTCTTCAGATGCTGGGTCTTTATTTATCAAGAAATAAGCGTCATTTATTTCTGTTGTGGTTGCTTGGTCATCCTTTATTTTAAGATAAACTTGCATTACCTGTTCTAGTTCTTCCAATTTCATCATGTTAGTTTAGTTTAATTATGTTATGCTTCACAGCGTATTTAATTATCATATCAATTGCTTCCTGTACTCTAATCGGTCTGGTTGGTGTTCTCCACTCGCAGAATCGACTATCATATACTTTGGTTACCAGTTGTTCGCCCACAACTACATCTTCGTTACAGGGTGTTGTATGTTCGTACAGGATGACAAAGGCGGCGTCCCCGCCTCTTTTATGTGATTGAACCAGATGTTCAAATGATAATCTTTGTCCATACATCATTTCTTTACCTTTATACTTTCCTTCAAAATTTATAAAAAGTTTTCCATCAAATTCTAAAAAACCGTCTATATCTGTTGGTATCGCTCGTCTGGAAAAATTCATGTTTTCAAAACTGTTTATTTGTTGTGCTCGTTCTCTATGTCTTATTTTATCGCGACTTGGTTCTTCATTTAAATTCATATCTATATTGGTTATAGATATAAATAGTTTCATATTTGGGAAAAGATTTATTTTATGAAAATATTTTTTTCGGACCAGTGCACCATCGGAGATAATCCCTTTGATGTTATTTCCTCGCCACAATCATTTTTAAGTGGTCTGGTTGAATTTAAATCTCTGATTGATGTTATCCATTAAACAATCATTTTTAAGTGGTCTGGTTGAATTTAAATCTCTGATTGATGTTATCCATTAAATAATCTTTATACCTAATTCTTTCATTTGATTAATATTTTCTGGTTGATGTTTCCAAAAAGTAAAATAAAAATGTTCTGGTGTTGTTCTTTCATCCTTTGGTAATTTGAAATATTCTTTGTTACATTTCATTTTCATTTTAGCATCTAAATTGAAATAGTTATTTAATTCTATATCTCTGTTTGGAATGTATTCCTTTTCTTCTTTCATAGTAGAATTAAAAGAATCAAAAATTCCTACTGGTGCATTATCTGGACCTTTTTTTTCTGGTTGGGATTTTTCTTTTTCTTTTTCTTTTTCTTTTTCTTTTTCTTTTTCTTTTTCT
>Ga0268283_1000594_pt1 | contig 22152 bp, 21 predicted proteins | sample saktaG_13_FD_190140 | JGI IMG/M metagenome (GOLD analysis project Ga0268283, IMG submission 190140) | Saline water microbial communities from Sakinaw Lake, British Columbia, Canada - sak_2013_06_06_36m | ecosystem: Environmental > Aquatic > Non-marine Saline and Alkaline > Saline ... | reverse complement strand
GCGAAAGCATCCGCGTGTTCCCGCTGTCCAACTGGACCGAGTTGGACATCTGGCAATACATCTATTTGGAAAGCATCCCCATCGTGCCATTGTACTTCGCCAAGGAGCGCCCGGTGGTCGAGCGCGACGGCATGTTGCTGATGGTGGATGACGAGCGGATGCCGCTAAATCCTGGCGAAACTCCAAAAATGATGAAAGTCCGCTTCCGTACTTTGGGTTGTTACCCGTTGACCGGCGCGGTGGAATCAGAGGCAACGACCCTGCCCGAAATCATCCAGGAAATGTTGCTGACCAAAACCTCCGAGCGCCAGGGCCGCCTGATCGACCACGACCAGGCCGGGTCGATGGAAGAGAAGAAGAAGGAAGGGTATTTCTGATCAGAGGGCTTAATTTAACATTTTCGAGAATGCCTTTTACCTGTAGGGTGGCCTTCAGGCCACCATGGTGTCCTGATGGACGATCTACAATGGGGGATGATATTTTTCGAAAATCACCTAAGGACATTTTCGAGAATGCCTTTACCTGTAGGGTGGCCTTCAGGCCACCATGGTGTCCTGATGGACGATCTACAATGGGGGATGATATTTTTCGAAAATCACCTAAGGACATTTTCGAGAATGCCTTTACCTGTAGGGTGGCCTTCAGGCCACCATGGTGTCCTGATGGACGCCCGACAGTTGGGTGATTTGTTATTCGGAAATCGCCTGAGCTTAAAATATCATATTTTTTTTGCCAACCGATATGCCATCCCCCATCATTGTTCAACAACAAACCATCCGCCATCAAGACCTCCCCCGGCAATTGTTTGCGGATTCCAGGCTAAACGCCTACGCCGTGCTGGACGGCGCGTCCAACCCGGCCCTGCTGGATCATCTGTATGATGGCGAGCGGCCCGAATTCGCCTGCCTGTACCGGGGTGAGTTGGAGCCGGACATCGCCGAATGCGCCCCCTACCTTGCCCGCTTGGAGCAAGGCACCGCTTTTGCCGAATGGGCCATAGCCAACTGCCTGGGCAATCACTGGGGCATCTTCGCCCTGAGCCGGGAAGGCTTGCACGGGCTACTGCAACATTTGCGCAAGCACACCATGGTCTACAACCGGGATAACCAGCCCCGATTATTCCGTTTTTACGATCCCCGGGTGCTGCGCTGGTTTCTGCGCACAGCGGATGCAGAGCAGTTGGCCGATATATTCGGCCCGGTGATGGCGTTTTTCGCCGAGGCGGGAGACGAGGAAAGTCATATCCGTTTCGACCGACCCGTGGGGCAGTGAACAGTTTGCCCAATAAACCAGAAAATCCAACGCAACCCAACACATAGAGGCAGCCCCATCATGGTTAAGATACGCGACGACCAAACTGACGAGTACTTGCAGAGTGACCCGGTGCGCTTTATCGAACTCATCCTGCGCCATATCGCGAAAACCATGCCCGGGGAAATACGCGGCATTCCGCCCCATCTGGTTTGGTATCAAATCGAAGTGGCAGTGGCGCGGGCGCGCAAGCATGGCCTGACCACCGACGAAGACATCATCGGCTTTGTCAGCGTCATGCATGAGATCTCGCCGAACTTCGACGAAGAACCGACCTTGAAAGCCATTTTAGCGGACACCCGCCTGAAACCATCCGAGCGTTGGCAAGCGCTGTTCGCCGACACGCCGGCCCTCAAAGCCGCGTGGGAACGGGCTGCACATCCGGCTTTCTATGACTCCAATGCTTGGATAGGACCCGAACCGGATGACGAGACAGGGCAGTAGGCGATGGGACAATACCTGCAACGCATCGAAGGCGACACCGCCGCGCAACTCGAACGCGCCGAAGGCGAACTCGCCGCACTGAGCAAAAGCAAAGGATGGGAGGCGACCAAGACCGCCGCCGACCTCGCCGGCATCGTGGACCCGACGCCGGCCTCGGATGCCATCTCAATGGGCATGAGCATTGCCGAGGGCGATTGGGTCGGCGCGTTCCTGTCCGGGGTCAGCTTCGTCCCCTTTCTGGGCGACACCATCGCCAAGCCGATCAAGCTCGCCCGCGCCGCCAAGACCGTCGCGGCCATCGAGCGCAAAGCCGCCGCGCTGGCAAAAACCATCTCCCACTACAAGGACGCCGCCATCCGCATCGCCCAACGCAAGATGGCAGCGGCAGCGGAACGCGCCCGCCGCGCCAAGGAGGCAGGCAAGCGCTATGCCGAGTCCATGAAATGCGAAAAATGCCCCAAGCCTTCCAACCGCTTTGGCACACACTTGCCGACTAAGGGAAAATGGAAGGGCGAAAAGGGCAATTCCCGCTGGACCTCGGATGATGACACTGTGTCGCTCGACTATAAGGAAGGCTACCCCGACTTCACCACCAGCAACCCGCCTTCGATCTACCCCAAAGGGGATGGGAAGGTGGAGATTGAGATGATGGGAGATAGGTCAGACTTTGTAACAGCTAGAGATGCCATGCGCGATAAGTTGAATGACCGCACTTGGCCGGGAAACGGTGACTACAAACCAAAAGGTTATACTTGGCATCACACTGAAGATGGAGCAACAATGCAACTCGTCCGAAGCGATGTCCACGACAAAGCCAAGTCGGATGTTGCGCATATTGGCGGAGAAAGTCTTGTCTCCGGCAAAGATAACCTGAAACAACCCACTCAATTTTAGGGGAAAAACCATGGCTGAATTTGTACTTGAAAATCGCCACTTCAAAGTGCTTGAACCAGGCAATGTACTTGTTGAAAACGATATAGTTGACTTTGAGGCAAAGCTAGGCTTTCGACTGCCTCCACAATTGCACAGTTATTATTTGCACTGGAATGGCGGCTTGCCTTGCCCGGTCGAGATGCCCCTCAGCAAATCGGTCTGGGTGCGTCTGCATTGGAAAAAAGGTGCAGAAGCCGCACGACTTGGCCCTGCAACTGCATTTTCTGGCTTGCATGAAATCAACTCTACACCTGCCGTAGATTTTTTGCGCACTTGGAATGATTTTAAAGATTCACTCCCTAATGATGTTTTGTGTTTTGGACTTGACCCCGGCGGTAGCCAGTTTCTGATTGGTATTAAAGACTATAACTTAGGCAAAATCTTCTTTTGGGAATCCTCCTATCAAGCCAACATCGGCGAAGGCGAAACCCCAAATTATGACAACATCGCCTTTGTCGCCAATTCATTTGTGGAATTTTTATTAGCTCTTCGAGAAGAACCCAACCGTGGCGAATCATTGGAGGATTGGGTGAAGCGAGCATATCCTGAATGAAAGTGCATAATAAATCCGTCCTCTTTATTCTGGAGGACAGTACCACGAAGAATGAATTCATTTTGGAGAATCGCCATTTTGGTGTCGAAAGGGTGGGGGAAAAGTTAAGTGAAAGCGATCTCGGTATTTTCGAGGAAAAAATTGGCATTCAACTACCACACCAGCTTAGAAGTTTCTATCTTCACTGGAATGGTGGCCTACCATATCCTATCGAAACTCCAGAGTATAAAAGCGTTTGGATACGCCTACACTGGAATGGTAATCAAGAAGCTGCAATTGTCGGTCCTGCGACAAGTCTTAGTGCGTTATTCAAAATTAATGCAGAACCCGCCGTAGACTTCTTGAACATGTGGAATATTGTCAAACCTTCACTTCCACAAGATGTCTTATGCTTTGCCCCCGACCCCGGAGGAAGTCTTTTTCTAATTGGCATCAAAGACTACAACCTAGGCAAAATCTTCTTCTGGGAATCCTCCTACCAAGCCAACATCGGCGAAGGCGAAACCCCCAATTACGACAACATAGCCTTCGTCGCCAATTCATTCACCGAGTTTCTATTGGCCTTACGCGAAGAACCCAACGACGGGGAATCCTTGGAGGATTGGGTGAAGCGGGTTTATCCTGAGTGAGGAAACCCAACGGCTGGCATCCTCCTTATGACTTCCAAGCCGCCTTGCCCTATTGCGTGGATGCATGGCCCAAGGCATGGCAGGACTTGGCCCCCGCCAGTGAAATAATCCCTTTAAACCGGGAAGAAATGAATGCCTTGGGTTCACAGATCATCGGTTTTGGCGACTGGTTCACGCCCGGCCCGGCAAGGCCGTTGCTGCATTTGGCCCGTCGCTTGGATGCCGCCATTGCCAGACTAAACCGCTCCTGCTTTGTGCGGCTGACCACGCGCAGCCCTAAAGACTCCCTGTTCGCCCTGCGCAAAGGAATGAAAGTGGCTGACGGCGCACAGGCCCTTGCCTTGTTTGTCGAAGGTTCGCAGCGGTGTGCCGCAGACCTGCGGATGGCACTTGATGGCGGCCATGAATTGGGGCTGGTCGTGCGGCAATGGGTTGAGTTTCCGCCGTGGGCAGAATTCCGCTGCTTCATGCAAGACCGTCGCTGGACGGGTGCCAGTCAATCCCATTGTGCAACAGAAGAAAAATTCGCCCCCATTGCCGACCACTCATCGGCGATAATCGGCGCATTGCATCAGGCCATGCGGCAAATTATCGCCGCTTCCACCGTGGCAGACGCGGCTTTCGACTTGGTTTTTCAGCCGCAGCTTGGGCTTTCCCCCACAGCCCGCCCGCAAACTGTTGAAATAAGCCGTCATTCCGGCATGGACGCTTGCAATGCCCGCCCTGCCCTGTTGCTGGATGCCAACCCATTGTCAGACGTGACCGACACCGCGCTCTTCACCTCGCTGGCTGCACTCGACCGGACGTTTCGGTATCGCCAAAATTTTGTGGATGACTCCGTTATAATAGTCCTGCCACACAAGCTCCGCACATTTGACCCACCAAAATCATCGCATGAGCCAGCAATACAATAAACTTAACACCCTGCTCAAAGAACTTTTCCAGCTCGACCAGCCGGATTTGGACTTTGGCTTTTACCGCATCATGCACGCCAAATCGCAGGAAATCTCAACATTCCTCGACAAGGACTTGCTGCCGCAGATCCAAGCCGCGTTTAGCGAGTATGCCGACATGGACAAGGCCAAGCTGCAACGCGAGTTGGACGGGAAAATCCAACAAATCAAAAGCCTTGGATCGGACCCGGAACAATCCACGCTGGTTCTGCAATTACGCGAACAATTGCAACAGGCAGCGGATGTGCGGCAATTGGAGGCGGAAACCTACGACCACCTCTACAGCTTCTTCCGCCGCTATTATTCCGAGGGGGATTACCTCTCCAAGCGGGTTTACAAGCAAGGCGTGTATGCGATTCCCTATGAAGGCGAAGAGGTCAAGCTGCATTGGGCCAATAGCGACCAATACTACATCAAGACCAGCGAATACTTGAGCGATTATGCTTTTCGTTTGCGGCCCGATGACCGCCAAAAGCCCATGCGGGTGCATTTCCGCCTAGTCGATGCCGCCGAGGGCGAACATGGCAATGTCAAAGCGGTTGAAGGCAGGGAGCGGGTATTCATCTTGGCCGCCGAGCCGTTTATTCATGAAGAACAGGGCGAGTTGATTATTAGTTTTGCCTATCGGCCTGCCACGATAAGCGATTTTCGAGAAAGCCCACCCTCCTCTGTACAAGGGAGATCGGAAAGTTCACCCCCCTTTGAAAAGGGGGGGCAGGGGGGATTTAATGAAATTATCATACCAAACAGCGGAAAATCCCCCCTAACCCCCCTTTTACAAAGGGGGGGACACACCAAACCCCCCAACCAAAAGGAACTGATTGCCCTTGCCGTTGAAAGGATACTATCGGTGAATGAGGCCGGATTATTGCCATGGATAAACGAACTCGCCCAAGCGCATTGCAAAGTGGACGGGGAACAGGCCGACTATACCCGCCTCGAAGCCCATCTGCGCCGCTACACCGCCCGCAATACCTTTGACTATTTCATCCACAAAGACCTAGGCGGCTTCCTGCGCCGCGAATTGGATTTCTACATCAAGAACGAAATCATGCACTTGGATGATGTGGAGAATGAATCGTTTGAGCGGGTCAAGCAATATCTATCCAAGATCAAGATACTGCGCCGCATTGCCGGGAAGATTATTGCCTTCCTCGCCCAATTGGAGGATTTCCAAAAGAAACTCTGGCTCAAGAAGAAATTCGTCATAGCCACCGAGTATTGCATCACACTAGACCGGATACCCGAAGCTTTTTATCCCGAAATTGCCGCCAATGATGCGCAACGGGAGGAATGGGTTAAATTGTTTGCGATTGATGAGATAAAGGGGGATTTGATTTCGCCCAATTATACCATCCCGTTGACAGTCGAGTTTTTACAGGCTAATAATAAATTATTGGTGGATACGGGCCTATTTAGTGGGGAATTCAAAGCAAGCTTGATTGCCATCATTGAGGGTTTTGACACCAAGTTGGATGGTGTGCTAGTGCATGGCGATAATTATCAAGCCTTGCAATTGATGCAATCGCGCTATCTTGAACAAGTCAAATGCATTTATATTGACCCGCCTTATAATACTGCCAGCAGTTCAATACCCTATAAAAACAACTATAAGCATTCGGCCTTTGCCACCATGATGCATGACAGGATTGCATCATTGCAGCCTTTGCTCCGTCGAGATGGGGCACTATTTGTCAGCATCGACAAAACCGAAAGGACGATATTGGAATATATCATGGATGGAGTGTTCGGGAGTGATAATCATATTGAGGAATTGATTTGGGCCATGAATACCAATAATGGTCAGTCACCCAATTATTCAACCAATCATGAATATGTGCTGGTTTACGCCAAGGACAGAATAACCGCTGAGTTGGATCGAAACATGTTCCGGGAACTCAAACCGGGTTATGAAGAAGTCATGGCTTTGGTGGCTGAATTGAATCCTGCATTTCCCACGATAGCCGAAATAGAAAACAAACTCCATGCATTGTATGAACAACATAAAATAGCCTATCGCGAAGAAGTTGAAGCTTTAGGCCGTGAATTTGAAGATGAAAAAAGCAATGACTCTTGGAAGGGTTTGTACGCTTATACTCATGCCGAATATCGCAATGAATCAGGTGAATTTGTACCTGAAATTGAAGCCAAGAACAAACAAACAATGATTTGGATATGGCAAGAAGGGGATGCTTCCATGCCAGCAACCAAGCAAGCGGCAAGCACCCGTGACGACAAGCATCGAAATTGGCGATTTTACCGACCGCCACACCCTATCACGGGTGGCTTATGTCCGCACCCCAAGAGCGGTTGGAAATTTGCTTATGATGATGACGAGGATTCCCCGGATAAACGCAGCTTTGTTTCACTAGACCGCGATCATCGTATTGCTTGGGGACCGAATGAGGCTAAAGTGCCACGTCTTAAGCGTATGCTGCATGAAGTGGAGACCAATGTAGGCAAGAGTGTGTTCTCGGATTATTCCGACGGCGAAAAGCAAACCTCGGCATTGTTTGGGCGTTCTGGGATTTTCTTGGCCCCAAAACATGCAGATTTCGTTTCACGGTTTATCCAGCATTCAGCTGGCCGGGAGGGGATTATCTTGGATTGCTTTGGCGGTTCCGGCAGCACGGCCCATGCGGTAATCAAATTAAACCGCGAGGATCACGGCAAGCGAAAATATGTCACCGTTGAAATCAACGATTATTTTGACACGGTGTTAAAACCACGAGTATTAAAAGCGGTTTATTCCCATGACTGGCGAGCCGGTAAGCCGCTGTCCCGACAAGGCATCAGCCAATGCATCAAAATAATTCGCCTCGAATCCTACGAAGACACCCTCAACAACCTGGAATTGCACCGCAGCGAACCGCAGCAAAGCCTGTTTGACCTGCCTGAAGCCCAAGGCGCGGACGGCTTCAAGGAGGAATATCTGTTGCGTTATATGCTGGATGTGGAAACGCAAGGCAGCCAGTCCTTATTGAACATTCAAGCCTTCGCCGACCCGACGGCTTATCAATTGAAAGTCAAGCGGCCCGGCAGCGACGAAAGCCGGTTGACTACGGTGGATTTATTGGAGACGTTCAATTATTTGATTGGCCTGACGGTGCGCCACATCGCCGCCCCGCAGACGTTTTCCGCCGAATTTGTGCGGGATGGGGAAGGGCGTTTGCAGGTGAAAGATAGTGTCCGCTGGTTCCCAAACTCCAGTTTGGGAACCCCTGATTGTCAAGCTCCTGCTTGCCCAGAAACTGAAAGCGGGAGCTTCAAAGACCAGGTTCCCAAGCCGGAGCTTGGGAACCAGCAAAGCGACGCATGGTGGTTCCGCAGCGTGACCGGCAGCTTGCCCGACGGCACGGACACCTTGATTATCTGGCGTAAACTGACCGGCGACGTGGAACAGGATAACCGGGTATTGGATGCGTGGTTTGTGGCGCAAGGCCATGCCGAACCGGGCAGGCCGTTTGGTCTGGTGTATGTCAACGGCGACAATACACTGGAAAACCTAAAGCCCGAAGGCGAGGTGTGGAAAGTACGCTTGATTGAGGAAGACTTTCAGCGCTTGATGTTTGACACGGAGGCAATGTGACGATGCCTGATAAAATAAAGGTAGGCCGGAATAAGGTCGCGCAGCGACCGTTTCCGGCATTTGACCTGTCACTAGCCGGAAACGCCCGCAAGCGGGCTTATTCCGGCCTACTTCCGTGGGGAATTTAAAAATCTTCCACTGGCTTTCACTTGGCTGAAGAAATTGACACTGAATCTAACGATTACATGACGAAAACAGAATCCAAACGTAAACCAAAACCCAAAACCACCCTGCCCTTCAACCGCAAACTCGTATTGAACCAATGGTTGTTAAGCCTGTTTGGAATACAGGATTTTGAGGCTTTGGCTACCTATTTGCGTGATGAGCATCTGGAAGGCTTGGACGAGAATAATATCCATCGTTTCCATCATGTCATCACCGACCATTTCTATAATCTGCCACAACTTTCCGAAAACCTATTGCTTGAGTATGACCAGAACATCGTCCGCCATACTCAACGGCTGAATGAACGGCGCATCACCCGGCGGGAGAATCCCGTCGTGTGGAAATACTTCCAATATCTGGCCTTGTTGTTCACCGAAATTTATTTGGACCGCTATTTCCGCGCCCCGGACGTTTTACTATCATCGCTGAATGGGTTTGTGCAGACGTGGAACGCCGACAAGAACCCCGCCGAGCAAATCCAGTCATTCGATGTCGAACTAGACGCTTGGCCGCAATTGAACAAGCTGGCGTTTTGGTGCGCCACGGGTAGCGGCAAAACCTTGCTGATGCATTGCCATATCCAACAATTCCGCCATTACGCCGACAAACACGGCGCAAAGCACAAATTCAATCGCGTCATTCTGCTCACCCCGAATGAGGGCTTGAGCCTGCAACACCTCAAGGAATTCCACATCGCCGGGATTGAAGCCGAACTCTTCAACCCCAACCGCGCTAGCCTGTTCAGCGGCAAAGGGGTGGAAATCATCGACATCAACAAACTCAAGGACGACAAAGGCATTAAGACGGTGGCGGTGGATTCGTTCATGGGCAATAACGTGGTGTTGGTGGATGAGGGCCATCGCGGCGCGGCTGGCGGTGAGGAGGGTACATGGATGCGCTTCCGCAATGCCTTATGCGAGCAAGGCTTTTCGTTTGAATATTCCGCCACGTTCGGCCAAGCCGTAAAGAATAGCCCGGTATTGAGCGAACAGTACGCGAAGAATATCCTGTTCGATTATTCCTACCGCTATTTTTATGCCGACGGTTTTGGCAAGGATTATCAAATACTCAACTTGGACGGCAAAACCCAAGCGAATTTCATGGACGTGTATTTGACGGCTTGCCTGTTGTCATTTTTCCAGCAGCAGTATTTATATTCCCAACATGAGGCATTGTTCCGCCCATTTAATATCGAAAAACCGTTGTGGATATTTGTCGGCGGCAGCGTCACGGCAAGTTTGGGCAAGAAGGAAGCCAGCGACATTGTGGAGATTCTATTATTCTTAAGCCATTATCTGCAACACCGAAACGACAGCATAAAGCATATCGAGAGGATTTTGCAGCAAGGTGTTTTGGATGCACAGGGCAATAATCTGTTTGCGAAGAGTTTTGACCCGCTTATTCTATCCGGTCTCCACCCCGCACAGATTTATAGTGAAACCCTAAAGCTTCTGTTCAATGCGCCGGGGGGCGGTTTGTTGCATCTGGAAAACCTGAAAGGCGCTAACGGCGAAGTGGCTTTGCGTGTCGGCGAAAACGAGCCTTTCGGGGTAATCAATGTAGGCGATGATGCCAAGTTGGTCAAACTCTGTGAAACCCATCAACTGCAAACCGGGGAGCGGGAATTTTCCGGTTCCTTATTCCACAAGATCAACATGCCGCATTCCAGCGTCAATCTGCTGATTGGCTCGAAGAAATTCACCGAGGGGTGGAGCAGTTGGCGAGTCAGCACGATGGGCTTGATGAACGTGGGCAAGGGCGAGGGGGCGCAAATCATCCAGCTTTTTGGGCGTGGCGTCCGCTTGAAAGGCTACGGCATGAGCCTGAAGCGGACCACGGACACAGCGCGGCAAGGCAACAACCGCCCAGAATTTATCCATCAGTTGGAAACCCTGGGCATTTTCGGGATTCACGCGGATTATATGGCGCAATTCCGCGATTTTCTGGAGGAAGAAGGCTTGCCCAAAGACGGACGGGAAATAATTATCTTGCCGGTCATCCGCAACATTAATACCCAAAAACTGAAAACCCTAGGCATTCAAAAATCCATCAACGGTATCAGCACGGAAACCGGCGATGCCTTCCGTTGGCTGGGTCCGATTCCAGTATTGAGCAAGCCTAATCCCGCCGTGGAGAACTCAACCGCCTATTTGCAAAATAACCGCGTGGTGGTGAATGGGTATCCGAAAATTCAGACGATGAATCTACAAGATCAAGCGGAAAATGACAGGGAAAGGCCGCTGAATAAAGCCCTTTTAAATTCAAAGCATCTAGCCTTGCTGGACATTGACGCACTGTATTTTGAATTGCAACGCTTCAAGGCAGAACGGGGATGGCATAATCTTCATATCCCGCATTCCGCCCTTACCGAATTATTGCAAGACACCAGTTGGTATGAGTTATACCTGCCAGCCGAAGAATTGGCGTTTGATGCTTATAGGAAAGTCAGGCTTTGGCAGGAAATCGCCTTGTCCTTGTTAAAAAAATATACGGAACGCTATTACCATTTCCGCAAGCAGGCATGGGAATTGCCGCATTTGGAATATCAGCGTTTAGATGAAACCAACCCCAATCTTAAAGATGTGCAAGAAGGCGGGTATTACCGCATTGTGGTGGATAAATCACAACAAGCGATCATCCATAAGTTGCAAGAACTCAAGGACTTAATTGCCAGCGGTGAAATGAAGCCGTGGGCTTTTGATGGCATCAAAGCCATATTATCCGAAAATCATTTATACCAACCCTTGCTGTATTTGGAGGGAAACTCGGTGGAGATCAGCCCGGTCGCCTTGAATAAGGGCGAGCATGAGTTTGTAGAGGATTTGCAGCGATTCCATGAAAAGTCAATAGACTTCTTTGCTGACAAGGAACTGTATCTACTGCGCAACCGCAGCAAAGGGCATGGCATTGGCTTTTTCGAGGCGGGAAATTTCTTCCCGGATTTCATACTCTGGTTGATTGTTGGCGAGGTTCAACACATAGTCTTCATAGACCCAAAAGGCGTTCGCAATCTTGCACTTTCAGACCCTAAAATTCAGTTCCATAAAACCATCAAAGATATAGAGAAACGGCTGAATGAACCTGACATCTTATTAGATTCTTATATTGTGTCTAATACGCCTTTTCATATCATGCAAAAGCAATGGGGATGTCAGTATGAGGTGAAGGATTTTCGGGAATGGCATATCGTTTTTCAGGAAGACGCTCATTATATCGACGATATATTGATGCAGTTAGCCTGTTGCCGTTCCTAAAAGCCGCGAGGATATGGGAAATGCAGCCATTGTCGGCATGGGGATGCCGACCTACTGAAAAAAACCAATGTAGAATATAGGTCGGCAACACCCTGCCGCCAATGCCATGCTTTTGAAACTCGGCATGGGGATGCCGACTTACGCCTAACTTGCCAATGGGAGGAAACAATGGGCCAATACCTGCAACGCATTGAGGGTGACACCGCCGCGCAACTCGAACGCGCCGAAGGCGAACTCGCCGCACTGAGCAAAAGCAAAGGCTGGGAGGCGACCAAGACCGCCGCCGACCTCACCGGCATCGTGGACCCGACGCCGGCCTCGGATGCCATCTCAATGGGCATGAGCATTGCCGAGGGCGACTGGGTCGGCGCTTTTCTTTCCGGGGTCAGCTTCGTCCCCTATCTGGGCGACACCATCGCCAAGCCGATCAAGCTCGCCCGCGCCGCCAAGACCGTCGCGGCCATCGAGCGCAAAGCCGCCGCGCTGGCAAAAACCATCTCCCACTACAAGGACGCCGCCATCCGCATCGCCCAGCGCAAGATGGCAGCGGCGGCGGAACGCGCCCGTCGCGCCATGGAGTCCGGCAAGCGCTGGGCCGAGTCCATGAAGTGCGAAAAATGCCCCAAGCCTTCCAACCGTTTTGGCACACACTTGCCGACTAAGGGAAAATGGAAGGGCGAAAAGGGCAATTCCCGCTGGACGAGCGACGACGACACCGTGTCTTTGGATTACAAGGAAGGCTACCCCGACTTCACCACCAGCAACCCGCCTTCGATCTACCCCAAGGGGGATGGGAAGGTGGAAATTGAGATGATGGGGAATGATACGGATTTTACGGCAGCGAAAAAAGCCATGCAGAAAAAACTAAATGATCCAAATTGGCCACCGGGGACTAAGGATAATAAACCTAAAGGTTATACTTGGCATCACAATGAAGATGGCGCAACGATGCAACTTGTCGATATCGATGTGCATAATAAAGCTAAATCAGGTGCAGCACATATCGGCGGAGAAAGCATTGTCTCCGGCAAAGACAATTTAAAACAACAAACCCAGTTCTAGGAGAAAATCTATGCCTACATTTGCTCTCGAAAATCGTCATTTCGATGTATTCGAACCCGGCAATCCTTTAAGTGATATTGATCTAAATACCTTTGAGGCAAAAATTGGCTTAAAGCTTCCATTGCAGTTGCGAAGTTATTATTCACACTGGAATGGAGGTCTGCCCTGCCCAACTGACATTGCTAACGACAAGTCCGCTTGGGTTCGTCTTCATTGGACAAAAGAAGCGGAAGCATCGCAAGGGCGCGAGGCAGTCACCTTTTCAGGTTTGTTTGAGATAAATTCAACTCCCGGATTAGATTTTTTGAGTACATGGCATGATTTTAAAAACAATATACCTACTGATTGCTTATGCTTTGGGCGAAACTCGGGCGGCAGCTTATATCTAATAGGCATCAAAGAATACAACCTAGGCAAAATATTTTTCTGGGAATCTTCATACCAAGCCAACATCGGCGAAGGCGAAACCCCCAATTACGACAACATCGCCTTCGTCGCCAATTCCTTCACCGAGTTTCTGCTGGCCCTGCGCGAAGAACCTGATGACGGCGAATCATTGGAAGATTGGGTGAAGCGGGTTTATCCTGAGTGAGGAAACCCAACGGCTGGCATCCTCCTTATGACTTCCAAGCAGCCTTGCCCTATTGCGTGGATGCATGGCCCAAGGCTTGGCGCGACTTGGCCCCCGCCAGTGAAATAATCCCTTTAAACCGGGAAGAAATGAATGCCTTGGGTTCACAGATCATCGGTTTTGGCGACTGGTTCACGCCCAGCCCGGCAAGGCCGTTGCTGGGTTTGGCCCGTCGCTTGGATGCCGCCATTGCCAGACTAAACCGCTCCTGTTTTGTGCGGCTGACCTCGCGCAGCCCGAAAGACTCCCTGTCCGCCCTACGCAAAGGAATGAAAGTGGCTGACGGCGCACAGGCCCTTGCCTTGTTTGTCGAAGGTTCGCAGCGCTGTGCCGCAGACCTGCGGATGGCGCTTGATGGCGGCCATGAATTGGGGCTGGTGGTGAGGCGGTGGGTTGATTTTCCGCCGTGGGCGGAATTCCGCTGTTTTATGCTTGCCCGCAACTGGTTGGGCGCAAGCCAAGCCCGGCACTTGGAAGGGGCTGCATTTGCCCCCATGGCAGAACACGTTTCGGCGATACTCACCGCATTGCACCGGTCCATGGGACGGATTGTTTCGGCTTCGCCGGTCGCGGATGCGGCTTTCGACCTCGTGTTTCAGCCACCCTGGGGGAATTCATCCTCGGCAATCGGCGCAACCCTGCTAGACGTTAACCCACTGCTGGACATAACCGACACCGCATTATTTTCTTCGGCAGCGGACTTCGATCTGACTTTCCGGTTTCGCCGCATGGACGATCCAACGCTGGCTAAAATTCCCCTATAGGCCGGGAAATATCAAACGACTAACCGGCGACATGACATAAAGATAGGGTCTAGTCTAGCTTTTGGCCTTGCCACTCCGCTCAGTCCAATGCACTATTGACCGATCCCACGGATTCCAAAATACATTCTTATGGAAATAGGTGATTATTTTGATACAGCCCTGAAACCGTTTGACTGGAAGTGCAGTGCCATCGCCCGTTGTCATTGGAATCTGCGAGGGCGCTGTTTGTCCGGCAATCAGCGCGGCAGTCTTCCCCTTTGGTCAAAGCGTTGACACCGATCTAGCACAATAATTGATACTTGAGGATTTTTGCCATGAACGGCCCGTTAACCTCGGAGGGCAAAATGAGTTGGCAAATTTGCCCCTTGATTTGGTCTTCTGGAATACCTGCCGCTGCTGCCGCTTGCATCACCGTCGAGTAGGCATCCAGCACATCGGCCCCGGTGATTTCGTAACACTCGCCCTTTGCTATCCAGCGCAAAGCGGCCATGCCGGAGGACAGGGCAAAATCGGGCCGCTTCCCTGCAAAATCCCTCGCTGCCCGAATCAATGTGCGTATGTCGGTTGGAGCGAGTGTTGCCAATTCGATTGCGAATTCAAACAGGCCGGCCTCTTTGGCGGCCGCAAACCACTTGCCCTCCGTTCCGGGATGCCCCGCCACCAAGTCACGCAGAATTTCCTCCGCCGGTTTGTGGGGGTACTTCTTGGCAATGGCGCGAAACGTCGCCAAATTCGTGGTGTGCTGATTGGCTTCCAGCGCGTAGCTGGCATAAGCCTCGTCCACCCGACCCAATGAGAGAAGAATTTTTTCGCAGGCTTGCGCAATCTGTGACAGCGGCGCGTTGAGTCCCTTCGAGTCTTCGGCGTATTGCAGGGCTTCGACATTCTTACTCATCGCCACCAAAGCTTTGACACCCCAGCGCCGGTCTTCCCACCATTTAAAACGGGCCTTTTCCAGCAAATCCAACAGTTCTTCATACCGTCCGGCGGCACACAGTGCGCTCAGACAGGCGGTCGTACCCTTGAAGTAGCCATGCCCCGAAGATTGCGGACTCCAAGCCTGTTCGACCACAGGCATGAACTCGTCAGCCCAAGCGGAGGCGATGTCAGGGATTGCGCAAAGCTCGCCCCAGAAATCCCCGAGATATTCAAGGTACGGTATGCCATCATCCTGGATGGCTTGCCACAGGCGTTCAAGCCAGCGTTGGCGGACTGTTTGCTCGACGTTGGGTTTGCCGATGATTGGGGCCAATGCTTCGATGGCCCGGTTCACCGCCGAACCCAGTGCGCCGGAAGAACTGTCAACCTGTGCCAACGCGGGCGACAATTTTTCCAGTAAAAGTATCGCCCCTTCGGCAGCCAACACGGGTTCTTTGCGGGCCACCTGCTTTATTTCAGTGAGCGCTTCTTTGATGCGCTGAATGGGGGCATCCGATTTCCAGCCAAATGCGTTGCGGCGGAAGCGGGGGGAAAACTGCCACTTGTGGGCATTCACGGTCATTGCCAGACTCCATAATGATTTCAATGCCTGCATTATTTCAGATTGGCGGTTCTTAATAAACCGACAGGGGATTATAAATACCCATAAATGACTCTTGGCCGCAGTTATTTGATTCTGTTTTCAAGTGCAGGTGGTACTGTTGCAAATGCGGGAGGAACTGAATATAATGCAATCAGACACTCAATAATGCCTACGATGGTTTAAAGTTTTTTTAAGCCCTTCCGTCCCTTAGCTCAACCTTGCCGGATGACACACAGGTTTTGGCTCGGAATACAGCGATCCAACCCTTCATGCCTCCCCGGACACGTTCTGATGGCAATGCCCGGCGTTTGCTTGAATATTGGCAGACCGTATCCGCCCAGTAGGTTCGGTCTAGCCTTGACCGCCGTTGCGTTGTTGGCATCCGGTTGCATGGTCGGGCCCGACTTCCAACGTCCAAAGGCACAACTCGCCGGCCAATGGATGGAGACTGGCACCCCGACGGTCGATACCCATCACCGGCAAGACCGGGACTGGTGGTTATCACTCAAAGACCCGGTTCTGTCAAACTTGATCGGACTTGCCCAGCGGCAAAACCTGAGCCTACGATCCGTAGGCGTTCGCGTTCTCCAGGCACGCGCCCAGTTGGGCATTGCCATCGGGGAGCTTTATCCTCAACAACAGCAACTTAGCACCTCCATCAATTACAACCGGATTCCCATTTCGGTCCCTTATAACGTGGTCGGCAACAATTACTGGCAGGCCGCGTTTGGGGCGCAAGCGGGTTGGGAAATCGATCTGTGGGGAAAATTGCGGCGCGGGATCGAGTCTGCCGACGCGGTTTTCTTGGCTTCTGTGGCCAATTATGACGATGTGCTGGTCACCCTGACCGGTGATGCCGCCAGCATCTATGTGAAGATTCGCACCATCGAAACCCAACTAGCCATTGCGCGGGAGAACGTAGTACGCCAGAGGCAGGCCCTTGCCATTGCCCAAGCGCGTTTCGCGGGCGGCGTAGTCACCAAGCGCGATGTGTATCAGGCGGAAAACGTGCTAGGTTCGACCGAAGCGTCCATTCCCAAGCTTGAGTTGCAACGGCGACAGGCCACCAACGCCCTCAGTGTCTTGCTAGGCATGCCGCCAGACCCTCTGGATGGCCTGTTGGCGGGAAGCACGGGGATTCCCGTTGCCCCCGAGACCCTGGCCGTGGGCATTCCCGCCGACTTATTGAGGCGACGTCCCGATATTCACCAAGCGGAACTCAATGCGGCGGCGCAGTGCGCCCAGATCGGGTTTGCCAAGGGGGACTTGCTTCCCGCCTTCTACCTAGTGGGCAATGTGGGCACACTGAGCACTGACATCGGCAAAGCCAGCCTGTCCAAACTGTTCAGTGCCGGCACCCTGGCCTATTCGGTGGGTCCGCAGGTGACTTGGAACATCCTCAACTACGGCCAGATCACCAATAATGTGCGGGTGCAGGATGCGAAGTTCCAGGCGTTGCTGGTGGAGTACCAAAACACCGTCCTAAAGGCGCAGCAGGAGGTGGAGGATGGCATCGCCGAATTCGGCCAGTCGAGGCTGGAGGTGGGCTTCCTGCAAAAAAGCGTCGAGGCGGCGAAGGGTGCCATGGACATTGCCCTGTTGCAATACAAGGACGGCGTGGCCGACTTCACCACCGTATTGAACGCGGAGGAAAACCTCTACAAGGCCCAGAACAATCTGGCGACCGCACAAGGCCAAATCCCGCTGGGGCTTATTAAAGCCTATCGCGCCATGGGCGGTGGATGGGAAGTGCGCGAAAACCGCGATTTCGTGCCTGCGGCGATGCAGGAAGAGATGGCCCGCCGGACGGATTGGGGAAAGCTGCTGAACCCCGACCTCCTGCGTCCGCAGGCCCCCGCCCTGCCTTCCGCAGAAGACGTTGGGCCGACTGTCCGTCCACCTGAATGGTAATGCTATGAAAATGTGCAGAATTAAGCTGGGACAGTTAAATCACCGGCTTCCCCTGTTGATGATCATCCTGGCGGCCTTTGCCACGCTGGCGATTCTTGCAGGTTGCCGGGACAAGAAACCAACCCCGCCCACCCTCCCCGCCGTCACCGTCGCCAATCCGGTCACCGAACCCGTGGCGAACTATTTGGATTTCACCGGCAACACGGCGGCCATACGCTCCGTAACCCTGGTCGCCCGGGTCGAAGGTTACTTGGAGAAAATCCACTTCACCGACGGCCAGCGAGTGAAAAAAGGCGATGTGCTCTTCACCATCCAGCAAGACCAGTACAAGGCGCAATTGAAGCAGGCGGAGGCGCAATTGCAGATACAGAAAGTGGCTTTACACCACGCCGAGACGGAATTGGCACGTTATGTCCACTTGGTCAAACAGGATGCCTCCACCCAGACCATGGTCGATCACTGGCAGGCACAGATGGAAACGGCGCAAGCCGCGATACTGGCTGCCCAAGCCCAAGTGGAACTGGCCCGCCTCAACCTAAGGTGGTTTACAATAATGAATCTACCAAAAGCATTGTCCACGAAAAACACGAAAGGCACGAAAGGCACGAACAAGACATGCTTTTGTTCGTGTTTTTCGTGCATTTCGTGGACTTTATTTTTTGCCTACGGATCAGATTCTTGATGGGATATTCTTTCTCAGGAATCACCTTAGCGGGTTAGTGTTCTTGCGTATGCGCCGTTCGGCTATATTAATCCGTCGCAATACAGGTTTTACCATTATTTTTCCTACGGCTCTGAATACTTTATCTAAGAAATATGCAAATGCCAAATATATGCCCTGTTTGCAAAACTGAACTCAAGGAAGAGCCTAAAGAAAAATTTTATCGGGACGTGACATTTTTTTCATGCCACCGCTGTGGAGATTTTGCTTTTTCCTATGAGCTTATTGAAGACATGCCCGGCATCCTGCAAAGGAATAAGAATGCAGATGTAAAAATAAGTCATGCTCTACTAGCAATGCAAGGGACAAATAATAAAGTCGAATTATTCACAACTAACATCGAAGCAATTTTAAAGAATCCGCTCCCTCGCCCTCAAGAACAGGCTGATTTGCTAATACGCTGGCTTGCTGAGCATTCGGATGCTCCGGGTGATTTAGTGTCCCTTGACCCAATAGAGTACAATCTTTCCATAATAGGTGCTAAGTCTAAAGCTGGTTTTGTTTTGATTCTTTCGCATCTAATTGAGAAAGCTGGCTTGATTAATGGAAAAATAGCAATGCTTTCTTCAGGATATATTGGTTGTGGTGAATTATCACTTACTTTTGATGGTTGGGAATATTACGAGACACTACTCAAAGGCAAAGCAACTTACCGTAAGGCATTCATGGCGATGAAGTTTGGTGATCGCGAGCTTAATGAAGTCCTTGAAAAAATATTCAAGCCTAGCGTAAAAATGGCTGGATTTGACTTATTCAAATCTGATGATAAACCGCGAGCTGGACCGATTGACGACCAATTAAGAGTTGATATCCAATCATCCGACTTTTTAATTGCCGATCTGACACATGAAAATCCAGGCGCATATTGGGAAGCTGGCTATGCGGAAGGGTTGGGTAAACCGGTTATTTATACCTGTGAGCTAGAAAAATTTAACTCGCAACCAACCCATTTTGATACCAACCATCACTTGACTGTTTTCTGGGATAAAAAGTCCCCCGAACAAGCAGGGGATAAATTGAAGGATACCATACGAGCAACGCTACCGCAGTTGGCGAAACTTGAAGATTAAAAAATTTGGTTCGCATTCAAATCCCCTCCTGATTAGGAAGATGGTTCAGCCAGCGATAAAAATTGCCGTCATTCCGGCATGGATGCCGGAATCCAGTCACAGGGATGTGAATCTGCGCCTGACTCAAGCACTGGTGCAAGCGGCATGTTACCATCCATGGCACTGGATACCGGCATCCATGCCGGTATGACGAAGTTCTCGGCACTGGCTGAAGAATCTTGCTAATCAGGAAACCCCTTGTTCTAAATGCGGGACATTAGCAAATTAGTGTAAAGCTCTGATTGTTCGTCTATCCATGATGCTTAAACCCCTACGCAACGAAACTGATTACCGCGCTGCATTGGACGAAGCCGAGCGCTTGTGGGATGCGTCACAAGGCAGTCCAGAGGCAGATAGCTTGGAATTATTGGCTTTGCTAATCGAAGATTACGAATCACAGCATTACCCCATAGCCGATCCCGATCCTATAGATTTTCTAATCCATGCGATTGAAGCGCGGGGTATGAAAGCCGAGGATTTGGAACCGTTTATCGGCGGAAGGGTGGACGAGGTGCTGAATCGTGTCAGGCCACTATCGTTGGATATGATACGAAATCTGACCGAGGGGCTTCATTTGCCCGCCGAGGTTCTGATTCGGCGTTATCCTTTGCAGGATGCGGCTTGATGTATTGATTGCTTTAAGGGCAAGGTATTGTTGTGTTGGTTAGCTCTTCCCTAGTATTGATATTGACGAACATTCCGGGATGGTCGCTGTAATCGGCCAAAGCCAGCTTGTGCATTCTGAGCCAAGTTTCCACCTTGCGCTGTCCGCTTGCCAGATAATCCGCTAGATCATCGGCGAGGCTGCATTCGGCAATCAGGAACACGGGATGCAATCTTTCACCATCGTAAGCCGTGCAAATCTCCGCCTGTCCAGCTATCAACGTATCGTAAAGCCGACTCAACAACAAACCATCGACATGGGGGCAATCACAGGGGATCGTCAACACATATTCGGTTTGCGCCGAACGCATGGCACTGAGCAGTCCGGCCAAAGGGCCGTCGAAGGTGTTTGTGAGATCAGAGATGACGGGGTAGCCGAAGCGGGCGTATTCCTCCCTGTTGCGGTTGGCGTTGATAATGACAGTTCCGGCGACTTGTCGCAACGCATCCAAGGCATAGGCGACCAGCGGACATCCGCGATAAAGCATCAGCCCCTTGTCTTCGCCGCCCATCCGTCGCGCCCTGCCGCCAGCCAGCACGACTCCCGTAATCTTTGTTCTTTCGTCTGTCATTGGTATTCTCTACAATAACTGCATATCAACAGATAACATCCCTCGGAGGGATGTTATCTGTAATCAATCCTTTTTGATAGGAGAAATATAATGGCTCTTTTTTTGGATTCAGCCTTTGCCGCCGATGCGCGGGAGGCAATGGCCTTGGGTTTTGTCGCTGGCATCACCACCAATCCGACCTTGATTGCGAAAGTAGGCCGCAAACCGGAGGATGTGATTGCCGAATTGGCGGACATTTGCCCCGGTACGGTGTTTTATCAACTCACCGCGCCAACCGTGGCCGAACGCGAGACGGAAGCGCGGCGTATGTTGGCGCTGAGGCCGAATGTCGCGCTGAAAATTGCGATGACGACCGAGAATCTTACCTTGGCGGCAAAATTTGCAGCCGAAGGCATCTTAGTGGGGATGACGGCCACTTACAGCCCGGCGCAAACCTACTTGACTTGCGAGGCGGGGGTTGCGTATTCCATCGCTTATGTCAACCGCAGCACCCGTTTGCAAGGCGATGGCTTGGCATTGGTGAGTGAGATGCGAGAAATAGTGGATGCCTGCAACAAGCCGACAACCATCCTCGTCGCCAGTCTGAAGTCGGCCCAGGAAGTGGTGCAAGCCGTGATTGCAGGGGCGCATCATGTCACCCTACCTTTACCCTTGTTGATGGAGATGGGCAATCATCCATTGTCCGATCAAACCATTGAGGAGTTTGCCCGGTCTGTTGCAAAAGCCTGAGCGTACAAACTCCCATGCCCAAATTCGGCAGCCTGATATTCGCGTTATTCATGGCTGCATTGGCAGCTTGCGCCCAACAGCGGACTGCGGAGCCGGAACGCTGGTATCAGGCGGAAACCGGCAAGCCTTACGACGACGTGCTGGCAGAACTGGAATTGGCGATCACCGAGAACAACTTCCGCATCACCGGGCATAACCACATCGGCAGCGTGATCCGTAAGCGGGACAATATTGCCTTTCCCGATTATGACACGATCCAGTTCTGCAATCTGACGCTGGCAAAGCAGATGCTTGAAATGTCGCCCGCCGCCGTGGCCTACATGCCATGCAATATTGCGGTGCGGTCGGAACAGGGCAAGGTGATCATTGTCACCCATATGCTACCTACCGATGGGCCGGATGGAAAGCTCAATGCCTTTTTCAGCGAGATGAACGGGAAGCTGAAAAAAATCGTCGATTTTGCCGCCGAAAAATAAACTTATGAGTCATATTCTGGAATGCCTTCGTCCGGGGCTGTAAACTATCATCCGATTTCCTTAACTGATGTTACGCAGGGAGCGCCAAAGCTTGCTTTGGCAACGTATCCGTCAAGGCTTCGCCTTGATGTCAAAGCAAGCTTTGACGCTCCAGCCATGGG
>Ga0268283_1000593_pt1 | contig 22166 bp, 20 predicted proteins | sample saktaG_13_FD_190140 | JGI IMG/M metagenome (GOLD analysis project Ga0268283, IMG submission 190140) | Saline water microbial communities from Sakinaw Lake, British Columbia, Canada - sak_2013_06_06_36m | ecosystem: Environmental > Aquatic > Non-marine Saline and Alkaline > Saline ... | reverse complement strand
ATTGCCTCGGAACCAACGCGTCACCTATCGCATCAACCTAAAACGGGTGATCATGCGGAGGCTGGTCATGGGCATTGCCGATGCCGAGATGGAGTGTGATGGCAAGGTGATTTATGAAGCCGCCGACTTGCGTGTCGGTTTATTCGCTTCCACAGACGACTTCTGAGGGAGTCAAAAAAATATGAAACGAGTAGTAGTGACAGGCATTGGCATCGTATCCAGCCTCGGCAATAACCAAGCTGAAGTCAAAGAATCCCTGATGGAAGGGCGTTCGGGCATCCATTTCAGCAAGGAATACCACGACATAGGTTTTCGTAGCCATGTCTATGGCCCGCTTGGGATAAATCCAGACGAAAGCATCGACCGGAAAATCCGCCGATTCATGGGCGATGGAGCTGCGTATAATTACATTGCCATGCAAGAGGCCATTGCGGATGCCGGTTTGGAAGAAACCCAAGTGTCCAACCCGCGAACCGGTCTGGTCATGGGTTCAGGGGGTCCGTCCACGGCCAATCTGTTGTTGGCCTTTGACACTTTCCGGGGCAAGGGCGTGAAGAAGGTTGGGCCTTACATGGTGCCACGCGCCATGAGTAACACCAACTCCGCCTGCTTGGCAACCCCGTTCAAGATCAAGGGCGTCAACTATTCCATCAGTTCCGCCTGCGCAACCAGTGCACATTGCATCGGTGCCGGCATGGAACAAATCCAACTCGACAAGCAAGACATTGTGTTTGCGGGCGGGGGCGAGGAACTGCATTGGACGCTATCGGTGCTGTTTGATGCCATGGGCGCCCTTTCCTCGAAATACAATGACACCCCGTCCACTGCCTCCCGCCCCTATGACGAGACACGCGACGGTTTTGTGATTTCCGGGGGCGGCGGTGTGCTGGTGCTTGAGGAACTCGAATACGCCAAGGCGCGAGGGGCGAAAATTTATGGCGAACTGGTGGGTTATGGTGCGACATCGGATGGTTACGACATGGTCCAGCCCTCGGGTGAAGGGGCCGTGCGCTGCATGAGGCAAGCCATGTCCACCATCAACGACCCCATTGACTACATCAATGCCCACGGCACCAGTACGCCGATTGGCGACATCAAGGAATTGCAGGCGGTGAAAGGGGTTTTCGGCGACAAGGTTCCTCCACTGGCCTCCACCAAATCGCTATCCGGGCATGCCCTGGGTGCGGCAGGTGTTCACGAGGCCATATACTCGCTGTTGATGATGAACGGGAATTTCATCAGTGCTTCGGCCAACATCGGCCAACTCGACCCCGGTGCCGACGGGGTCCCGGTCGTACTCAAGCGGATTGACAACGCCCGCTTGAACACGGTCATGTCCAACAGCTTCGGCTTCGGCGGCACCAACGCCACCTTGATTTTCCAGCGGTATGCCGGATAAGCAATCGGCCGTCCTGCCTTTAACCGAAAAACAGCGCTTTGAATTCAACAAGCTGAAAAAGCGTCTGCGGCGGCAGGTCGGCGAGGCCATCGCCGACTACCGCATGATCAATGACGGCGACAAGGTGATGGTTTGCCTGTCGGGCGGGAAGGACTCTTATACCCTGCTCGACATTCTGTCAAGCCTTAAGCTCAACGCCCCGGTCAGCTTCGACATTGTCGCGGTCAACCTAGACCAGAAGCAACCGGGGTTCCCCGGACATGTCCTGCCGCAATACCTCGCCGATTCCGGTGTTCCCTTTCACATCATCGAGCAGGACACCTATGGCGTGGTCAAGCGCGTCGTGCCCGAGGGACAGACCACCTGCGGCTTGTGTTCCCGGCTGAGGCGCGGGGCGCTATACCGCTACGCCAGCGAGAACGGCATCGACAAAATCGCCTTGGGCCACCACCGGGACGACATTCTGGAAACCTTCTTCCTGAACCTGTTCCACGGTGGGACCCTCAAGGCGATGGCACCCAAGTTGTTGAGCGACAACAGCAAGCACATCGTCATTCGCCCGCTGGCCTATTGCAAAGAAAGGGACATCACCGAATATGCCCGCCTGCGCGATTTCCCCCTGATCCCGTGCAACCTCTGCGGCTCGCAGCCAAACCTCCAACGGCAAGCCATGAAAGAGATGCTGCGGGAATGGGACAAACGCTTTCCGGGGCGGAGTGACACGATTTTCGGCGCACTGAAAAATGTCGCCTCCTCGCATCTGGCCGACCCCACGGCTTTCGACTTCGCTCAACTGGAAACACTGCGCAACGGTGCCGCCCGCCAACCCGACAACGACGACGGGCTGGATATTCTGTCGATGTGACGACAATAGTGTCGCGTAGCGACACTCCGAACTTAGCCGGAGGATTCATCCCCCGGAACTGTAGACCCCGTGTTTCTCCGCGTGGCGACGATTGATTAGTTGGCAAGGCAAAAAGAAAAATGGTGTCCGGTGCGATTCGTTCCTCACCGCAACCTACGGCCATTGGGAACAAGCAAAATTTACAAGTGGCAATCAGGTATAATCATTCAAAACCTCCACAATACTCTGTTATCCAAGCTAAAGAGGGGGGAGTTCTGGTGTAATTTTAAGGAAACATTATGAATATTTTAATAAAATCTATCAGAATTAATGGTTTTAGGGGCTTGAAAAATATAGAGCTTGAGTTTGAGCCGACAACGGTACTTACAGGAATGAATAATTCGGGCAAAACCTCCTTGCTTAAGGCGTTGCAATTGGCTTTGGGGAATAGGCAGTTTTTATCCCCAGACGATTTTTATATTCAAGGAAACGAAATTTCGGAGAAGATTATCATCGATCTGTTAATAATTCCCATAGATCAGGATGGTAAGAAAGTCATGGAATTTTCAGAGGATTGGGAAACGCTACTCACTACAAATAGAATTCGCACAGATGAATCGGGTAATTCTTTTGTCCCATTGAGAACAGCTATTACATTCGAACCGATAAAAAATAGTTATAAAACACAGCAATATATTTTACAGTCTTGGCCGCATTTTCTGGCGGAAGATAAAACAAACTGGTTTAAGTCAGAAAATGGAAAGGAAATGACATTTCGATTTGATGAAATTCCTTTTTTTTATATGGATGCGCAACGGGACATTTTGGAGGATATCAAACTTAAAAGCTCCTATCTTGGCAAAATGCTTTCCAAGATAGACTACTCAAAAGAAGTGGTAAAAGAGATTGAGGAACAGATAAAGGCACTCAATGAAAAAACAGTCAGAAATAGTGATATTTTATCCATCATCAAAGCAACACTGAAAGAGTTGGATACCGCAATGGACAGCCACAGCGAAGGGATAGATATTACACCTTTTACTAAAAAGCTCCGTGATTTGAGTAAAGGCTTATCCATTTATTACACCGACCAGAAGGACAGCTTTTCCATGGAATATCATGGCATGGGGACAAGAAGCTGGTCTTCGCTTTTGACGCTTAAATCTTTTATTTTACTTTTACATAGCAATGCCGCAAAAGACGATTCCCCATTTTTTCCTGTTTTGGCAATTGAAGAGCCGGAAGCGCATTTACACCCTAATGCCCAAAAGAAATTGTATGGACAAATTGATAGCATCTCGGGACAAAAAATAATATCCACCCATTCACCTTATATTGCGGCATCTGCGGATTTAAAGCAGATACGAAGTTTTTATAAGGACGACGCAGTTCATTGTGGAAAAATTGAAACCGAACAATTAACATCCGAAGATATTAGGAAAATTAATCGACAAGTCATAAATACCCGAGGCGAGATATTTTTTTCTAAATTGCTGGTGTTTTGTGAAGGAGAAACCGAAGAGCAGGCTCTGCCTATATTGACCGAAAAATTTTTTAGAAAATCATCTGTTGAAATGAGTATCGATTTTGTCGGGGTGGGCAGTTATGGAAATTATCTACCTTTTTTACGATTTGCTGAAGCATTAAAAATACCTTGGCTTATTTTTAGTGATGCAGAAAAAAATATTAAGGCCAATGTTAAGAAACAATTTTTAAATTGTCGTTCTATGAAAAATGAAGATGAGTGTATTATTTTTCTGGATGAGAATAATGACTTTGAAAAACAGCTTATTGCAGATGGTTTTTGTGATGAAATTAGGAAGGCAATAGTTTCTTTTGACATTTATTGCAATGAACAGCATAGAGCAGCAAAAGAACCCCAGAGACAAAATGAAGTCAATCAATTCAGTGAAGAACGGTTGTATAAAGAAATCACAGGCAGCAAAGCTAAATACGGCCTTGCCATTGCAGAGCAAATTATACAAAGTGACAAAGCATTACCTCAAAAAATGGTGAAGCTATTCAATAAAATAGATGCTGTTTTGAGAAAACAGGAGTCGGAAGTATGATAATTAACGTAGATTTATCACCCAAGCAAAAATTAATAGTTTCTGCCGAAGACGGTCCCATTTATGTCAGAGCTAGTGCCGGTTCAGGGAAAACACGAGTATTGACCGAGAGAATAAGGCATCTTTTAGGTAAAACTAAAAAGAAGATGCTAGCTTTAACCTTTACCAATAAAGCGGGGGAGGAAATAAAGCAGCGGTTGAATGATATTCCAGAAATAAATAGTCGTTTGTTTATAGGCACTTTTCACGGTTTTTGTCAGCATGTATTAGAAAATCACGGAAGTCTGATTGGTTTATTTAAAATGTCACATATCTTTGAAGAAGAGGCGGATAGGTTGGAGTTGATAGAACAAGCTATCGAACAAACCCCTTCTTATAGAGATGAATACAGAAATATAAGCAAAAAGGATCAGCAAAATTTCCGTTACCGAGGATTAAATTTTATTGCAGAGATAAAAAGAAAGCTTATTTCCGATGATGAGATTTGTCTTCATACTGATGATGACAATCTTGTCTTGCTATACCAAAGCTATCAGGACATTTTACATTCTCAAAATGCCATAGATTTCGATGATTTATTATTGCTCACCTATAACCTTTTTATAAACCATCCAAAAATTGCTGCCCTGTATAGAAGAAGCTTTCAAACTATTTGTATAGATGAAGCACAAGATTTGAATAACGCTCAGTATAAATTATTACTGGCACTTGCCAATAGCGAATACAAAAACATTATGATGGTGGGTGACCCTAATCAATCCATTTTTTATTTTAATGGTTCTTCACCCGATTTTATGGACAAAAACTTTGTTGCCGATTTTCATCCAGCAATGATATTTACATTAAACGAAAACTATCGATCTTCAAAGGCAGTACTGGCAGCAGCAAAGAAAATACGACCAGAAAATGAAAATATAACAAATATTGTTAAAGAAGGACTTTTTGAAGTACATCCCCTTGAAGATGAACAAACCGAGGCTCAATGGATAGTTGATCAAATCAAAAGCTTGATACAGCTTAAAAATCATGATGATATTGAAGGTGATATTTGTTACGAAAAAATAGCTATTCTTGCCCGCAATAAATATGTTTTTAATAGGTTAGAATTGGAATTAGCAGATAACAAAATACCATTTTATTATAAAATGACACCGGGTTCTATAAAATTTGAATCGGACTTAATGAAGCTATTTTATTTGGCACTTCGCGTAAAACTTAATCCTCAAGATATATTGCATAAGCAAAGGCTTCTGAATATTTTACATCTTAATACTGTTGAAATATGTGACTTGAAATCCATTGCCACAGCAGTGAGTCAAGAAACAGAAAAACGAATTTTAGAGATTGTTGCTGATTTAACTGAGGATGGAAGCAATCTTAAAAGGCAGTTTGAAACATTTAAAAATCAATACATTGTCAATGATGACAATGACAGAAAGATGATTTTAGACGACATTGATGAGTTATTGATGCACTGGGCTAATTACGCGAAAAAAACCGATAACAAATCACTTCATCAATTCAAAAATGCTATGGCATTAGGGCAAACCCACCCGCTTGCACAACACAAAGGTATTACATTAAGTACAGTACACACTATGAAAGGACAGGAGTTTGATGTTGTTTTTTTGATGGGCATGGATGATGAAACATTCCCTGATTATCGGGCGATTAGAAATAGTGGAATAGAATTGACCCAGGAAAAAAATAATCTTTACGTCGCATTTACCAGAGCAAAAAGGTTTCTTTATGTGACTTGGCCAAAGAAAAGATTGATGCCTTGGGGAGATTATAAGTTTAGGAGTATTTCCCGATTTCTAAAGGTATTTAATGAGTAGCACGGCTACTGGTGCGTAATATGGAATGTAGGGACGGGTTCAAAACCCGCCCTTATTGCGTTGTAGGTTGTTGGGCAGGTTCGATATTCTGCCCTTTGCGGGCGCTTTCAGATCGAGTTCAACTCTCGCGATGCCATGCAATGATTTTTGGGGAAGGTATTGCTCTACAGTACGCGATTTCCGATGGGCGTGCGCGTTAAGGCAAGCAAAAGGCAAAAACTGTACCCATTCTTCGTTACTTCTCCCTATGGTTTTACATAATTTCGGATGTGATTTTGAATAAGATTCGCGGCAAACTGATTGCCAGCAATGTTCCAGTGCGTATCCCGTGGCCTATACAATTGCTTTGCTTGGGCTTCTTTCATAAAATATGGGTATAAGTCAAGGTAATCCACCCCCATATCCTTTAGTTTTTTAGCGAGTCTTTCGTTTGGCAGTGTAATATCCCACGTCCCTTCTTGAATCGACAACTGCTTTTTGACTTCCGTTTGGAGCGAGGAATTGATTTGGATTTCATCTGGAATAATCACTACGACAAATTGAATTCCTCTTTTTTTGCAAATATCCTGGATTTGCTTCAAGGAGTCAACTGCCGCATCAAACATTGGAACAAAATCCGTGATTTCTGTTGAAAAGATGAAGCTTCGCTCTTTTTCCATTTCCAGATAGGCCGCTTCATCTAAGTTAGGACAGTCATCACAATATATTCCTTTCCCATGAATAATCCGCCCTTCGTATTTCCGTTGAAGTGCCAGAATATAATGAATAAAAGATGCCACATAAGAATAGGTGTACCATTTTCTGGACTTATAACTATCGATAAAATCATTACCAATATAAAATGACAACAACACCATATCAGGATGGTATTCAAAGCCCTCTCGCATCAACAATGAAAGATACTCTTTTGGCCCAATGGAAGGAATTCCCATATTAAAGACTTCCACATTGATTGATTCTTCCTGAAATTGTGATTCAAGGAGAGTCAGGTAATTATTTTTGTAGGGTACAATCCCATACGCAAATGAATCCCCAACCCCAAGAATGCGATATTTCTGGTTATTTTGGCGAGAGAATTCGACATCCTTAAACCCTTGCGAATTAAGTTTAAAATCCCAATCATCAGCAAATGGTTTCCCTCGAAATCTATTATATGAATTATCATAGAAAATAAATAGTGGGTTAAATGAGTTGTATACGCGAAAAATAAATTCCCCTAACAGAGAAGAAATAATCAATATAATAATTGCTGAACGGGTTGCATGTACGATTTTGGCTGCAAGTTGTTTCGTGCTCATCTTATTTGCGGAATAGTCGGCTATCAACTTAGGGCGGGGCAGGATCAAGGCAATCGTGTGATGCCATCAGAACACATCAACCCGCAAAACTATCCTTCCGATGCCTGATCTCGGCAAACACCCGCCAGTCTGCCGCGCCAGTCAAACCCAGGCGTCGGCGGATGCCCGGGCTGTGCGGACGCAAAAAGGGATTGGTTGCCAATTCTTCTTCCAATAGAGACGGAATTGTCGGCACGTTCCGTTTGCGCAAAGCCGCAACCTTGGCCACGCGTTCTTGCAGGGCTTGGTTTTCCGGCTCCATTTCCAATGCGAATCGCCCGTTGGCCTGAGTGTATTCATGGGCGCAGTAAATGCGGGTTGATGGCGGCAGTGCGCGGATTTTCTCCAGCGATGCCCACATTTCCTCGGCGTGGCCTTCAAACAGCCTGCCGCAACCTAGGCCGAACAGGGTGTCTCCGCAAAACAGCGCATTTTCATCGGCAAACCAAAACGCGATATGGCCGCTGGTATGGCCCGGCACATCCAATACTTGCGCCTCGGCATGGCCTAGGCCGATGATGTCCCCCTCATGCACTTCCACGTCTATGCCGGGGATGCGCTCCTTGTCCCTTGCCACGGCAACGATGGCGCAACCGGTTTTTCGCTTCAACTCAATATTGCCGCCGACATGGTCGCCGTGGTGGTGGGTGTTGAGGATGTGGGTCAGCTTCCAGCCTTTTTCGTCCAATGCTTGCAACACCGGTTCGGCCACAGCCGGATCAATGACCGCCGTGGCCCAACCGTTGGGTTCGTGGACTAGGTAGATGTAATTGTCATGCAGGGCGGGGATTTGCAGGATTTCGAGCATGGTATCATTCCAGATCAGAAATACTTATGTTTTATTGCAAAATAATGTCTTCAGTCAGTCCTGTAATTTCAATAATAGTTTTAATATCAAAACCTTTTATCAACATTATTTTAGCTGTCTCTAGTTTGCCTTCCAGTTTGCCTCTTTGTTCAGCTTTCTGTGAGTAGGATTCCTCAATCATTCTGGCTCTTTCATCGGGCGTTATTCCATCTTCTTCAATCCGAATTAATGCCGTTTGAATTTCGGCTAACTGATATTTCGATTCATCCACTTGATTATCCAAAGTATCATCAATAACTTTCAACCATTCCTGATAAAGCAACGGCGTATTCTCATTTACATATTTTGGACAAATATAAATAATTTTATGCTTAAGTTCTTTTAACGTTCTACCATCCAGTCTTTTTGGGTCAAAATCAATCATTGACACATCGCATTGATGCTTATCACCCGATGTTAAAACCACAATCGTGTAGACCGTTGTTTGCGGACGATATTCATTGGCATTTTTTACTTGGTCTAATAATGCAACGCAGTGATAATGCAAAAAACGGTCATAGTGGTCATCATTTCTATCATGCTGAATTTCGACCACAATATGGTTTTTAATATCCTCGGCATATAAATCAAACTTAACACTCACATGCCCAATTGCCGGTTTAAATTCCTTTTCAGTTTCAACGGTTGTAATTTCAAGATTGATGCCCAAAATATCCCGCACAAAACCTTTAAATACACCCACATCACTGAATGCTTTTTTAAAAATGACTCCGTATTGCAACGAAGCAACTTGCTTCATATTTTTATCTCCTGTTCGGTTTTTTGCGCTGGCTATCGTCGGGCAGGATGATGTTGAGTTCAAGAATTTCCCGCTTGTCATCCTGCTCCATCGTCACCGATATGGCATCTTGGTCGACGTTGACATATTTGCGGATGACTTCCAGCAATTCCTTTTGCAGCATGGGGAGATAATCCGGTCTGTTGCGCTCGGAACGCTCGTGCGCCACCAAAATTTGCAAACGCTCTTTGGCGATGGAGGCAGTGGACGGGCGGGTGTTGCGAAAATAGTCTAATAATCCCATGGCTAGCCTCCGAACAGCCTACCGAAAATGCTCTTCTTTTCAACGTCGATGAAACGATGGGTCACATGTTCCCCCAAATAGCGGCGGACGACATCGGAAAAAGCCTGTCCGGCATCGCTCTTCTCGTCGAGAATCACCGGCACGCCCGAATTGGACGCGTTGAGGACTGCCTTCGACTCGGGGATGACACCGAGCAAATGCAGCGAAAGAATGTCCTGCACGTCTTCGACACTGAGCATCTCGCCCAATTTCACCCGTTCCGGCGAATAGCGGGTCAGCAAGAGATATTCCTTGATCGGTTCTTCGCCCTGTTCGGCCCGGCGGGATTTGCTGGCGAGTATGCCCAACATCCGGTCGGAGTCACGGACCGAGGAAACCTCCGGGTTAGTCACCACAATCGCATCGTCGGCGTAGTACATGGCCAAGGTGGCCCCCCGTTCAATGCCGGCAGGGGAGTCGCACACGATGAATTCAAAATCCTTGGACAAGTCTTCCAACACCTTGCCCACCCCCTCGACGGTCAGCGATTCTTTGTCGCGGGTTTGCGAGGCAGGCAGGATGAACAGTTTGTCGCAGCGCTTGTCCTTGATCAAAGCCTGGTTTAAGGTGGACTCGCCGTTGATGACATTGACAAAGTCATAGACCACGCGGCGTTCGCACCCCATAATCAAATCGAGATTGCGCAAGCCCACGTCGAAGTCGATGACGGCAGTGCGATGGCCCTTAAGCGCCAAACCCATGGCCATCGCCGCGCTGGTGGTAGTTTTGCCGACGCCGCCCTTTCCCGAAGTTACTACAATAATTCGTGCCACTGGTCCTCCCGATATATGATGCGTCTAAATTCTTTGGATAACTAAAGATTGGTCTTGAAGATAAATTTGCACCGGCACACCGCGCAGGGAATCGTCGATGTTTTCGCTGATCTTGTAATGGCCCCCTATGGACACCAGTTCCGCCTGCAAGTCATGGCAAAAAATACGGCAGCCGAGATTGCCTTGCACACCCGCCAAGGCGCGTCCGCGCAGCGTGCCGTAGACATGAATATTGCCGTCGGCCATGATTTCGGCACCCGCGCTAACTTGGGACATCACCACCAAGTCCCCACCGGCGACATAGATGCGCTGGCCGGAACGGACGGGCTGTTCGACGATTTTGGTGTGTACCTCTGCGGGCGGCGGCGCTGCCTTGGGTTTCGGCGCAGATGCCGGTGGTGGCAGTTCGTGGCGGGCAAGGCTTATCACTGACAGGCCGGCCTGCGCCTGCGCCGCTTGATTTTGCCGTTCAGCACCGCCACACAGCCCCACGGGGATCAATCCGCAGTCCCGCATGGCCCTGACCAACCCAACGAAATCAATGTCCACATCGGCATCGACAAGGCTATGTATATCAATCGCCATGGGCGCATTGCGAAAAAATTCCGGGGCTTGCCTGATCTTCTGCCAAAGTTGCGAAGAGACATACTCCATGTCAACGGACAAAAGCTTCAGCACGGGCAGGTTGACTGCCCCGCTCTTGATTTCAAACGCGTTTACAAACTCTGCGGATTCACTGTGGCTGGCTGGCATGTCGTACTACGGGCGCTGATTGAACTGAAATTGTACCATTCCACCCTGATGAAGGTAAGTCTGTGCCAGGCACATAGATTGTCAAACCAAACAACCGCCTGTCAAGGGCAACTGAACTTATCAAGGTGGCAAAACCTCCCACGGCAAAAACCCAGGGACTCACACTTTTTTCCTCAAATGCAACAGGGTGAACAGCCCCATCGGCGGAAGGGTGTGCCGCGACACCTCTTCAAGATGGGTGTGTACGAGGATTTCCTCCACCGGCATGTCCGGCCGCCAACCGAGTTTGTTGGACAACGGCGCCAGCAACTTCTCCACTCCCCGGCGCATTCCCTTTTCCGCCGCAAAATGGTTGACGATAATCACGTCACCGCCGGGTTTGCAAACCCGCTCGATCTCACGGATGACCTTCTCCGGCTCCGGGACCACGGACATCACATAGGCCGCCACCACCGCGTCGAAGGTATTGTCGGCAAACTGAAGCTTGCGCGCATCCATGATGGTCAATTGCGTGACGTTACCCAGGCGTTTACGGTGAACCCTTTTCTTCGCCCTATCCAACATATGGGGTGAAATATCGATGCCGTGCACCTGATGCTCGCGCCGGTAGTAAGAGAGGCCAATGCCCGTGCCCACACCCACCTCCAAAATTTTGCCGGGATGATGGTTGGTGACCCCGGCTGCCATGGAACGCCCGCGAAAACTCAGCAGCCAGCCGAACGTATGGTCATACACCGGAGCGTAACGTGCATACGATTGCAAAATGGATTCTAGTTGCATTTTCTCATTCTTCTTTTTTCTTGGATTGCTTCATAATATTAATGCCCTTGAGCAAATTCAGCGCCTCGTTCAAAGGGTAGTCTTGGACTGCCAGAGCCTCTTCGGATTTTTCATCCGCTTTCTGCTCGCCCTTCTTCGGGGACTTTTCGTTGCTCAAATGATTGGTCAAGTCGGATTCTTTGATTGGACCGAATTCGGATTGCGAAACAGCTTCCAGTTTGACTTTTGAAATGGGCACATCCGGGATGATGCCTTCGGCCTGGATGGAACGGCCTGAGGGGGTATAGTAACGCGCCGTGGTCAATTTCACCGCCCCGCCGTTGCTGGTCGGCAAAATGGTTTGCACCGAACCCTTGCCAAACGTTTTCTCGCCCATGATGATCGCACGTTTGTGGTCTTGCAACGCGCCCGCCACGATTTCCGAGGCCGATGCCGAACCGGCGTTAATCAAAACCACCATGGGGGCTTCCTTGAGTATGTCGCCCGGCGTGGCGTGGAATTTCATCTTCGAGTCTTCGATCCTGCCGTCGGTATAGACAATCAGGCCGTTGTCCAAGAAGGCATCGCTGACCGACACCGCCGCATTCAACACGCCGCCCGGATTGTTGCGCAAATCCAGCACCAAACCCTTCAACTCGCCATTTTTCCTGAGTTCGTTGATCGCCTCCACCATGCTTTCGCCGGTCCGGGATTGGAAACTGGTGATGCGCAAATAACCATAGCCATCTTCCAGCATACGGCTTTTGACGCTTTTCACCTTGATGATGTCGCGGACAATCTTGATCTTCAGCGGTTGTTCGACACCCTCGCGCACCACCGTCAGCGAGATGACGCTACCCGGCTCGCCGCGCATCATCTTGACCGCATCGTTCAGGCTCATGCCTTTCACTGGCTTGTCGTCCAAGCGGATGATCAGGTCGCCCGCCTTGATGCCGGCCTTCTGCGCCGGGGTGTCATCAATCGGGGAAATGACCTTGATGAAGCCATTTTCCAAGCCAACCTCGATGCCCAACCCGCCGAACTGTCCGGTGGTGCCGACTTTCAATTCGTTGTATTGCTCCGCGTCCAGATAGGAGGAATGAGGGTCAAGCCCTGACAACATGCCGCGTATGGCATCTTCAAGCAATTTGGCATCGGGCACGGGTTCGACATAATCCTGGCGGATGCGCCCGTACACCTCGGAGAATGTCTTCAACCCTTCGAAAGGGATCGCCGTCGTCTCCGCAGCCTCGCGTTCGGCAAAAGCATTGCCGCCGACAACAATCAAGCCGCCCAGTGTGGCCCCCAAGGCGATCAGGAGAAGATTTTTTTGATTCAACATAGAGTGTTTTCCGTCAATGCATTATGATTGGCCTTGCTGGCCGACAACGTTATTTGCCCAAGCCCTGACGCCCCTACAGGCGAACCCGGGCCAAAACCTTAGCGCCCCCGAAAGGAGGCTTGACCATTCGGATGAACGCGCATAGACATCCCCCAACCGACTGCGGCTTACTTACCGCCAACCGGACTTGTTCCAACTCAAAGCATGGAGTGCAAAAGGGAATGCGTGTGGGGTCAATCGTATGAGTCAATAGATTATCACAGGGCCTAAGGCGGGAGGGGTTTCTTAAAGGTCCGTTGAACACTGGGCCACCGGCCCTGTCAAACAGCCCAGTCGGCAACAATCCGGCGAAACCATTGGGACTGCGTAGCCATACCTTCCACCGCCTTGGCATCTGCGGCAAGCTCTGAACTGATGTTACGCAACGGCCTAGGATTGGAGCGTCAAAGCTTGCTTTGACAGGCGAAGCAAGCTTCGCATTTCCCGCTCTCTTGTCAAAGCAAGCTTTGACGCTCCCGTCATCCCTCTTTCGCGTCCATGCGTAACATCAGCTCTGAAATTAAAATTTAACCGCCCAACGGGTTTAGGACAATGCCAGTTCTAAAGTATAATCTATGGGCGAACTCAAGTGACTGGGCAGTTTGAGGACACAAGGCACTGTTTTGTTCCGCATCCCGGCAATTCTGCCAGCCATGTTTGACATTGTAACGGTTTTTGCCGTGTTCGTCGCGTCGAATGGCATCCAAGCTCTGCCGATGGGCTTTTGCTTGCATTTGCCCACTCGGAGCGGAACCGGAAACGGGCTTGGGGGACAATGGATTTTCAGGGCGGCCTCTGCCGTGGGGCAGTCCGCCTGGCGGTTGGAGGCAGGCCAAATCCTCCGGCATCTGAAAATACCCAATTAACCGGGAGTTGACAAATTTGGCAAAACTTTAGGGAAGAATTTCAGGATTATGACTAAATCAAACATTTTGCACCCTGCATGAATACCAAGAAAACTATCGAAGGCAACTGAATGGATATTGAACGGATCTTACAATTCATAGGCAACCACTGGATGTTGAGCAGCGGCATCTTCATTGTGTCTTTGCTGCTGGTCCAGGATTTATTCGAAGCCCTTACCCGCAAATACAAGACCGCAACACCAGCCCGTGCGGTCGAACTTCTCAATCTGGATGGAACCATTTCCATTGACGTTCGCGACCCCCAAGAATACGCAAAGGGGCATATTGAAGGGGCGCTCCAAATCACAGTGGCCAGGCTGAAGGAAAAAATCTTTGAACTGGAGCCGCACAAAAACAGCCCCATCCTAGTCTACTGCCAGCAGGGGACCCGTTCCAAGGAAGCCTGCAAACAACTGGTCAATGAAGGTTTCACCCAAGTGTATTATCTGGGTGGGGGTTTGCTGACCTGGCAGGAACAAAAGCTTCCACTGGTAAGAAAAAACAAAAAGTAACCCACACCCGAGAACATAAAATGGCAGACGATACCCAGGAAAAACAATTCATCATCCAAAAGATATTCATCAAGGATGTCTCTTTCGAAACCCCGAATTCGCCGTTGGTTTTCACCCAGCAATGGGAGCCGAAGGTTGAATTCAATCTGGCAAGCAACGCCCAAAGCTTGGAAAACGGGCTTTATGAAGTCGGCCTGACCGTCACCGTCACCGTCAAGCTGGAAGAGAAGACCGCCTATCTGGCAGAACTGACCCAAGCCGGTGTCTTCACCATCACCGGATTTTCCGAGGGGGAACTGTCGCCCATGATCGGCAGTTATTGCCCCACCATCCTTTTCCCCTATGCCCGCGAGGCCGTGTCGGACCTGGTCATCAAAGGCGGCTTCCCCCCCCTGCTGCTGGCCCCGGTCAACTTTGAAGCCCTCTACATGCAGCATCTGCAACAGCAAAACAACCAAGGCAACGTCACGTTGAACTGACCGTCTGCCCTTCGCTTTAGTTTATGTCCACATCGGTTGGGGTGGTCGGTGCCGGCTCCTGGGGCACCGCCCTTGCCTTGCTGCTTGCGCGTAACGGGCATGAGGTGAGCCTTTGGTCGCGCGATGCCAATCAGGTTGCGGCCTTGAGCAAAGACCGTTGCAACCAGCGTTACCTGCCCGGCGCTGATTTCCCAGACCAACTTGCCGTCACCGCCGACTTGGAGTCGGTGGCGAGGGATTGTCACATCCTGCTCATTGCCGTGCCTAGCCATGCCTTCCGCGACTTGCTGCCCAAACTGCAACCCCACCTGCCTAGCCGGCCAAAAATCGCCTGGGCCACCAAGGGGCTGGAATATCGCAGCGGCAAACTGTTGCATCAGGTCATAGCCGATCTACTCGGCCCCGATACCCCGGCGGCGGTGCTTTCGGGGCCCACCTTTGCGGGCGAAGTGGCCAAAGACCTTCCGACCGCGATCACCGTGGCGTCAACCAACCCGGATTTCGCGCAGGAAATGGCGGACTTGCTGCACAACCCGCATTTTCGCGCTTATACCACTGACGACGTGATTGGCGTGCAATTGGGCGGGGCCACCAAGAATGTGCTGGCCATTGCGGCCGGCGTGGCCGACGGCTTGGGCTTCGCCGCCAATGCGCGGGCCGCGTTGATCACCCGGGGCTTGGCGGAAATGATGCGGCTGGGAATCGCCATGGGCGGCAGGCCGGAAACCTTGATGGGCTTGGCCGGGGTGGGCGACTTGATTTTGACTTGCACCGACAACCAATCGCGCAACCGTCGCTTCGGGCTAGGCTTGGGCAAGGGCTTGCCCAGGGACGAAGTGGTCGCGCAAATCGGCCAGGAAATCGAGGGCATGGTGACAGCCGGTGCCATCCACCAACTGGCAAAAACCCACGGCGTGGACATGCCCATCACCGAGCAGGTTTATCTGATCCTCAATGCAGGGCTGTCCCCGATGGAGGCTGTGCGCAATCTGTTGCTGCGGGAGCAGAAGCCGGAAGCGGGGTTTGTTGCGAATGGCAATCCCCCCTAAGCCCAAGCCTCTCCGAAAGTGCGTTGGTTTTTTTGAGTGTGGCCGAGAATGCTTGGCATAAACAAGAGCTTGTGGGTATATCATGGGCAAAGACCATTGTTTCTATTGCATCCACAATTTGTCAAACCCCCAGACCAAAAATCATGAAGCGAATGAAGCATCATGCAAACCTATGTATGGCTCTTAACGTTGCGTCGTTGCGCCGTTGCGTGAGTCAAAAAAATCTTTGCCCAACGGCGCAGTCAAACAGCATGGCGAGGAAGCAAAAAGAAAGTTTCACGCAACGGCGCAACGACGCAACGTAAAAGACTCAATCCCCCAAGCTAAGACAAACATTCAATGGCTTAGCGTCGCCAGACTTCGATTTTTCAACGCACATACGGAGAGGCATGCCCTAACCCCAATGCTGTTGACACGCGGCAGAAGTAGGCCGGAATAAGCCCGCCTTGGCGGGCGTTTCCGGCAAAACAACAGGCCAAGTGCCGGAAACGGTCGTTGCACGACCTTATTCCGGCCTACAACCGAATCAAGCACTTGTGCAAGCGGCAAGTTACCGTCCATGGCACTGGATTCCGGCATCCATGCCGGAATGACGGGCATCTTACCCTTGTGCATAACGGCGAGCGCGGAGCGTAAGCAACGATGAATTTTTTAAATTCCGGCTGCGCCGCTTTCACCCTGACCGCCACGTCGCTCCGCTAGTGGCTGTCCGGGTTCCAGCCGCGCAGCCGACTGGCCGGGGCCGGTTTGACCTAGGGCAAGCCGGAACCCGAAGTTGCTGCCCCTGCCGTCAGGCTCGAGCCTGCCCCGGTGGGCAGAACGCACGTACCTGCCGTGGTAGAGCCACGAGCCGCCACGCAACACACGGTCAGCACCCGTCTCCGGGCCTAGCGGGTCAGTTTGCGGCATGGCATCAAATGCTGCAAACCGATCTTGACACCACTCCCACACATTGCCATGCATTTCATGCAAGCCCCACGGATTCGGCGGCAGGGATTTGACCGGCACGGTTTTTTCCCGATACAAGCCCTTCGCGCCGCCTGCATACGGGTAGTTGCCGTCATAGTTGACCTGATCCGGTGTCATGTTTTCACCCAACGAAAACGGTGTGGCGGTGCCCGCCCGACATGCATATTCCCATTCGGCCTCGGTGGGCAGACGGGCATCCAAGCCTATCACGCTTTGGTTTATTTGATGGATAAACTTATCCGCATCGTTCCAACTGATTTGTTCCACCGGGTTGTTTGCATCGTCCTTGAATCGGCTTGGATTATCCCCCGTCACCGCCAACCACAGGGCTTGGGTGCAGGCGCTGTCGGCCAGCCAATAGCCTTGGGTCAGCGTGACTTCATGTTGGGTTTCACGGTCATATCGTCCTAGTTCAGTTTCGGGCGAGCCCATCATAAATGCCCCCGGTTCTATCCAGCGGAAAGTTTGTTTCGCGTTTTGGTAAATCAGCGTCATCCACAAGCCAAAACGATCCTCGCCCCATGCGCTGGCCCAGGGTTCGGGGAAACAAGGCGGAAAGTGGGAGTATCTAGCCGGTAATGGGTTCATAGGCATGCACGAAGGTAAGACGGCCCGTCATTCCGGGGACTTGTGTATGACAAATTGATGTTACGCGATGCCACTTGCAAACGGTTGTGGGTGGGTTGCCGTGAAAGTACGGATAACATCCCTTGAAGGGATGTTATCCGTGGGTTACTGTGCACATCTAGCGTAACATCAGTCGTAGGCCGGAATAAGGTCGTGCAACGACCGTTTCCGGCATACCTCCGACAAGTCGCGGAGGCTGACTTCGCCGGAAACGCCCGTGAACGGGCTTATTCCGGCCTACATCTGAGCTTCAACGGCTCAGTCGTAGGCCGGAATAAGCCCGTTCACGGGCGTTTCCGGCAAAAGTACCGGGCAAGCACGGAGCGTGGGAACAATGAATTTCATGGTGGTTTTATCAAGTTTTTCAACCGATTCAACAGGGTTTGCTTGGTCGGTTCGTCGATTTTTAAAATTCCGGCTGCGCCGCTTTCACCCTGACCGCCACGTCGCTCCGCTAGTGGCTGTCCGGGCGGAAGCCGCGCAGCCGACTGGCTGGGGCCGGTTTGACCTAGGGCAAGCCGGAACCCGATGCTGATGCTCCTGGAGCCAGGCCCGAACCTGAGCCGGTTGGCAGAACGCACGAACCAGCCGAAGTGGCGCCACGAGCCGCCACGCAACACACGGGCGGCACCTGTCTCCGGGCCTCGCGGGTCAGTTTGCGGCATGGCATCAAATTCTGCAAACCAATCTTGACACCATTCCAAAACATTGCCGTGCATTTCATGCAAGCCCCACGGATTCGGCGGCAGGGATTTGACCGGTACGGTTTTTTCCCGATACAAGCCCTTCGCGCCGCCTGCATACGCGTAGTTGCCGTTATAGTTCACCTGCTCCGGTGTCATGTTTTCACCCAACGAAAAGGGCGTGGTGGTGCCGGCCCGACACGCATATTCCCATTCGGCCTCGGTGGGCAGACGGGCATCCAAGCCTATCACGCTTTGGTTTATTTGATGGATAAACTTATCCACATCGTTCCAACTGATTTGTTCCACCGGGTTGTTTGCATCGTCCTTGAATCGGCTTGGATTATCCCCCGTCACCGCCAACCACAGGGCTTGGGTGCAGGCGCTGTCGGCCAGCCAATAGCCTTGCGTCAGCGTGACTTCATGTTGGGTTTCACGTTCTTTAAATCGTTCTGGTTCGGTTGCCGGCGAGCCCATCAGGAAAGTGCCGGGTTCAATCCAGCGGAAGCGTTGGGTGGCTTGCTTGACGTGCAGGTCGACATACAGGCCGAATTCGTCGAAACCCACTGGGCCGTTGCCTTGCCAAGCACCCCTTGTAGGAGCGGGCCATGCCCGCGAGGGATGGGTCGGGTGGGCCTGTGGGCTGGAAAAAGCCCGTTTGCCGGAAACGCCCGCTGGCGCGGTCTTATTCCGGCCTACTTCCTGCCCGCTTTCGTCGCGGGCATGGCCCGCTCCTACCGTGGACGGCGGTTGCCAATACAAGCGATGGGTTTCGCCCAACCATTCCACTTCGGCAAACAACCCGTCGTGGTCGCGGCCCATGCCTGTCGCCCAACCGGGTTTCACCAGGCTTTCGATACGCAGGATTTCGGTCGCCGTTTCCAGTTCGAGACTTAAGGTGTCCAGGGTGAGTCCGGCCAGTCGGGAAGAATCTTGGGCGACGGGTGCATAATGCTGGATCGTGTCAACGGCATCGTTGTGCGGCCCTTTTTGCTGGTTCCCAAGCTCCATCTCGCGCTGGTTCCCAAGCTCCAGCTTGGGAACCCCTGAGTTTTCTGATAAGGATAAATCGGCGTATTCCCGTTCCCAAGCCGGAGCTTGGGAACGAGTAACCCCCGAACGGCTTAGTAAGCCTCCATCCACATCCCTGTGTTCTGGATTCCGGCAGTCCATGCCGGAATGACGGCTTTGCCGCACAAACACGCCACCGGATAAATCCATCTTGGCAAAGAAGCTGCCGGTGCCGGCTGCCTCGCCCACGTCCAGCATCAAATCTTGACCGCGCTGGCACAGTGTGCCCGCACGGGTTTGCCCGGTGCCTTGTTGCAGGAAATACCACACCTGTTCCGCCGACACCTGCGGGGGCAGTTCGGCGGTCTCGTCCACATCCTGCTGGCCGCGTTGGGCGATGGCCCACAGCGCGGCCAGTTCAGGGTTGTCTTGCCACAGGCTCGCCGTGTAGGGGTGACGGTGCAAATGCCGGTTCTGCCATTCCCGCAAGAGGGGCATATTGGACTGATCGGCGGTTTTGACGACGGCCCGCTTCCACTGCCGGACTGCTTCCCGGACGGGCGCATCCAACACACCCGGAACCAGGCGCTCGCAGACATCCAGTTCGGCATAACGCACCGAGTCGGGCAAGCCCGCATGATGGGCGCGGATCGCAGCGACGGCCCGGTGCTGCAATGGCGGGTCCAGCGCCTGGAAAAGCTGTTGATATTTTGCTATCGCCGCCGGGTTGGCAAAGCAACAGCCTTGGCTGCTGGCGGCGATGTCGGGGTGCGACCAGACCCGAGCCTCATCGGCGGCGCTGGCTTGATTGACCGGCACTAGATAACGCAAGCTGCGCAACAAGGCGGACTCGATGACGATGGCCGGGGCGGCGAGGGCCAGCAACTGTTCCGCACCGTCCGCCGCCCGGTCCAGCCGGGCGGGACGCGAACCCCCCAACGGGAAACGGCTGTTTCTGTCCCATGCATTGATGCTGAAGAGTGTGTGCAAGCCGGCTTCCTGCGACTGCGCGGCAACCGGGCTTAACACCACCGGCTTGCAAGCCGCCGCGCGCAATTGGCAGCCGAATTGCCGCCAGGCCAAGACGGTCTCCGCCGAGGCATCCAGCAAGCCCAAATCGCTTAAAATCAACAGGCGGGTGTGGGCATCCGGCATCTGCCAGCGGCGCAAGGTGTCGTCACCCGGCTGGCGGTAGCGAGTCTGACGGCCCGGTTCGCCATGGAGGATGCGAATATCCAGCCCCACCGTGCCGTGCAGGGCTTCCAACGCCGCGCACAAGGCGTTGAAATCCTGCCGGAACGGTTGCGTCTGCCGGTTGTAATCCAGCAATATGCATAGCTTCGCGCTCCAGCGGTGGCGGGTCCGCCAGGGCAGTCGGCGCAACACTTCGCCTTGGGTAACGGTGCGGATCACACGCGGGATGTCGAGTTGGCGGGAAAGCCCGGTTTGCCCCAAGGCCCGGCGTAAAAACGGCCAGAGCCTGGCCCAGCAAGTCAGCGGCAAGCGGGTGGGCAGCCGCACCGTGGCCGGGTCCGGGCGTTCGTCGCGGACCAAGATTTTGGCTTGCTTGAGCCATGCCGGGGGTTCCAGCGGGTTATGGCCTTCTTTTGGGGGGATGGGAATACGCTCGGTGACGCAGAAAAAACGGGCGGCGGGGGTGGTGGGTAGCGCTGTTTGAGGTGTGGAAGTCCCTAAAACGGTAATCTCGCGAGGAGCATGAATGTCATAATGCTCAATTTTCTTCTCTGGCTTGCACTCATATCCCAACGCAAACGCCATCTTCTCCAAACCCTGCTCGCCGTCCGCCGCCAACACACGCAGCAAGTCGGCACGGCCGATGGAAGTAAGCGTAGGCCGGAATAAGCCCGCCGATAACAAACTGGGATTATCAGCCATCCTATGTAGCGGGCGTTTCCGGCAATGCGGGGCGGCGCGTGAACCGGCAACCCACCCGAAAGCCGGAAACGCCCGCTGGCACGGGCTTATTCCGGCCTACATGGGAATGACCTTTTCTCCCGCTCATCCCTTCACCCGGGGATGCTTCCGCAACGCAAACCGGCTGATTTTGTCGATCAATGCCCCCTGCTGCCCAATGTCGGGTTGCAAGGTTTTGAGCACCCGCAGCAGGTCGATGTATTCCGCCTGCCCCGGGGGGGTGACACCTTGGGTTTCGGCGACTTGGCGGTCATCCCAGAGTTGGCGGGCGGCCTCGCTGTAAACCGCCTCGTCTATGGCCCGCCCAAAATGCACTTTGCCCCGCGCCACCAAGGCATCCAGAAAAGCTTCCCTGCCTTCCGGCAACACGAGGTTCAGCACCAGGCAACGACGGACAAAGGCGGCGGGCAGTTCGCGCTCCTCGTTGGTGGTGATGACGACCAAGGGCGTGGTCAACCCCGCTTTCACGCCCACCGGCTCGGCCAGCCACGGCACACTGAACGCGCCATTGCCCAAGGTTTCCAATAATCCATTGGGCAAATCGGCATCGGCCTTGTCGATTTCGTCAATCAGCAACACGCAGCCCTGCTCCGGCTGCCAACCCGGCGGCGGCAACGGCGGGTTGGATTGGCGGCCGCCGCGCTCGTGCTGGTCCAGCGCGGACTGCCAGTCGAACACCCACCACAAGGCCCCTGGGCTTAGATAATTGCGCGGGTCCAGTTGGTTGCGCACTTCGTCGGCGGTGAGCCGGGTCGCCCCCAAGGCTTGCGCATTGCCCAAGCGTCCGACGGCATCGAAGCGCCATTGCAAATCCTGGCTTTCGCTGCGCGTATGCACCACTTCGGTGATGAACAGCCTTCCCAGCACCTCGGCGGCGGCACGCGCCAACTGGCTCTTGCCCGCCCCCGGCTCGC
>Ga0268283_1000592_pt1 | contig 22223 bp, 10 predicted proteins | sample saktaG_13_FD_190140 | JGI IMG/M metagenome (GOLD analysis project Ga0268283, IMG submission 190140) | Saline water microbial communities from Sakinaw Lake, British Columbia, Canada - sak_2013_06_06_36m | ecosystem: Environmental > Aquatic > Non-marine Saline and Alkaline > Saline ... | reverse complement strand
GACCTCGCTATCGGAATCGGTAAATCCCCTAGATCCGATTCCTCTGTGACCGATGAGACCGGTCACCCGCTCCTCCATGGCTTAAATCGGCGGGGTCACTCGACTTCCCTGTCGAGTTCCAATGTATGAACACGACAATTTAGAAGCATACCCAGAAGACTGGGTTGAATTTTCTGAAAAAAATGGATTTCGGCTAAAACAAAGCTACAAAAAGTATCGACCTCTTCCGATTCATGTCCTCCCCACAGGGGAAATAAAGAAGACTCCAGAAAGTATTCAGGCTTTTTTTATACCTGGTTCTTTTCGCTATTGTTTACACTGCGGTTTTTTTTACGATGGTACCATACGTACTGAGCATTCAAAATTCGTTAGCTTGAGTTCTGAAGGACGTAGTTCTACAACCACCATATTGACTTTAAGTGCCATGCGTTACTTGCGAGGGGAAGAGGCTGGCCTCCCTCCTTCTGCTAGAAAACTCCTCGGTTTTACGGACAATCGCCAAGATGCTTCTTTGCAAGCGGGTCACTTTAATGATTTTGTTCAGGTACTACTCTTGCGCAGTGCGCTGCTGGCTGCCATTGCAAAAAATGGGCAACTAACCGATGCCACACTAGCACAGTCGGTGTACGAGGCATTGGTCTTGGCTAAAACGGACTTCATGCAAAACCCAGAAGCCCGTTCGGAGGCCGAAGCCAGCAGTGTACTACGAGATGTACTCGGTTATCGGCTTTATTCGGATCTACGACGAGGTTGGCGAGTGACCAACCCGAATCTGGAACAACTTGGATTATTAAAAATCGATTATTCAGCACTTTCTGAACTTTGTGCCGATTCACCCCTTTGGCGGGAAACACCTCTAGCTCAGGCTTTGCCCGTTACTCGTGAGAAGGTTACTCGTCTTCTCCTCGATTTTATGACTCATTCGCTTTGCATCCAAGCACGTTATCTGGATTCAAAAGTCCAAGAAAAGATGATCCAAAACAGTTACAGCCACCTTCGAGAGCCTTGGGCGACTAGCAAAGAGGATATTTCGTACTGCTCAGCCAAGTATTTAATTCTTGGTCCAAGACCGTCAAATCGTAAATCACAAGATTCTTGTGCTGTTTACCTTTCTTACCGATCGCGTTTTTCACGTGAACTTCGGAGAGTTGAGAAGTTATTTTCCAATCCTTTCACCGATAGCTCTTTTAACCAGTTAATAGAATCTCTTCTTTTGATTTGTGTTCAGGGTGATTTGGTTCGTAAATCTTCACCTAAGGATCAAAAGAGTTATCAGATTAACTCGGCGTCACTCGTGTGGCAGATGGAAGGGTCTTTGCGTACAAGCGATAATCGGTTTTTCCGGGATCTTTATCGAAACGTAGCAAAAACTTTACAACAGAACCAGCGATTCCTTCAGTCTTTGGAAGCTCGGGAACACACCGCTCAAGTCGACACCGAAGACCGCGAGGACCGCGAAAGACGCTTTCGGGAGGCAAAATTACCCATTTTGTTCTGTTCTCCGACCATGGAGCTTGGGGTAGATATCGCTGACCTTAATACCGTTTATCTGCGAAATGTCCCACCTACTCCCGCAAATTACGCACAACGTAGTGGGCGTGCCGGTCGCAGTGGTCAACCTGCCCTAGTCCTTACCTACTGTGCAGCCAAGAGTCCTCACGATCAGTATTATTTTGCGGATCCCGTTCGAATGGTTGCGGGAAACGTTACCCCTCCTCTCATTGATCTTGCCAATGAGGATCTCTTACGTAGCCATTTGCACGCTGTTTGGTTAAGCGAGACTGGGCAACAGCTTCCTGGTGCAATTTGCGGTCTGTTGCAGGTAGGTGATCAAAATTTGCCCCTTCTTGAAGATTTTAAACAGAACCTAAATACGAATACCGTCCGTGTGCGTACCACGAAAATCTTTTCTACCGTGCTCGGTATGTTACGTAAAGATTTGACGTCGGAAAATGCTCCTTGGTTTTCTGATGGTTGGTGTGAACAAAAGGTTCAGCAGGCCTTTTTACAATTTGACTCTGCCATGGAACGCTGGCGCGATCTTTTCAAAACTACTACAGAACAGATGCAAACTGCGCACCATGTCTCTATGAATGCCGCGGCCACTAAACAGGATCGTGAAGATGCAGCACTACGTTATAACGAAGCCCAGACTCAACGTGGCTTATTGTTGCAAACTACTACAACGATCCATTCTGATTTCAGTACCTACCGCTATTTAGCAAGCCAAGGTTTTTTACCGGGTTACAATTTTCCACGATTACCTCTTCTCGCTTTTTTAGGCACAAAAAAGACGGGAAGTAAGGAAATGATTCTCAATCGGCCTCGTTTCCTCGGGCTTTCTGAATTCGGGCCACAGAGTATTCTCTACCATGAAGGAAATCAGTATCGCGTTCGGAAAGTTCTTTTGGGAGTACGTGAACAAAATGGAATGAGCAGCCAACTGCCCGTTCGCAAGGTTCGTATGTGTCCCACTTGCGGTTATGGCCATTTAGACGAAGAAGAGCAATTAGAGATTTGCCTTGCTTGTAAAGGTTCTCTGAAGGGAGGACGGGCTCTTTTTAACCTCTACCGAGTTGAGAACGTCAGTGCTCGCCAAGCTTTTCGAATCACTTCTGATGAAGAAGAACGTGTCCGACAAGGCTACGAAATACAGACCACTTTGCAATACGCCAAAGAAAATGGCACGTTGCAAGTCGCCAAAACTCGTTTTGAAGATCTAGGTGCGACTCTTGCCGAAGTGCATTACGGACCCGCCACTCTCGTTCTGCGCATGAATCTCGGTTGGAGGCGGCGAAAAGCAAAAACAATCTATGGATTCAATATAGATCCTATTAAAGGCCTCTGGTCTAAGGATGATCAGTCTCCAGATTCGGATGATCTTGATAAAGGGACACAAGAGCAGCGAATCGTTCCCTATGTTGAAGATCGTCGTAACACACTCGTTTTCTGCCCGGGGTCACCACTTGAACTGGATGCCATGGTCACTCTTCAGTACATGCTCAAGCGTGGTATCGAGACAGAATTTCAGCTAGAAGAACAAGAATTGGCTGCTGAGCCACTCCCTACTCGTGATTTGCGGAATGCCATTCTTTTTTATGAATCGGCCGAAGGAGGGGCTGGTGTCTTGACTCGCATTGCTAGTGATCCGGATGCATTACGACGTATTTCTAAACGTGCTTTACAAATAGCACATTTTGTATCTAAAAATGGGGAATGGCATCCAGACCAATTACAAGACACTAATTCTAGTTGCGAGGCCGGTTGCTATCGGTGTTTGTTGTCCTATGCCAATCAAATAGACCATAAGGTCATTCAGCGTAAACACCAGATTGTGCTCGATCTTTTATGTCGCCTGACCCGTGCCACAGTGACTTCTGGCACCGCAGGCCGCAGTTTCGAGGAACAATACGCAGAATTAGAACGTCTTTGTGGGAGTTCTCTTGAGAAAGCGTGGCTCAACACGGTGCGTAAAAAAGGGTATCGATTGCCAGATAAAGCGCAGTTTCTAATGTCTAATTTTGGGGTTCGACCAGATTTTGGTTACGATGGAGACTCCCCAGCAATTGTGTTTATTGATGGGCCTCATCACGATTTAGATTATCAACACCGAATCGACGAAAGTAAAAATCTTTCTTTACGAAATGCCGGGTATTTGGTCATTCGATTTCCCAAAGAAAAGGCGACTTGGTCGGCTTTGTTTGCTCAATATCCGGATGTTTTCGGCACGGGGAACCTTTAGGTATGGCTTACCAAATTGGCAGTTTACTACACGCACGCGGTCGTGAATGGGTGGTTCTACCAGATTCGACAGATATTTTGCTGAAGCTAAGGCCGATTGGTGTTGGGGAGAATGCGACTACTTGGATGTACGTTCCACTCGAACGTCAACCTATTCGCCCTGCTACTTTTCCGCCGCCCACACCTACTCAAGTAGGCACACATTCAGAGGGTCTCTTATTGTGCGAGGCCTTGCGATTGGCTTTTCGTTCCGGTGCAGGTCCCTTTCGCAGTTTTGGCAATTTAGCATTTTCCCCCCGAGCCTATCAATTAGTACCTTTGCTCATGGCTCTCAAGATGGACACCATACGTTTACTCATTGCCGACGATGTTGGTATTGGTAAGACCATTGAAGCAGGCCTCATTGTTCGGGAATTGCACGACCGCGGTGAAATTCTTTCTTTTAGCGTTCTTTGCCCGCCACATTTATGTCACCAGTGGAAAGAAGAATTACAACGAAAATTCAATTTTTCGGCCGAAATCGTGACCACCGCCACGGCTTCACGATTAGAACGTAATCTCCATGCCAGTACTTCTTTGTTTGACTATTATCCCGTAACCGTGGTGAGTCTTGATTACATTAAACAGGATCGCCGCCGTGATGAATTTCTCCGTGCGTGTCCAAATCTGGTTCTTGTGGATGAAGTGCATACCTGTGTGCAAGGTAACTACAACACTCGACACCAACGTTATCAACTGCTAACTGGTCTGGCAAAAAAACAGGATCGCCACATGATTCTTCTCACTGCGACGCCTCACAGTGGTGATGAAGAAGCGTTTTATAACCTATTGGGTCTACTCCACGCCGATTTCAAACGATTGAACACCGAGAATAGAAGCCATGATCCTTTGCGGGAGAGACTCGGTGGCCATTTGGTTCAGAGGCGTCGTGCAGATATTGCAGAATGGCTGGATAGTTCTGTTTTCCCAAAACACGAAAACAAGGAAGCTCCTTATTTTCTAAAAGGAGAATGGGGATCCCTTTTTAATGACATCCTCCAATATGCACAGAATTTAGTCAAATTGGCAGAGGATAAATCTACCCTCCAAAAACGAATGCAGTGGTGGAGTGCATTGGCTCTTCTGCGCTGTATTAGTTCTAGCCCAGAAGCTGCAGTGGCTGCATTGCGTACCCGGATCCAAGTGCCAATAGACAACTTGGATCAAGTAAATTCGGAAACCGTTTTGGATGAAGATACCGAGGGCAATCTCTCCAGTGATGACAGTTTGCCTGGTACTTTCTTTTCTAAAGAGGCCGAAGTACACCCAGACACCCCTTTGCTAGAGGATTTTATCCGTCGTGCCCAATCTTTGTATGGCCCAACGGAAGACAGTAAATTACAGTCTCTCCTGATTCAGCTTCAGGAGCTGTTAAATCTAGGGCATAACCCTGTAATTTTTTGTCGGTACATTGCGACCGCGAATTACGTTGGCCGATATGTCCAAGACCATTTTGGAAGTCACACCGTATCTGTGGTTACCGGTGAATTAACTCCAGAAGAGCGTCAAGAGAAGGTATTGCTTTTAGGAGAAAAGGAACGTCGTATTCTCGTTGCCACGGATTGTCTCTCCGAAGGAATTAACCTACAGGATCTTTTCGATGCCGTACTGCATTACGATTTGTCTTGGAATCCCACCCGACATGAACAACGCGAAGGCCGTGTAGATCGTTTCGGGCAAACCTCTAAAATCGTGCGCACAATCTTGCTCTACGGAGAAAATAACCCCGTCGATGGCACTGTATTACAAGTGATTCTGCGCAAAGCCGCTCGTATTCGGAAAGAGCTTGGTGTTTCTCCCATGCCGGATCCTTCCGAAAAGGTCATGAACGCTATTTTAGAGGGTGTCCTATTTCGACAACAACGCCCTTCTGCCCAAGAGGATCTTTTCGGCCCGTATGACCAAGCCCAAGACAAAGATTGGCAGGATGCAAGGGATAAAATCCAAAAAAGTAGAACTATCTTTGCCCAGCGTCGTCTAAAACCCGCAGAGGTACTCCCAGAATGGCACAAAGCAGTTGCGGCACTCGGGAGCCAAAAAGAGGTCGAGCGATTCATTTTTCGCGCCGCTGCACGGTTAAGAGCTCCCCTGCAACCACACCAAGAGGGTTTTACTCTACCAATTTCTTTTCTACCGGAAACCCTACGAGAACGACTGAAAGGGATAGGTATTTCTGGAGAATCCCAAAAAACTGAATTTCAACAACCGTCTAGCCCACATTACCTTCACCGTAGCCACCCCTTGGTAGCCGCTTTTTCCAATTACTTCATAGAGCAGGCATTGGACGCGAAGCATCCAGATCCCATGGCTCGTTGTGGTGCTATCTTCACTTCCGAGGTCATTACTCGCACGTTGGTTGTTTTGTTGCGGCTGCGAACCCAACTAACCACTACTTATCATGGTGACCGTCGTATTCTCTTGGCAGAGGAAGCTCTTTTTGTGACCTTACAAAGTGATCGATTACTGTTGGAGTCCGATCCGAGTGCGCAGTCGATCGTCATCCATGACGCTCTCTCTACGCACGTAAAATCGGTTCACGGTTTGGACGCCAGCACTTCGGAAGTGACTTCACCGCCGACGCTTGGATTTTGTCGCCCGTACACACGCGCATTACTTCCGGGCCTACCGCCCGTAGCCGATGTTCAAGGTACACCAGAAACCTCTGACCGTTATAGTTGGATCCCTGAAGAATTGCAAACCGCTTTTTCGGATCGGACGGTTCTGAAATCTGCCGACGAACGCCCGATCTCACGATCGGAATCGCTAAATGTCCTAGATCCGATTCCTCGCCATGGCTCAAATCAGCGGAGTCACTCAACTTCCCTGTCGGGTTCCGAGGAACAAGATGCCATGGTTTTGATGAACGCTAAACCTACTCGCAATATGGATCCTCATCGTCAAAAACGAGAAATTCAGGAGGCCCTAGAGATTCTTTCCTCGGCACAGCCCCTCTTTGAAACGTTAGCCAAAAAACGTGCAAAACAATTATTAGAAGACCATCAACGCGTTCGCGAAGCCTCCAAAACTCGATTCTTAGAGTACAAAGTGATCCCTTGTCTTCCCGTAGATGTCATTGGTTTATATGTATTGTTGCCCACTCCGGCGTTCGGATCATGAAAAATCTTTCCCAATCTGATGTTTTCCGATTAGAAGGTAATCTACTGTCTGCTGATTTTATTCAAGATCTATCTGTACTTAAAACGAAATATCAATCCGCCACGGATTATAATATCTTACCAGGTCTCCACGTCAAAGAAGAAATTGGGCGTTCTTGGCGCATTTCAAACGCAATCTGGTCTAAATTTCAACGTAAAGACAAAGTAGGATCCGCCACTGTTCAGTATTGGCTACAGCCTCTACTCAATGATGCGCTAGGTTTTAATGATTTAACACTGGTTCCAGAAGAAGCCCTCGGAAACCGCTCTTTACCAATTCACTACCAATCGGGCACTACGCCGATCTTATTGTTGCCTCACACGTTCCCACTCGACCAAAGCGATTCTCAATTATCCGCCGAAGGCCGTCGTAAATCTCCTCATTCACTCCTGCAAGAGTCTCTCAACGCCACTCGTGAACAGTCCCTTTGGGGTTTTGTCTCCAATGGGTATTTTCTGCGACTCTTGCGCCAGAATCCAAGTCTCACGCGACCTGCCTATATTGAAATAGATCTATTCCGAATTTTCACAGAAGATCGCTATGCGGATTTTTTCACCTGTTGGCTCTTGCTGCATCGTTCCCGTTTTAGTGCGTCTCCAGAAGCACCCCATCATTCTATTCTCGAGCAGTGGCACCAGACCTCCCAAGAAACCGGTGAGCGGGCATTAGAAAATCTCCGAGAAGGGGTAAAAAATGCCCTGAAACAACTTGGCAATGGTTTCCTCACCCATTCCAACAATCAAGAGCTAAAAAATGCCCTTCGATCCGGCACTCTTACTACCGAAGCCTATTTTAATCAATTACTGCGGTTGGTCTATCGTTTAATCTTGCTCTACACTGCGGAGGATCGAAACCTACTGCATTCCCCAGAATCGACCCAAGAACAACGGGATATCTACGCCAAAAGTTACAGCGCAGAGTATTTACGAGGACGTGCTTTACAGAGAAGCCATGATTCCTATTCTGACCTTTGGCAAGGATTGCTCATTACCTTCTATGGGTTAGGTGCTGGTGCAGAGCCTATTGGGTTACCCAATCTCGGCGGCCTCTTTTCTGAAAATCAATGCCCAGATTTAGACCACGCTGAATTAGGTAATCGGGCGTTGTTGGCTGCCATTCGGTCTACGTGCTTTTTCCACTCTGGAACCACTCTTACACGAATTAACTACCGGGACCGAAATACAGAAGAGCTTGGCAGTGTTTACGAAAGTCTCTTGGAATTACAACCCATTCTCCGTTTAGATGCCCACCCACCGTGGCGTTTCCTAGAGGACGAGACAGAAGGCAGCACCAAGGGTTCTACTAAGAAACTGACTGGCAGCTACTACACCCCGAAAGAGCTGGTGCAGGAATTGATCCACTCCGCCCTAGAACCTGTCATTGCTACGGCTCTCCGATTACCTGCTCCTCGTGCCGCTGTGTTAGGCATTAAAGTATTGGATCCAGCAAGTGGCAGTGGTAATTTTTTATTGGCCGCGGCGCGTCGTATTGCCCACGAATTGGTACGGATTGATGCTGATGACAACCATCCAGAAACACAAGCTTTTCGCATTGCCCTCCGTGATGTCGTTTCTCATTGCATTTATGGCGTCGATGCTAATCCGTTAGCCGTTGAACTTTGCAAAACAGCCCTTTGGTTGGAAACGCTCGAGCCCGGCAAACCTTTGGGTTTCCTTGACCACCACATCCGCCATGGAAATTCCCTAGTAGGCATTCTCCATCCAGAAGTTATGAAAAATGGTATTCCAGAAGAAGCCTATTCTGCCCTTTCTGGTGACGATCCAGAGATTTGCAAACAATTAAAAGGAAGTCTCCGTGCGCAGGGTCGAGCCCGTCAGCGTAAATTTTCTTACACCGAAGTCGATGCGCCATATGCCAAAGCTTATGCCGTCCTAGAGGCCATGCCAGAAGATACCCCTGGAGAGGTTCAGGCCAAAAGTCGCACCCACTCAGAATTAGAAACCAATCTAAAAAACAGTCAACAACGTCTTTGTGCCGATTTATTCTGTGCTACCTTCTTTATTCCTAAAAACAGAACATATGCCGAGCGCATTCCCTTCTCTGAAGATTTACGACTCGTGGCAGAAGGTGCCACACTCCGACCCGGTTTGGCCGAACTCGCACAAAAAATTTCTTCCGAACACCATTTCTTCCACTGGCCTTTGGTCTTTCCAGAAGTCTTTTCTAACGGTGGTTTTGATGTGGTCTTAGCCAATCCTCCGTGGAAACGTCTCAAATTACAGGAACAAGAGTTTTTCGGCACTCGCAGACCTGACATTGCCAATGCTCAGAATGCGGCGGCTCGATCTAAAATGATCCTTGCCCTCCATTCTCCAGAAGCCAGTCCTGCAGATCATTTTTTATACCAACACTTTATTCACACCAAGCGCAGTGCAGAGGCCTCCAGTTTATTTGCTCATAAAAGTGGGCGATTCCCACTCACCGGCATTGGGGATGTCAACTCTTACGCTTTATTCTCCGAAACCATTTCCCAACTGGCAAAAGAGGCCGGTATCTTGGTTCCCTCTGGCATTGCCACCGATGATTCCACCAAAACCTTTTTTGGCGCGCTTACCGAAGACCATCGCTTGGTGAGTCTCTACGATTTTGAGAACCGCGAGAAGCTGTTTCCTGCCGTTCATAGCCGCATGAAGTTCTGTGCCCTGACACTGGGAAAGGAAACCTCGGCCAAATTTATTTTCTTTGCTACCAAGGTGGAACAATTACAGGAAGAGCATCGAGCTTTCCGATTGAGTCGCGAGGAAATCGTCCTGCTCAACCCCAATACTCACACCTGCCCGGTATTTCGTTCCCAGACCGATGCCGAATTAACTAAAAAGATTTACCAGCACGTGCCCGTATTGCTTCGAGAAAAGCCCGTAGGCAATCCTTGGGGAATCTCGTTTTTACGAATGTTTGATATGTCCAATGATAGCCATCTCTTCCGCACCGCCGACCAACTCACCGCCGAGAGTGCCAAGCGCAACGGTTCTTACTGGATCGACTCCGAACAACAGCTCTGGGTGCCCCTCTACGAAGCCAAGATGATGCACCAATTCGATCATCGTTGGGCAACCTATGACGGAAAAGGGGTACGTAATCTGACCGAGACTGAAAAGAAAGACCCCAATCGTTTTGCTTGCCCGCGCTATTGGATTTTGGATTCTGAGAAGGAGGCCGCGTTAAAAGGGAAGACCCACTGGAAATGGCTCATGGGGTGGCGGGGTATTTGCCGTTCTACTGATATGCGCACCGTCATTGCTTCGGTCATTCCTAGAGTAGGGTCGGGCGGTATGCCAATCTGGTTCGTAGATTCAAAATATTCTGTAAGACATTCAGTGGTGCTATTGGCTAATTTTAATTCATTGGCATTAGATTACACGGCAAGACAAAAAGTGGGTGGTACCCATATGACCTTGTTTATTATGAAACAATTACCCATTTTACCTCCAGAAAGTTATTCTCCAGAAGAGCTGGAATACATTTCTTCACGGGTTCTGGAATTAACCTACACGGCCAAAGATTTAGCACCATTTGCCAGAGACTTGGGATATGAAGGGCCTCCTTTTGAATGGAACGAAGAACGTCGGGCGTGGTTGCGAGCGGAATTGGATGCCTGTTACGCTAAAAAATATGGTTTGACACGGGACGAATTGAGGTACGTATTAGATCCGACGGATGTTTTTGGAGAAGAATACCCTTCGGAGACTTTCCGGGTGCTAAAAAAGAATGAAATGGAACAGTTCGGGGAATATAGAACTAGAAGGTTGGTGCTGGAAGCGTGGGATCGAAGTTTGAAAAAGTTTTAGGCTAGTTTTGTGCTGCAACATTACACCATATCGTGTAATAGTGATTACATAATAACATGATTACATGTTAGTTTGATTACTTTATGGCTCAAAAATGAAAACGGCATCACTCCAAATTTCTCCTGAGATGTTGCGCATAGTCGCCGAGATTGACGAGTTCAAAGGCTCTTGGCGGGCTATGACGGCATTGGCTCCAGAACGTCTTGCGGTCTTGAAGCGCGTTGCCACTGTAGAAAGCGTTGGATCATCGACTCGGATCGAAGGGGCTAGGCTTTCTGATAGTGAGGTGGAGAGACTTCTTGGGCGGTTAGAACACCGTTCTTTGGTGAACCGAGACGAAGAAGAGGTCGCAGGATATGCAGAAGCCATGGAAACTGTTTTCGAAAACTATGCGGAAATACCACTCACAGAGAATTACGTAAAACAATTACACGGTCAGATGTTACGTTACGCCCGCAAAGACGATCGACACCGTGGAGACTATAAAAAACTGCCAAACCATGTAGAGGCCTTTGGACCTCAAGGGGAAAGTCTGGGAGTCATTTTTTACACGGCTTCCCCTTTTGAAACACCGAGCAGGATGCAAACACTTTTGGCTTGGACACGTGAAACACTCGCCGATGTTAGTCTGCACCCATTATTAGTAATCGGCATGTTTGTCGTGGAATTTTTGGCAATTCACCCTTTCCAAGATGGCAACGGTCGACTTTCTCGCGTGTTAACCACGCTGCTACTGCTCCGATCTAATTACAGCTACGTACCGTACAGCTCGCTGGAAAGTGTATTAGAAAACAAAAGGGACAGTTATTACCTAGCACTACGTAAAACCCAGTTGACCCTCAATAGGGATGCGCCAGATTGGGAACCTTGGTTACTCTTTTTTCTAAGATCGCTCAAGCAACAAAAAAATCGTCTGGCAGCCAAGATTTCGTAGTGTCACCCCGCAGGGTCCTCTAGTTTAAGTTGGAGTCCGATCCGAGTGCGCAGTCGATCGTCATCCATGACGCTCTCTCTACGCACGTAAAATCGGTTCACGGTTTGGACGCCAGCATTTCGGAAGTGACTTCACCGCCGACGCTTGGTATTTGTCGCCCGCACACCCGCGCATTACTTTCAGGCCTACCGCCCGTAGCCGATGTTCAAGGTACACCAGAAACCTAGGACCATTATTACAGGCTCCCTGAGAATGGCAAGCCACTTTCTCGAAGTGGCAGGATCACTCAATTTTCTTGCTAAGTGCCAATGGAAAACGGGTGTTTAGCAATACGTTGGCAACCTCAAGCAAATTCCTCTTAGAAAAACCTTCAAAAAGATACGAAAAACATCATCGTTATTTGTTATCCTACGAAAACCTCTCTCAATGGTAATCCGTTTATGTTGATTGGATACATGCGAGTCTCGTCGGACTCTGACCGGCAAAGTATGGACTTACAACGTGATGCACTACTGGCAGCTGGTGTGGATGCTCGTCACCTGTACGAGGATCGTGCCTCGGGTGCAAAGGACGATCGCTCAGGCTTGGCGCAGATGCTGGAATTCGTACGCCCTGGCGATGTGCTCATTGTTTGGAAGCTAGATAGGCTCGGCCGCTCACTATCGCACTTGCTCGCCATTATCAAGACGCTCAAAGACAAACAGGTGGCATTTCGTTCGCTAACTGAGGGCATGGACACCTCTACGGCATCAGGCGAGTTGTTATTTCATGTCTTCGGTGCCCTAGCACAGTACGAACGCACCTTGATCCAAGAACGAGTAGTTGCCGGACTGGCTGCTGCTAGAAAACGTGGCCGAGTTGGCGGACGCCCACGTGCCATCGTCGGCGAAAAACTAGACGCCATCTTGGTAGCACTGAATAACGGCATGTCTAAAGCTGCTGTGTGTCGAGCTTTCGGTGTGAAACACACTACGTTGATCGAAACCCTCGCGCGGATCAACTGGCCTGCATCCTCCCACTCTAAAACATAACCACAAATCGACGGCGGTAGCAAAAACTGCTCTCCCGTCGATTTTCAACAGTTGGTATCACACATGAGCAAAATTTTGAATTCATTAAGCCCAGAAGGCCGTTTAACAGAGATTCTCCTTCCAGAGAATCAAGCACACACCCTTTTTGCAAAACTCACCCTTCGAGATGTGTTGCCTGTTTTCTGGATACAACCCTTTCGACTACCAGTTACCCCAGGTGTGTACATAGACCAGGAAACTACGCTGGCAATAGATCCTACGCAAAAAATTCCGTCCGTACCCTGTTTTAAGGGGATCACCGTTTATCAAGCCACACAAGTTTTAAAAACGGTCTTCAACCAAGAGGCCACTAAACCTCCCATAGAACAGATTACCAGATTGACCTCACGGTTTGTTGAGAAGGAAGACTTTATCAATCGGCTATGGGACAGCTATCAAATCAATCTCGCTTGCATGACAGCCATGGGTCACAACCATCCTCTCACGAGCCGAAATCGATGGGGACGCTTACACACACATGCGGAATCCCTTGTATATGGAAATCTATCCGTTGAGAGCCAGCATATCTTTTCAATGAACTTAAAGGAAACCAAATTACGAGAATACTATCAGTATGCAGACGTAATCCGTACCGTGGCTTTTCTTGAATTGATCCATTCCGGGAAATTGAAAGTACCACTACCCAAACCCTCTTGCACAATCGAATTCAAGCCTAAAGAAGAAAAAGCCTATGTGCTTTACTTTAACCAATGGCAACTAGAAAGTTTCAAGTGCGTTCCCTACCAAGTTTCCTTTGAGGACAAGAAATCGAAGGACGTTCTCTTACACTACTTTCGAATAGCGAACGAGCTAAGCAGCCTTCGCGAAAAAGCCCAGACTTTATATTTCAACCACGTACAAGAGACACCCTCTGGCAAGCCCCTATATTTTGATCTAAATCAAGAAGGAAAGATCGCAGAGGGCTACCTAGTTTTTAATAAGGTAGCCGCTCTTTGCGAACAATACGAGGTGGAGTTGATGCCTTTGTACCTCCAATTGGTTGAATGGGCAGAAACTCACAAGGAAAATGCACTCCAAAAGGTGCGCTATCAAAAGACCGTCGCCGATGAAGTATTCAAAGATCGGAAAGCTCTGGCTTCTGTTTCTAAAACCTACCTGAGTCTACCCAATAACATGGATGGCCTACCTGCACACTTCGCCGCAATTCCAAGTGGCTTAGACAACGGGATCGAATTGACCAATGACTATCACGGTTATGGGCTTCTGAGAGTCAAACGAGCTTCGTTAGAAATAAAAGGACAGAGGCCACGTGAACATACCCCTATGACCGTTCCTTTCAAGGGTCTCAAAGAAGCAGAAGAAACCCGTCTGCTGGAACAAGTGAAAACACTTATTGGCGACAACAGCCCACGTTGGTTAGTTCCACAAGGGGTGGTTGCCATCTCCAAACTCTATCGAGAAAAAGGAGGATATGACGGTAATCAGAAATCCATACGGATCTACCTCAATGAATGGATTGATACCATGCGACCACAGGGCGTAGAGCGGTTCAAGGAAAAGGGTCGCGGTGATGCGTTTGGGAAAAAATACGAGCCAAAGAAGCTATACGAAGCACTGATCGGATTTCTGGAACGACTCACCTACGAAAATAAAGGTCCAGCAGGTTCCAAGGAATGGAGTTCACTAAATGGATTTTATCTCAAAACTTCCGACGGAATAGACAAACAAGGTTTATACGTCAACCTGCTACTCAATCCAGATCTCCACAAATTTATTATTGGCCAAGACGGTTTGCCTTACATGTTGACCAATACGGAAGCCATGTTTAGTTATGATCGAGGAGCATTGGATTACGCACCCGCAGCGCAATGGGCTATTGAGCAACTGGCACGGATCAATTTGTACAACCGTGATACCACGACCTTATCCGACCCGAATGGCGGTGGCATCACTCGGGCCGCGTTGGCACATCGATTCGGATTGCAACCCGGACTTGGCGAAAGCCCCTCACATTTGCTGCGACGCCTGAACAACATCTTGGAAAGCCTAGGCACAGCAGGCGTGATCACCGACTTCAAACTGGATGGCCCAGAGAAGACGGGTGCAGAATCATTTGGCGTTAAGCTGATTATCGACATGCACGATGATTATCGCAAGGCCTATAACCTGGCCCGAAAGGAGCGTTTGCTCAAACATGCCGAGGAAGAGCTCCTGAATCCGTTCTCTCCACCCAAGAAAAAACCATAAAAAGTAGGTCATCTTGGCCATATTTTTTACGTGTGAAATATGGCCAAAAATTCCTCTGAAACGAATATCCCGTATGGCTTACAGACGATTTTGATAGGAGAAACTGAACTCAAGTGTTGTATTTATGCGACAAATGACGAAAATTGGCAAAATTAAAATTGGATATAGAGTCCGTTTTTGTTGTATCTATGCAACAGACCCCCCTGGTTAAAATCCTCTACCCCCCTGGTTAAAATCCTCTACCCCCCTGGTTAAAATCTCCTCTCTCAAAAAATCTTCAACGGAATCAATCGTTTAGGAGCGTTTTTTTTTACCAAGTATTTTTAAAGTATTTGTAAGTAAACAAATACTTCACGTGCGCGTGCGAGGCCCGCGACGCTCGCATTTGCAAACAGCGGCGACCGAGGAGCAAGTCAAAAAAACCGGAGGCCCCTAGCAGCAGCACCCACCCCCTCCTATCCCCTCGAAGATTTTTCTATCCCCTCAAGAAAATTCAATTACTGCCGACTAACTAAGCTAGTAAGATTACTAGTCTAGTTTGAAATTCTGACTATTTACGTGGAGAAGAAAAATGCGTCATTGGGCGTTGCAAGATGCCAAGGCTCGTCTCAGCGAGGTAGTACGTCTGGCCTCGGAAGAAGGGCCGCAAGAAGTCACGGTGCGCGGCATTGCCACGGCAGTCTTGATCTCGGTTGGGGAGTACCAGCGACTAAACCAGGCCAAGGGATCGTTCGTAGGCCTCATCCGTCATTCGCCGCTGATGGACGTGGAGCTAGACGTCTGCCGTGAGCAGTCACCAACGCGGGAGATCGAGTTTTGAATTTCTTGGTGGATACCAACGCCATTTCCGAACTGCGGAAGAAACACCCCGCACCCAGCGTCCTAGCCTGGTTCTCGTGTGTACCCGAAGAGCGGTTGTACCTGAGCGTTTTGAGCGTGGGAGAAATTCGTCGAGGAATCGAGAAACTCAGCAGGTCAGAACAACGTAGCTCGTTGTTGACGTGGCTGGAGCGAGAGTTGATCCCCTGGTTTGGCGGAAGGCTGTTGCCCGTGGATCTGATCGTGGCAGAACGCTGGGGCAGGTTGTTAGCCGAAGCGGGTAGGTCTCTGCCCACGGTGGACAGCTTGTTGGCAGCGACTGCCCTGGCCTACGGATTGACCGTGGTAACACGCAATACCGCGGATTTTGACCTGCCCGGTGTGACCGTGTTTAACCCATGGAGCTGATTTGATGCATCCGATCTTCGAGGAGCTCCAGCGACTGTACCTCCTGGACGGCCAAGAATGGCACCAGCAGGTCGTAGATGGCACGGGAGAGGCTAGGTATTATCCATGTGGCCTCCTGACTGAAAACGTCCTACACGCAATCCTAGGTGGCAAGGAAACCGCCGCGATTAACCTGGTAAACGCTGTGGGTATGACGCGAACGCTGGTTTTTGATTTTGACCGAGGGGAGGACTGGCCACTGGTCGAGAAACTTTCGTCCGTGCTGACGGAAGAGCTGGCGTTGCCCGAACCTGGGATCTCGGTTTCTGGTCGAAAGGGTTTTGGCTTGTGGATTTCATTGGCGGCGCCGGTCCCAGTGTCACAGGCGAGAGCATTTCTCCGGGCTTTGCGTGCAAGGTACTTGGGCGATGCGAAAGTGGATCTCCGCCCAGATGTCGATGCACCCACTCTCGCGGGAGAAGCCGTGATCAAGCTGCCACCGTGTCTCCACCGAGCCAATGGGAAATGGTCCGGGTTTATTGACCTCGAGGAATGTGAGGATTTTGCCGAGGAGCCGTGGTTCGACGACGTGCCAGATTTCTCTGAGCAGCTAGCACGACTGGGAAACTTGGAAAACACTCAGGTCAGTGACTTTCAGCAGGCCTTAAAAAATTTTTCCAAATCTATAGTAACCGAGCAAAGCGCAGAAGCAAAATTTTATCCGCACTTGGGCAAGCTGCCGGCGAATCTGCTCCCGCCCTGCGTGGCTGCCTTGGTGTCGGAGGGCGTGCCGAACGACTGGAACTACAACACGGCCAATCTCAATCTGGCCGCTTTTTGCAAAAGCCGTTGTTTGGATCAGGTCAAGTCCAAGATCCTTGCTGAGCAGATGGCGGAGAACACGGCCGAGGATCATCCGACTGGCAAGAAGACGCTAGCGCAAAAGTTATCGAATTTCCGAAGCAATCGAACTCCACCACTTTTTTCGTGTGATTACCCAAGAAAAACGGCTCCATGGCGAAAACTCTTCGGCGGTGAGCGAATTTGTCAGGATTGTCCTGCGAATCCTGGTTTTTCTGAACCTGTGATCGAAGAAACGACAAACGTCTTGGAAACAACCGTGGCGAATGCCCTTTTAACGCACTCCTGGGCTCGTAAAGAGGCTTTGCCACCTCTCGGAGTGGTTTTGCCTAGGGTAGAAGTCAAAATCGATTCTAGGGCTTTCCAGGTGCCATTCTACGAGTTGGCTGCGGAGGCCATCGGAGCGGGTGCAACCTCTGCGGCATTTTTCTCTGGGTTGGATCGCTGGATTAGGTCGGGAGGGTTGTGGGTAGAGGCCTCCGGGTTCAAAAAAGCTGCTGCGCATTTCTTGACTGCGATCGTAGGAGGTTCGGTTTCGGAAACCGAGGGCAAAGCGGCCCGGTCGAGAGCACTCGAACTTTGGAAGCGAACAAAGCTCCTCGAGCTGGCCCGAGAGACTGTCGCTCAGTGCCCCGACACCAGTGCCAATGTGCTCGCCATGAAGCTCCGAAACGTCGCGGACGAGACACTGAGAGCCGATAGTGCTTCAGGAGCCCTGTTTAAGCACCGTAGCAGTCTCTACCAGGCACTTTCTCGGGATCATGGTACGGAAACCATACCCACGCCTCACCTGCGCTTAAACGGGCTTCTAGGCGGCGGATTCAGGGGTGGGCGGATGTACGTGCTCATTGCCCCACCGAAAACAGGGAAAACGACTCTGGCAGCTGTTTGGATGGATCACGCAGCTGCCCACGGTTTCCCAGTGTTGTACGTCGGTTACGAGATGGGCCGCGATCAGATGACCGTGTACGCCCTCGCCCGGAAGTGCCAACTCAACGCGCACCGGATCGAAATGCGTTACCTGTGGCGTGATGAGGCCGAACGAGTGGCTATTGCCCTGGATGATTACTTGGCCAACGAAGGTCAGCACCTCGAGCTTTGGGAAGCAGGTCTAACCACTTCCGTGGCCGACATGGTTGCTTGGGCGACAACGGCAAAAGCAAATTATCCAAGAAAAAGCCCACTGATCGTGGTGGATTATTTGCAATTGGCACAAACAGGGATCCCAGAGATCGACGCTCACCCCTCGGAGACGAAGCGCGTGGGTGCAATCGCAGTCGCCTGCAAAGACCTAGCCCGACAGACGGGCGCAGTGGTAATTGCCCTTTCCTCGGTCACCAAGGAAGCCGAGCGCATGTCCAAGACCGAAGGCGAACTCGATGTAACGGCTGCTCGCGACTCTTTGGCGATTATTCATGCCGCGGATGGGGTGTTCACGCTTCAAACGGCAATGGTTTCTGTTATGCAAAAAGGGGAGAAAGTCGAATTCGATCCCTGGCAATATCTTTTACAAAACGATAAAGATCCTGACCTAGGAAAAGCACTAGAAGAATTGGGGCCGAGCTACCCGCAGAAATGGAACATCGGTCCCGATTACAGTATTCGAGCAAGATTAACATTGGCTAGACATCGTGGGCGTACTGGAGAAATTGCGCTCTATTATCGCAGAGCTTACCACGATTTACAGGAGGTCAATTTGCCGGGGGTTAATATTCCCATGGTGAACGACGAACAATGTATCGAAGCGGCCGAAATTTTCAAAAAATACGAAAATGCTTCGACCATGAAAGCAGCTCCTGAAATTGAGACCATACCTCCTCCAAAGGTGTATTATAAAAATATCACTGATTTAGCAGAAGCTCGATGGGAAATCCAGCGGCTAAAAGGGGTCACCGGCCTCCATTTTGAGGCTATCGACGGAAGCCCACACGGTGTACTAGCCAAAACATTGTGGCTATATGATGGTACACATCCTGCATTGGCGATTGACCTCGTTTCTATTCAAGGGTTACACCATCTTAGAGCTGAATTGGAAACTTTGCAAGTCATTGCCCATGATGCTGTGCTGGAAATGCGTTTTCTCTGGCGATCCGGCATTCGAATAAACTTAGAGAGTGTTTTTCTTGCTTACCACGTATTGAGAGGAGAAAAGGCTGATTTAGAAACGCTGGTACCTTTGTATCTGGGAGAAGGAACGCTAGAGGAAATTCAGGATCGATATCCTTCTGTCAACGCAATGGCTGTGCTGGCTCTTTTTCCTAAAGTAGTAGAAGATTTGACGGAACAAAACAGCTTTGGAGCATATGAATTAGTCCGAAATGCTCAAGGAGCGATCGTAGCTGCTTATTTAGCTGGGGTGCCATTTCAGACTGACCGAATGCTAAAGCTCATTGAAGATTGGACAGCAAAAAAGGAAGCATTACAAGAGAAATTAGGGAAATGGATGCCTGACGTGAATTTATCGAGTAGTGCTCAATTAAGTCAGTGGTTAACACACCAGTTGGGAGGCAAAGAGTCCGAATCTTGGAAGACTTGGCCAAAGACCAGCAGTGGAAAATCTCTCAAGACGGGCAATGAAGAGTTGACCCGTGGCATTATTGCTCTTCCAATCGAAGCTGCTGCGGTGGTGAGGGATTGGCTCCTCCCGTTCAAAAAGCTAGAAGCGAAATTGCAGACTTTGAATACTAGTTTACTAAGTTATGTGCATACCGAGACGGGTCGAATTCACGCAGAGATCCATTTGGCAGGTACGATCACTGGTCGGATGTCCTGCAGCAATCCAAATCTTCAGGGAATCCCTCGAGAGAAGGAAATTCGATCTTTGTTTGTACCAAAGGCTGGCCGTGTTTTTGTGATTGCCGATTACGGACAAATTGAACTCCGAGTGGCTGCAGAGATAGCACAGGAGGTAGCTCTGTTAGAGGCCTTCCGAGAAGGACTTGACCCACATCGGCAGACGGCAGCCCTTATCTTAAACAAAAGTGAAAATCACGTTACCAAAGAAGAACGGCAATTAGCCAAGGCAGTGAATTTTGGTCTTCTCTATGGGCAAGGTGCGAGAGGATTGAAAAACTATGCTGAGAATGTTTATCGGGTGACACTTTCTGACAAGGAAGCCCAGGAATACCGGGCTTCTTGGTTTAAGGCGTATCCTGCTTTTCAGAGATGGCAACAGGAAATCGGAACGACTGCAAAAGAGACGCTAGAGATTCGTACTCCTGCGGGTCGGTTGCGGTGTTGGGATTCTGTAGAGGTCTTCAAAGAGACTGAGGCATACAATACACCCATTCAAGCAGGTGCTGCCGAAGCCATTTTAGCTTCCCTTCCTCGGCTCATGAATCGCATTTCTGGTACCAGTATTGTTCCTATTCTGGTAGTGCATGATGAGATTCTTTTGGAGTGTGACCTAGAGGAGGCCGATTTTGCTAAAAAAGCCCTTTTGGAGAGCATGATTGAAGGCATGCTTTTTATTTTCCCGAATGCACCTACTATTCAATTAGTAGAAGCTAAAATAGTGAACTCTTGGGCGGAAAAATGAACGTTTTTGAATTTCGTGACTACTTGATAGAGGCCTATTCTTCTTTTAGCCAAAGTTTTACAAAACCAGAAGCGAAAGACATTCAAACTTATTTACAGTGTGTTTATGGTCAAGAGCTTTTTTGGCCAGCACCTTTAGTACAACTCAATCCTAGTTTTGTCCCTAGTCGTACAATCGAACAGTTGGTAGAAGATCGAGTGCTACATCGGAGCTGCGCACATATCTTCCGTTCTGGGAAGGCCGATAGTGATCCTGGGGTTACCTTACGCTTACATAAACACCAAGAAGAAGCTGTCCTCGTAGCTCAACGACAGGAAAGTTACGTTTTAACCACAGGCACGGGGTCGGGGAAGTCACTGGCCTATTTCATTCCGATTGTGAATCAAATTCTCCGCGAGCGTTCTCCTGGTACTTGGAAACCCCGCGTTCGTGCCATTGTCATTTATCCAATGAATGCTTTAGCTAATAGTCAAGTGGAAGAGTTAGGCCGTTTTCTGAAAAGTGGTTATCCCCTTGGTGCAGAACCCGTCACTTTCGCTCGATACACCGGGCAAACCACGAGTGAGGAACGAGAAAAGATTGCCAAGAATCCTCCCGATATTCTCCTGACTAATTTCATGATGTTGGAACTCATGATGACTCGGCAGGACGAAGTGGATAAGACCCTTGTGCGTGCCGCTAATGGCCTACAGTTTTTGGTTTTAGACGAATTACATACTTATCGAGGTCGACAAGGGGCTGATGTTGCCCTACTGGTACGACGTGTTCGAGCCGCTTTTAATTTGGATCTTCAATGTATTGGAACTTCGGCGACCATGGCCACCGAAGGATCTCCGGAGGAACGAAATGCCGTTGTAGCTCAAGTGGCTAGTGCGTTGTTTGGTGCACCAGTGCCCGTAACCAACGTGATTACTGAAACTTTACAACGGGTTACCTTAGGAGACCTTCCTTCTGGAGAAAAGTTGCGGTCTGGCTTGTTGGATGATTTTTCTGCCGATGTTGATTATAAAATCCTCTGCGCACACCCTTTGTCCATTTGGGTAGAACTCCATCTTGGTTTACGTGAGGAAGCGGGTAAATGGGTGCGGGCCTATCCAAAAACCCTTCAAGAAGCATCTCTTGATTTGGCAGGATTGACAGGGTTAGATTTGACTTTTTGTTTGCAGAGGTTAAAAGAATTTTTACTTTTGGCTTACCGAACCCAACTCGAAAGAAACAATGCACGTAGTCGGCTTTTTGCTTTTCGGCTGCACCAGTTTATTTCTGGAGCCGGTGATCTGTTTTCTACCTTAGAACCTGCTGAAAAACGGTATTTAGATGTCCATGGCCAGCGGTTTCAACCTGGCGACACCAGCAAACGTTTATTTAATCTCGTTTTTTGTCGAGAGTGTGGGCAAGAGTATTTTCCTATTTGGGCAGAAGGGACAAAGAATGCTCTCACAGGTTTAAAATCTCGCGAATTAAATGATCGTCATCAGGAAGATCAAAATAATGAGGATCTTAAATTCGGATTTTTGATGCTAGATCCAGAAAATTGGAGTCCGATCCGAGTGCGCAGTCGATCGTCATCCATGACGCTCTCTCTACGCACGTAAAATCGGTTCACGGTTTGGACGCCAGCATTTCGGAAGTGACTTCACCGCCGACGCTTGGTATTTGTC
>Ga0268283_1000591_pt1 | contig 22253 bp, 17 predicted proteins | sample saktaG_13_FD_190140 | JGI IMG/M metagenome (GOLD analysis project Ga0268283, IMG submission 190140) | Saline water microbial communities from Sakinaw Lake, British Columbia, Canada - sak_2013_06_06_36m | ecosystem: Environmental > Aquatic > Non-marine Saline and Alkaline > Saline ... | reverse complement strand
CGAACTATTGTTAGAGATCATACTTGTTTATTTCCTGTTATTCAGTGTATCTCATCAATCTGAGCGGGAAGGCATAAAATCCCCTTTAATTTGACAAATTGGCAGTATAATGTCATAAAGTTGACATAGCAGATCCCTTTTATTGATAATTAGGATTAACTTTGTGCTGTGACAGCCGTCATTAATGGTAACTCTTTTATTTATGGACGTACAAGCAATCAAACAAAGGTTTGGGATTATTGGTAACTCGGATCTGCTCGATAGGGCTATTGATATTGCCAGGCAGGTGGCTCCTACCGATATAACAGTTCTCATTACTGGAGAAAGCGGAGTTGGCAAGGAATCATTTCCGCAAATTATACATCATCTAAGCGCTCGTAAACATGGGCCATACATTGCAGTTAACTGCGGCGCTATACCAGAAGGGACTATAGACTCAGAGTTGTTCGGACACGAAAAAGGCTCTTTCACCGGGGCACACGAGGCCCGTAAAGGTTATTTTGAAGTCGCTAATGGAGGAACCATTTTTCTTGACGAGGTAGCTGAGCTGCCGCTTTCAACGCAGGTTAGGCTCCTGAGAGTTCTAGAAAGCGGGGAATTTTTTAAAGTGGGTTCATCAAAAGCATTAAAAACGGATGTGCGTGTGGTAGCTGCCAGTAATGTGGATATTCAGGAAGCAATCAACCATGGCAAATTCAGACAGGACCTCTTTTACAGGCTTAATACAGTTCCTATTTTTGTGCCGGCTCTGCGCGATCGTAAGGAAGATATTGTGCTTCTTTTCAGGAAATTTGCTTCCGACTTTGCTGAGAAGTATAGGATGCCCATCCTTGAACTGGATGAAGAAGCAAAACGCGTGCTCATGAATTTTCGCTGGAGCGGAAATATCAGGCAATTAAAAAATGTTACTGAGCAAATTTCCATTATCGAAAACAACAGGTTGCTTACAGATGAAAAGCTAATGGCATATATACCGCATAACCCCAACCGTGATCTTCCGATACTTTACAAACGAGAAAAGGAAAATAGCGAGTTTACCGAAAGGGAATTGCTTTACAAAGTGCTTTTTGATATGAAAAAGGACATAAATGACCTGAAAAAGCTTGTTGGGGATATTGTTCACGAAGAAGGTGTGAATCCTAAATTACACCGTGAGAATGCTCACTTTGTCGATAAACTTTATGATGAATATCCTGAATCAATGCCAGGGGAGCAAGTAAGGGTTGTGGTGCAGGAGAAGCCGAAAACAAACTCAGATGAGCAATTCTACCCAAGTGAAATGCTCGACGAATCGTTGTCGCTTCAAAAAAAGGAAATGGACTTTATCAGGCGTGCATTGGAAAAGCATAGCGGTAAACGTAAAAATGCAGCTAAAGAACTGGGAATTTCGGAACGGACTTTGTATCGTAAAATAAAAGAATACACAGGGAAATGATTATCATTTGGTGGTAAAATTTATAAATCCTGTTAAACCGATCTATTTAATGAAAGTAAAACATAGTAAATACACTTTATTTAGCCGGATATATATATATCTTTTGGCACTGATTTCAGTACTGAATGGTGGTTGTGGTATTTACTCTTTTACAGGAGCATCTATTTCGCCAGCCGTCAAGACGATTTCGATTAGTTATTTCCCGAATAATGCACAGTTTGTGCAACCAACTTTGAGCCAGAAATTTACGGATGCCTTGCGGGATAAATTCGCTACCCAAACCAATCTTACACTTTTAAAATCCGGAGGCGATCTTATGATTGATGGGGCAATTACCGGCTATGACCCTAACCAGCCTGTGGCAATACAGGGAGGTGCTGATCAAACGGCATCGCTATACCGCTTAACTGTTACAGTTAACGTGCGGTTCACAAACAAAAAGGACGACAAGCAGAGTTTTGAAACTTCTTTTTCACGATACGAGGATTACGATCGCACTTCGCGGCTGGCTGATGTGGAAGAACAATTACTTGAACAGATTAATGAAGCCCTGGTGCAGGATATTTTTAATAAAGCTGTCGTAAACTGGTAACAATCCTTTAAAGCATAAATGGAAAGCAGTCATATTTTCAACTACATAAACAACCCAGAGCAATTGGGTCAAGCAGAGACAACGTTTCTCGGGCAGATGACAATCACTTATCCTTATTGCCAGACATTTCAGCTGCTTTTTGCCAAAGGTCTGCATAATATTGAAAGCCCACGTTTTAGCTCACAGATCAAACTTGCAGCAGCTTACGCAGGTAACCGTGGTCTGCTGAAGAAGTTGATAGAAAAGGTATATTTATCTCCGGATAAGGGAGGTATAGAGGAAAATCCAGGATCGCAAGTTAACAGTCAGAATCAGTCTAATGATAAGTATAGCGGATCAGTTGTCGCTACAAACTCATTGCTGAATCATGAAATTGATGAAGAGGTAATGGATTTGCCCGTTCGTGATCCGGAGAAATCAGAGCAGCGAAGTATACTTATTGATGTTATCCGGGCGCGTCTTGCTGAAATTCAGACCGAAAGAGAGGTTGTAAAAACAACTCAGGAAAAAGTTATTCAGCCAATTGCTGAACTACAAATAAAGGAAAAAGGAAATGACTGTATCAGTAAAAGTTCGCTGATCGAACGTTTTATTCAGGATGAGCCCAGGATGAGCTCAGCAAAGCGGGATTTTTTCAACCCAATGGACATGGCAAAACAGAGTTCAATTGATCGTGACGACGTGGTAAGTGAAACGTTGGCAAGAGTTTTTGTGCAACAAGGTGATATTCCGAGGGCTATAAAAATATATGAAAAGCTATGCTTGATATTTCCGGAAAAAAGTGGTTACTTTGCAGCCCAAATTGAAAAACTGGGTGAAAAGCCCAGGTAATGAATTAGAAATTAAACAATTAATATAATGGGAGCATATATTTTTATTTCGGTACTGATTCTGATCGTCTGCGTATTATTGGCGTTGGTTGTTCTGGTACAAAATTCTAAAGGAGGAGGATTAGCCTCCAACTTCAGTTCGTCTAACCAATTCATGGGCGTTCGCAAAACTGCGGATTTTCTTGAGAAAATGACATGGACACTTGCTATAATGCTGATGGTACTGAGTTTAGTTTCGATTTTTGCTATTCCACGCAACCAGGGTGTAAAGACTAGTGCAGATACAGAACTCAGGCAGCAGATTAACGATGGGAAAGCTCAACCGGTTAAAGGATATGAAGCTCCCCCGGAGAAAGACAAATAGTATTGCCAATCGCATGATACAGATGTCAGAATGTCACAACATTCTGACATTTTTTTTGCCAAAATTAGTATTAGCTGCTAATTTGTCCCCCAAACAAGCAGGATATCCAATTGGCACAGATTATGACATACGTGCAGAGATTGATATTTTGATCATTAATTAATATTGTTAAACATAAATCGAACAAAAATGGCAAAAGTAAGCATTAAACCATTAGCTGACAGGGTATTAGTTGAGCCAGCCGCCGCCGAGCAGAAAACAGCAGGTGGAATTATCATTCCTGATACCGCCAAGGAAAAACCTCAGAAAGGAACCGTGGTGGCCGTTGGTAATGGTAAAAAAGATGAACCCATGACCGTTAAAGTGGGCGACAAAGTTTTATACGGCAAATATTCGGGTAGTGAAATTACTGTTGACGGAACTGATTATCTGATCATGCGTGAATCAGATATACTGGCTATTGTTTAATCCTGATTAAAAAACAAATTGATTATTAATTTATAAAACCAATAAAAATGGCAAAGAGTATAACATTTAATACTGAAGCCCGCGACAAACTCAAAAAGGGTGTCGATGCTTTGTCGAATGCAGTTAAAGTAACATTAGGTCCTAAAGGTCGTAATGTAATCATTAACAAAACCTATGGTGCACCAATTATAACTAAGGATGGTGTTACCGTGGCAAAAGAGATTGATTTACAGGATCCTATCGAAAACATGGGAGCCCAGATGTTGAAGGAAGTAGCATCCAAAACGGCAGACGTTGCCGGTGATGGAACAACTACCGCAACAGTTCTTGCTCAGTCCATCATTACTACGGGGCTGAAGAATGTTACAGCCGGTGCAAATCCTATGGATCTGAAACGTGGCATCGAAAAAGCAGTTACTACGGTGGTTGCTGATTTGAAGAAACAATCAAAGGAAGTTGGCAACAGCATCGAAAAGATTGAACAAGTTGCAAGTATTTCAGCCAATAACGACAGCGTGATTGGGAAACTCATAGCCGAGGCTATGGACAAAGTGAAGAAAGAAGGCGTTATCACAGTCGAAGAAGCCAAAGGTATGGATACTACTGTTAAGGTAGTTGAAGGTATGCAATTCGATCGTGGCTACATTTCTCCATATTTTATTACCGATACAGAGAAAATGGAAGCCGTTTATGAGAATCCATACATCCTGATCTATGATAAAAAGATCTCGACAATGAAGGATCTTCTTCCTATTCTTGAAAAATCAGTACAAACAGGACGTCCATTGCTTATCATTGCCGAGGATGTAGAAGGTGAAGCACTTGCAACACTGGTCGTGAACAAGATCAGGGGATCACTCAAAATTGCTGCTGTTAAAGCCCCAGGCTTTGGCGACAGGCGTAAAGAAATGTTGGAGGATCTCGCAATACTTACAGGTGGCACCGTTATTTCGGAAGAAAAAGGCTATCGCCTGGAAGATGCCGACCTTACTTACCTTGGACAAGCCGACAAAATTACTGTTGATAAGGAAAATACCACTATCGTTAGTGGCAAAGGGGAAAAGAAAGGTATTGATGCAAGAATCAACCAGATTAAAGCCCAGATGGAATCGACCACTTCGGACTATGATCGTGAAAAACTGAACGAACGTTTGGCTAAACTGGCCGGAGGTGTTGCAGTTATTTATGTTGGTGCAGCAAGCGAGATGGAAATGAAGGAGAAAAAAGACCGTTTCGAAGATGCACTTCACGCCACCCGCGCTGCCAACGAAGAAGGAATAATTCCTGGTGGTGGTGTAGCGTACATCCGTGCGATAGGTGCCCTTGACAAATTAAAAGGTGATAATGAAGACGAAGATACCGGTATCGCGATAGTAAAACGCGCATTGGAAGAGCCTCTTCGCCAGATTGTTGAGAATGCAGGCCTGGAAGGTTCTGTAATTGTTCAGAAAGTTAAAGAAGGTAAAGGTGATTACGGGTTTAATGCCCGCACCGAAGTTTACGAAGGACTTTATAAAGCCGGAGTAATTGATCCAACCAAGGTAGCCCGCGTGGCATTGGAAAATGCAGCTTCTGTAGCTGGCATGCTTTTAACTACCGAATGTGTATTGGCTGATATTAAGGAAGAGAAAGAACCAGCAATGCCAAACCCTGGAATGGGCGGCATGGGTGGAATGTACTAATCTCCCCACTTACATAAACAACAAAGCCCTGGAATTTTTCAGGGCTTTGTTGTTTATATGAAATGCCAGGTTAATAAACACGCGCTGCTCTGATTATATCGGCAAAAATACCAGACGCAGTAACATCTGCACCTGCACCAGCACCTTTGATAACCAATGGCTGCTGTACATAACGGTTCGTGTAAAATAAAACTACATTATCCTTGCCATAGAGATGGAACAGATCGTGGTCCTTGCCTATATTTTGTAATCCAACCGAGGCTTTCCCGTTCTCAAAGCTGGCAACAAATTTAAGTTTGCATCCAGCATTTGCAGCATTTTCAAACAAGGATTTAAAATGTGCTTCGTGCTTTTCCATTTCCTTGTAAAAGCTGGGCACATCGCCATCCATGCACGATACGGGCAGAAAAGAATTGCTTGTGATGTCCTCCATTTCCATGCGGATGCCTGATTCCCGCGCCAGTATGAGTATTTTACGCATAACATCCGTGCCGCTGAGGTCGATACGTGGATCTGGTTCGGCATAACCCTCATCCTGAGCCTGTTTTACAATTTTAGCGAATGGTATAGTACCATCGTAATTATTAAATACAAAATTGAGGGTGCCTGATAACACAGCTTCTATCCTGTTAACTTTATCTCCGCTGCGCACCAGGTCGTTCAAAGTGCCAATAATTGGCAAACTGGCGCCAACATTGGTTTCAAAAAGGTAAGACGTGTTAAACTCACGTGCCAGATTTTTCAAGGATGCATACTTTTCGTAGGACGATGAAGTGGCTATTTTGTTGCATGCCACCACAGCAACGCTTTTCCTGAGTAACTTATCGTAACACGCTGCGACTTCTGCGCTGGAAGTTACATCGACAAACACCGAGTTGCGCAAATTTTTCTTTTCAATAAAGGTCATAAATTCATTATTGTTCATCACAGCCCCTTGCTTCAATTGGTCTTGCCAGTCGTGTAAATCAATGCCTTCCTCATTCAAAATCATTTTTTTACTGTTGCCAATCCCAACTACCCGAACCTGAAGGCGCATATGATTCTGCAAATAAATTTGTTGTTCCTTGAGCTGTGCCATAAGTCGGCTTCCTACATTCCCAATTCCAATAACAAACAGATTCACTTGTTTATATGCTGTTTCAAAGAATTCCTCGTGCAGCACATTAATTGCCTTTTTAACATCGGCAGTGTGGATAACGGCCGATATATTTTTCTCGGAAGAACCTTGGGCAATGGCACGTATATTTACACTATTGCGCCCCAAAGCACCGAACATTTTTCCGCTGATGCCAGGGTGGTTTTTCATATTGTCGCCAACCAGCGCAACAATGGACAAACCGGTTTCAACCTGCAGAGGTTCCACTTTATTAGCTAAAATCTCGTTTGAAAATTCTATATCCACAGCTAATTTGGCCCGTTTGATGTTTACTTCATCAATTGCAGCGCATATAGAGTGTTCTGATGAACTTTGGGTGATGAGAATGACGTTAATTTTTTCTTCAGACAAAGCTCCGAACAATCGACGGGAAAACCCCGGGATACCTACCATTCCGCTACCTTCCAGGCTGAGAAAAGCCATTTTGCCAATACTTGAAATACCGCGGACCATGTTTTTATTCTCCGATACGCTGCTTTGGATCAACGTACCATTATCTTCAGGGGAAAATGTGTTTTTGATCCAAACCGGAATTCCCTTTTTCATCACCGGCTGAATAGTTGGAGGGTAAATCACTTTAGCTCCGAAGTGCGATAATTCCATAGCTTCTTTATATGAAATATATGGAATCGTCTTCGCATTTGACACCACGCGCGGATCAGCAGTCATCATACCACTCACATCTGTCCAGATTTCAAGAAATGCTGCATTTGTAGCAGCTGCCAGTATAGCCGAGGTATAATCTGAACCTCCGCGGCCAAGAGTGGTAGTAACACCATCCGCATCCGAAGCAATAAACCCGGGAATTATATATAGTTTCCCTGGTTTTTGAATGAGACAGTTCTTTATAGCATTAAAGGTTATGTCAAAGTTTAGAGCGGCAGATCCATAACCGGAGTCAGTCCTGATGATTTCACGCGCATCTAACCAATTATTTGAAATATGCATTGATTCGAGCGTGGCCGCAATAATCAGGGAAGATAGCAATTCGCCGTGGCTTACTATGCTATCCTGAGTGCGGGGAGAAAGTTCCCTAAGAATAAAAACAGCTTCGCAAATACTTTCAAGATTCCTGCACTTTTCATTCACAATACTATTTAGTGCAATTTGCCTGTCAGGAGGAAGCAATTCAGTAACTATCTGAAGGTGGCGGTTTCCGAAATTCTGTAATTTCTCTTTGTATGCGTTGTTGTGTGTTGCGGCAAGCCTGCCTGCTTCGATAAGGATATCCGTCATCCCGCCAAGGGCAGAAACAACAACCATAGTTTTATCTTTCGGCAAGGCTTGCCGGATAATCGAAATTACTTTGCTGATGTTTCCGGCATTTGCAACTGAAGTGCCGCCAAATTTTAATATCTGCATAATATTGATTTACTTTTAATCTTTCTTTGAGTTTAATTCCCCTCAGCTTGCTGCGTTTTTTTTACTTTATTTCTAAAAGAATACAGGATACAGGAGTCGGAATTTTGGATTCTGGCTTCTGATACCCCGCTGCTCTGCGGCGGGGTAGTTCGTTGTGAAATATAATGATATTGCTAATTGTGTTTATTTAATTTCAAGATGCAACTTAGCGCAGCGTTCTCACAAACGAAGTGAGTAATAAAATGCAAAGGTAAAACTATGAATTGTAGAATTGATCCTTTTTCTATGGTTGCTGCTCAAATATGATATTTATACGGCTTTTCCTGCTTGCTTCATTAACCTCAGATAGCGGAATAACAGGAAAAATAAATAGTACATGACGATACCTGCAGGAATCGCGATAATTGTCCAGCCCAGTGCTGCATATACATGCAATAAACCTACCGTTTTTAATCCTTCCCATAGCCCGGGTTCAAAAGCTTTTATAATATTCCCGAGGGTAATACTGAGGTTATCTTTAAATAAAACTATAGCCCCTAAGCGCATAAACGGAATAATCATCAACAGTTGAATTGGAGCGACTACCCAATTCATAGCCTGAACGATTGTAAAATTCTGCTTCAACACTACTAGAAAGAGTAAGCTAACAACACTGGTAAGCCCTATCACGGGGAATGATCCGGCAACAATGCCAATGGTAAAAGATAAGGCAAGTTTGTTTGACGAAAGTCCTTGCCTGGGTATTATTTTAAACGGGATAAGAATTTTATTTTTAACAGTGTCGAGAAATTTCCAAATCATCCGATTATAGATTAGCCAGAGTTATCTCAGGTTGGTTATCTGATTGATATCAAAACGTATAGGCTTGTTGATGGCAAAGTCGAACAGGGTTTGTTTCCTGATCTCATAGTAGTTTGCCCAGAAGTTATGCAGAGCGATGAAATAGCCTCTTCGTGCATTATCTTTTTCCGTTTGGGCAATGTTGAGCTCAATAATATCTATCTTCCCGATTAAGTAACGTTGTTTGGTCACTTCATAGCGTTTCCTGGCAACTGTATCACTTTTTGCCGCAATCCTCAATTGGTTTCTCTGGATATTAAACTGGCTAACTTTAAGGTAAACCTGTTGATCGAAATCAGTCATTTGCTGCTCTACTGATGTGCGTTCCAGTTCCAGGTTCGATTCAGCCATTTTAACTTTTCCCTTGCCCAATCCCCAGTCGAGGATTGGTATCTGAATTCCTACAGTTAACTGTTGCTGTTCCTGCGGATTTTTGTATGCTTCCTTAATCCGGATGCTACTTTGCGTTAGTCCATAAACTGCAAACAGATTGGCGCTGAATCGGTTTTCGAGTTTGGCCCTGTTCACATTGCTTTCAGCTTCCAGGAGCCTGCGCTCGAAGGTAATAGCATCCGCCCTGTTACTGCGAGCTTCAGCAATGGCTTTTTGAGCATCAATCGTAAGCGTTGTAATTCCTGCAGGAGGAATTATTTCCAGTGGTTCATTGTCTTTGATCCTCAGGAACGATTTGAGGTCAAATATTTTCGTTTCCAGATCAAGGGCAGATGTTTCGAGTTCGGCATTAGAGGTAAGCAAGCTTAATTCAAGCTGTAATAATTCATTTTCGGCAATAGTGCCTATGTTATAGCGTCCTTTACCTATCTGGTATAGCGTATCGTTATTTGCCCGGTTGGTCTGTTGAATCTGGTAAGCAATCTGGGCATTGAGTAATTCGAAAAAATAATTGATGGCAGTGATTGTTACCTGCTCCAGATCTTCCTGATAGCGCCTTTCTGCTTCGGTGTAGCGGCGGGGTTCAATCTTTTTATCCCAACGGTATGGATTATAAGCAAACAGAGGTTGACGTAACCCGATATTAAGAGGCGAAGTAAGAAAAGAAGTCTGGGTTGAGTCGCCAAAGATATCAATCCGTTCAATATTCGAATTCAGAAAAATTTGACCACCTGTTAGTTTAAGGTTTTGTGTTAGAGCCATGCTTGCGCTGTAGTTGCTCAGACTGCGGTTGATGAATGCATCGGTGCCATCGGGCAAAGTAATGCGGTCGATGCTGCGGTTCAGGTTAGGAAGTGTTCCATCAAAAGTGAGGGCTGGCAATAGTCCGGCAGTATAGGTACGGTATTGCCAGTAGCTGCTTTTAAACCGATGTTTGGCATTTAAAGCATCGGGCGATTGGCTTTGTGCCATTGATATTACCTGTTCGAGGGTAAGTTTTCGTGCTGGCGTTTGTCCAATTAATACAACGGGTAAAATCCAGAGAATTCCATGAATCAGGATGAATGGTATCAGTAAACTTGTTTTCATAATTATTATTTATTCATAACGCAACGAAGTCACCGGATCCTGGTCGGAAGCTTTTTTAGCTGGCATATAGCCGAAAGTTATACCAACAGCTACGCTCACACCAAAGGAAATTGCAATGGATATAAGCGTGACAATGGTCTGAATTCCTGTGAACTGGGTTATTAATTTTGAAAGGATTATTCCCAGGGCTATACCGATTATTCCTCCTGTAAGGCTTATAATTGTAGCTTCGGTAAGAAACTGGAGGATAATATCCTTCTTGGTTGCGCCCATTGCCATGCGAATGCCGATTTCCTTTGTGCGTTCCACTACTGATGCCAGCATGATGTTCATTATGCCGATACCACCTACAATTAAAGATATACTGGCGATAGCACCCAGAACGATATTAAAAATATCTTTTGTACGCTGTTCCTGTTTCAGCAAAGCTTCCGGTACTTTTATCTCGTAGTCTTCGTTTCCGGCATGGCGGCGCTTAAGCATGCGCTGGATAATGGCTGTTGTGGATGGGATTTGGGAACTTTCCTTCACCTGTACAATAATTTTATCCAGCTGGTTAGAGGTTCCTTCTGCACTCTCGCTGGAACTAAATATTGCAACATCATCGCCAAAGACCTGGGTAGAACTACTCCCACCAACCATATCGGCAGTTATTAGCGAACGGTCGCGGTAGCGCAACAGGATGGTTTGAATAGGAGCATAGATAAAATTGTTGTAATCGCTTATACCCATCGATTCGGTTATGTCCTTGCGTACACTGTGGTTCTCAAGCACACCGATTACTTTGAGCCATATATTGCCGCATTTAATATATTTTCCATAAGGATCTTCTTTTGGGAAAAAGCGGCTTTTGATGGATGTTCCGATAATACATACTGCCTTCCCCTGGCGTAATTGTTCCCCATTAAACATTTCACCGCTTCCTAATTTAAGTGAAAATATGTTGAAATAGTCGGGAGTTACACCGCTGAGGCGGGCTTTAGAGCTAACACCATCTTTCAGGATGTCAGTTTCATAAATCACTTCCGGGCTTATGCTGGCTATAGTTGGTACTACTTCCATTATTGCAGAGACATCATTTAAAGTGAGACCCGGAGAATAAGTTTCTTTCTCCTTGCTGCTTTGTTGTTTTTCATCCGTTGCATTTTCATTGGCTTTGCCGCTGTTGGGCATTATAATAATGTTATTTACACCAACTTGTTTAATCTGTTCCAGAATTTCCTGTTTAGCGCCGGTTCCAATAGCCAGCATGGCGATAACGGCAGAAACGCCAAAGATAATTCCAAGCGCGGTAAGCACCGACCGGAACCTATTGGCAAATACCGCTTCAAGGGCTATCTGAAGGATGTGCCCATAACGTTTGGTTACCAGCTGATTCATGGGGTCAGGCGTGTGAGTGACCATTTATCAGCTCCTTCGGGCGCATCCAGATACACCTCATCGCTTTTTTTGAGCCCTTTGATGATGATGATATGGTTCTCATTGGTTTTACCAACAATCACCTGCTGCCTTGTCCTGTGCTTCACAGAATATACATATGTTACACTATCGGTATTATGAACACTTTCGATAGGCAGAAAAAGCACGTTTTTTATTACTGAAGTAATAATCAGATTTTTAGTGGTCATTGCTGGCCTTAGAATAGAATCAGTTTCATTCACTTTTATCCTCACCTCAAACACTTTGGCATTGGAGTTCTTCATCTGTTCACCAATATTGGCTACTTCCATCACTTCGCCGGTAAACTTTTTCTCGGGGAAAGCATCAACGCCTATCTGTACCTTTTGCCCGATTTTTATCTTGCTGATGTCAATTTCGTTTACATATGTTTTGGTTACCATTTCTTTTAGGTTCGGCAGAGTGGCAACCACATTCTCCCAGGCATTCATGGTCGTACCGATACCTTGCCTGCTGCCGTCCCAGTTGCGTTTATAAATGAGCATGCCCGATTTCGGTGCCGTAATGGTGAAGCCTTTCAGCACCTCATTCATCTGGGCCAGTTTGCGTTTACTCTGGTCCAGCGAAGCACTTACATCCTGCATGTCGGCCCTTGCTTTGTCTGTTTTAAGCTTATAATTTTTTATTGCCTGTTCGCAGGCTCGTTTACTCTTCTCCAAATCAAGTGTTGCCTGGCGTATCGTAGCGGGTGGTTCATATTTGGATTGGTCGAGTACAATTTGTTTCTCTTCAAGGCCGTATTTAAGATTTACAAGGTCCTCTCTGGAATTCCGCATTTCCATAGAGGTGTCCAGCCTGGTTTTGGTATATTGCGATTGCAGTTTCTCCAGCTCAGTTTCCAGGTCTTTTATGCGGTTGGTTATTTCGGTCTTATCTAGTGCTGCAACATACTGCCCTGAATCTACCAGAGTTCCTTCGGGAATAATATCACTTATCTGGACCTGCCATATTCGTATTTCGCGCAAGCCTGCCGGTCCGTTAATATCCTGACTCTTTTTAGCCAGTAGCTCACCGGTGGTTGTAACATTAATACTGAAATCGCCTTGTTTAACGGCTACTGTCACTTCTGAGGCAAAGGATTTATCCCTTCCAAATAAATACCATACAGCCAGTAATACTACAATGACGATTGCAACTCCGATACTGATTGATTTCTTCATACGATATTCATAAAACTTAAAAGCAGGCTATTCCCCGCGAAGATCAAAATTATGAAAATTCTACCTATTCCCCGCCTGATGGGCACTTTAATTTAATGGGATGGAATTAATAAGGGAAGAGGACGTTTATTATCTTATTTTGATTGTTGTGAATGATATAGCAGGAAATTTGCGCTCAAACCAGTCTGGGCAGGCATTATTCCAGATCCAGCAATTCATTTTTTGGTTATACTTGTACCCTCAAATCCAATGATACAATGACAAAACGAATCAGCTTATCAGGCAAACTATTAGTAATGATTGTTTTTAGTACGTTTGTGGCCATGAACAGTTATAGCCAGAAAACAAGGAACGATATTCCCGACAATTTTAAATGGAATCTTTCGGACATCTACAAGTCCGATGCAGATTGGCGCGTGGCAAAAGACATCCTTTCGTTAAAGCTTGATAATGTTGTACAATTCAAAGGAACATTGACTAGATCGGCTTCAGATTTACTCAAATGCATGGAGTACAACGCGGATATGACAAAGGAGTCGAACAAGCTCTACCTCTATGCCAACCTGAATTCCGACCTGGATACACGCGACATGAAGTACGCCGGGATGAAGCAGGAGTTGGAACAAATGCTAGCTGGTTTCGGTGCCAAATCAGCATTTGTTGAACCTGAAATTCTAGCTGTTGATTGGAATTTAATTGATGGCTTTATCCGGTCAGAACCCAGACTTGAACCCTATCGCATGAAGTTGGATAATATGTTCCGTATGAAAAAGCATACACTGAGCGAAGCCGAAGAGCGTATTCTCGCCTTATCGGCTCCGGTTGATGGTGTTGCAGCATCAGTTTTCAATACTTTTTCGAATGCCGAAATGCCAGCGCCCGATGTGACCCTCACGGATGGAAAAAATATTTCGTTAACGCAATCAGAATACAGCAGAATACGTGCTTCGGCCAACCGTGCCGATCGAAAGCTTGTATTTGAAACTTTCTGGAACAACTACAATAAATTTAAAGCATCTTATGGCGAAATGCTTTCCGGACATGTGCAATCTCATATTTTCCAGGCCAGGGCACGCAATTATGAATCATCACTCGCGTCTGCTACCGATCCCAGCAATATCCCGGTGCAGGTATATCAGTCATTAATTGACAATGTAAATAAAAACCTACCCGCATTTCACCGTTATCTGGCGATTAAAAAACGTATGATGGGTGTGGATACACTTAAATATTATGACATGTATGCCCCCGTTGTGAAAAATGTTGACCTGAAATACGGCTATGAAGATGCTTCAAAGGTTATCCTGGAAGCCCTTAATCCGATGGGTGCAGCATATGTTGCCATCATTAAAAAAGCTATGGACGAACGCTGGATAGATGTTTACCCTACACCCGGAAAACAAACCGGCGCTTATTCCGATGGTTCTTTTTACGATGGCCATCCTTTCATCAAGATGAACTACAACGGCCAATACAATGACGTAAGCACCCTGGCCCACGAACTGGGACACACAATGCAAAGCTATCTCTCGAATACAAAACAGCCTTATCCGCTTGCCAGATACCAGACATTTGTAGCCGAAGTAGCTTCTACATTTAACGAGGCTCTGCTGTTTAACTACATGGTGAAAAACGAAACAAACGACGAGATTAAACTTTCGTTGCTCATGAACCGGCTCGATGGATTTAAAGGCACATTATTCCGCCAGACACAGTTTGCCGAATTTGAGCTTAAAATACATGAAGCTGCCGAAAAAGGATCACCGCTCACGGGCGATTCCTTTTCAAAAATATATATGGATATTGTAAAATCATACTATGGCCACGACCAAGGAATTTGCAAGGTGGACGATTACATAGGTATGGAATGGGCTTTTATTCCGCATTTCTATTATAATTTCTATGTGTATCAGTACAGCACTTCGTTTACGGCATCTACGGCACTTGCCGAAAAAGTGATGAGCGGCGACAAAAATGCATTAGATAAATACCTGGAATTCCTTTCAGCCGGCGGCTCAGACTACCCCATTGAATTACTGAAAAAAGCCGGTGTGGACATGTCAACTTCCGAACCGTTTGAAAAAACCATTGCCGCCATGAACAAAGTAATGGATGAGATTGAGGTGATTTTGAAGAAAAAAGGGAAATAGCCTTTCAGGGTTAGCCCGGGCGCGACTTTAAGTCGCTCCCGGATTAAACTGGCGCACGCTTTTAATGCGTACCTGGTCATTTATTACTAATATTTTACAAAACAAGTGTCGTTACAAACGACAATAAAAGAGGCACTAGTTGCAACCGAACGAAGTGATCTCAGCGAAGCTAAACGCGCCTGGCAGAAGAGTCATTTTATGTGCAAATATGTTGTAGCTATTCGTGAATTCAAAATTTACGGTAAGTCAATTAATAGTTTATAAGAAAGCCTCTATTTTAAAAGGCTGGCGGGAGAGCGGATATAGCCAGTGGAATCTCAGGTAATGAACTGTGACAGGAAGGCGATTCATGTTATAAGATTGTACAGACTTTCAATATTTCCTTATTTTTGCATTTAAGCATACATTAAAATTAGATGATTTGGTAAGGCTACTACAGGATAAAATGTCAGAATATGATGCTCCTCAAAAAGCTATAGAGGCCGGCATATATCCCTATTTTAGGGTTATTGAATCTGATCAGGATACGGAAGTTATTACAAACGGAAAAAAAGTCCTGATGTTCGGTTCCAATAGTTACCTGGGACTTACCAACCACCCAAAAATCAAAGAAGCTGCAAAGAAGGCCATTGATAAATATGGAACTGGCTGTGCTGGTTCCCGGTTTTTAAATGGCACACTCGATATTCATATTGAATTGGAGGAAAGGCTTGCCAGATTGCTGAACAAAGATGCAGCTATTTGTTACAGTACAGGTTTCCAGGTTAACTTAGGGGTTGTATCGGTGCTGACCGGTCGTAATGACTATTTGCTGCTGGATGAATTTGATCACGCATCAATTATTGAGGGCAGCAGGCTGTCCTTCTCTAAAATATTTAAGTATAAGCACAATGATATGCAGGCCCTTGAGGCTAAATTGAGACTTTGCGAGCCGGATAAAATCAAGCTGATTGTTGTAGATGGTATATTCTCCATGGAGGGCGACATTGTTAACTTGCCAGAAATTGTGAGGCTTGCCGGAAAGTATAATGCTTCAATTATGGTCGACGATGCCCATGCAATAGGGGTATTGGGCAAAGACGGTGCCGGAACAGCTTCTCATTTTGGTCTCAGCAACGAAGTAGACCTTACTATGGGGACTTTTTCCAAATCATTGGCTTCCTTAGGCGGTTTTATTGCTGCTGACAAAGAAGTAATCAATTTCCTGAAACACAATTCGCGTTCATTGATCTTTAGTGCCAGCATGACTCCACCATCGGTAGCCACTGCGCTGGCAGCACTCGATATAATGGTATCGGAACCCGAAAGGATGAAACATCTCTGGGATTTGACGGCCTATGCGTTGAAAGCATTCAAAGAAATGGGTTTTGATACCGGGAAATCCGAATCTCCTATTATTCCTTTGTTTATCCGTGATGATTACAAAGTACTCAAAATGACAAAGCTTCTTCTTGATGAAGGGATATTTGTGAATCCGGTTGTTTCGCCTGGTGTTCCTAAGGAAGACAGTCTTATACGGTTTTCGCTCATGGCGACCCATACCTATGAACAATTGGATATTGCGTTCGAAAAGATTTCAAAAGCAGCCATGAAACTTGGAGTACTTACAACAGAAGGTGCTATAAAATAATTCTACACTCATTTTCTTCTCAGCACATTTACGATGCAAAAAGTTATACTCATTACAGGGATATCGTCAGGATTTGGAGAAAGAACTGCTGAACTGCTGGCCAAAAAAGGTCATATCGTTTATGGTACTGTTCGTACAGAAATTGAAAGTAAACAAGGCATCCATATTTTGAAGATGGACCTTACAGATCCGGATTCGATAAAGCAGGCTGTTGGTTTGGTATTACAACAGGAAGGGCGAATCGACATTCTGATAAATAATGCCGGGATGCATACAGGCGGAGCTATTGAAACTACACCTGTGGAAAACATCAGGCTCCAGATGGATACAAATTTTATGGGAATGGTATATATGCTCAGGGAAGTTTTGCCGGCCATGCGTGAGCAACGAAGAGGAATGATAGTTAATTTCAGCTCTATTGGGGGGTTGATGGGTCTGCCTTTCCAGGCATTTTATTCGGCAGGTAAATTTGCCATCGAAGGGCTGAGTGAAGCACTCCGTATGGAAATTAAACAATTCAACATCAAAGTTGTAGTTATAAATCCGGGAGATTTTCATACAAATAATACTGCTAACCGTCGGAAATTTCTGGCTGAGGTTGCTGATGATCCTTATGCGAAACAGTTTAGAGAAACTCTTTCCGTTATTGAGAAAGATGAAAACGGAGGATGGCCACCTGATATACTCGCCCGGAAACTTGTTAAGGTGATCGAAAAGAAAAATCCTCACTCAAGATATGTCATTGCTGCATTTGAGCAAAAATTAGCGGTAGTACTTAAAAGGATTCTTCCTGCATCCTGGTTCAGTAAAATTCTGGCTCCGCATTATAGGATCAGGTAACTGATTGATTTATTCTTCCGTGAAAGTTTTAACAGGAGACTATGTATCTTAAAAAGGCTATCTATTAATGCAGACAATTGAGTTCCCATTATTATCGTAGAATAATCAATTTATTTTCTGTTAAATCACCTGATTTAAGCGCTGCTATTTATAAACCTTCGTTTAAATATGTAATATCAGTTTTCTGTTAAACCTATCCAATCGTTGACACACGACAAGCCATGTGGCTGATTATATCCTCCTCAGCTGGTCCGGTTTTCAAAACCATTGTTGGGGATCCGGGCTTGAGTTTTGGTTGCAAATGCTAAAAGGATCAGGAATGACAAGTAAGAACGTTTCATATAACAAGACTCCGGTAACTTTTTATTTCTCGCAAAGACGCAAAGACGCAAGGGATTGGTTGTCAGCATTTCACGCTTTCAACAGATACGTATGCAACGTGTTGATAATTAGTTGTTTACAAATTTTTACCGGACTATTGATATAAATGAGATTAGATTAATAATCCGTTTGCACCTAAAATCCTTTATAAACAATTTGTCATAAGGTTGACGTTGCCATTTCGGGGTGAATAACCCGGATAAGTAAAATGTTGATTTTGAAGTAAATAAAAAATTCTGCAAAACGGTTCTTTATCGGGAAATTTAATAAGGTGTTATAAGCATGCCGGCAGGATTCCCACTTTAAATGATATAGGCTTTTATTAATGCAACGCCCCGGCAATCTCTGCCGGGGCCGTTGTTTTAATCACGAAAATGTTTACAGTTCAAGAAAGAAAAGTTACCTGATAAAATTCCGTTGAACCAGCATCCGGCCTTCAGTACTTATCCTGAGCAGGTACATTCCTTTGCAAAGTGTTCCGGTAGAAATGCTGATAAGGTTCCTCCCAGCCAACAACCCGATTGATTCTGTAAGGATAATGCGGCCTTGCAAGTCGATAATCTCGGCTAAAGCAGTTGATGAAGACTGGGTGTTCAAATCAAGAAAGAGTGTTTCGCCTACCGGATTTGGGTATGGATTACCAGCAGCGGATTCCGGAGCTTTCATGTCACCAATGCCTAATACTGAAATAGCAGCTTCAGTAATTATAAAATTGATATTGACAGTAGCCGTATTTTCACTCAGGATAATGACAACAGCCCCGGTAGTTTTACCAGTCATCTCTGCATGGAGAGTATATTCTCCATAGGGCAGGTTATTGAAAACAAAGTTTCCATCAGCATCCGAGAATGTGTAAGCAATTGGAGCGCCAGTGCTGTTGAACAGGATAATCTCAACATTTGCTGCCGGGTTACCCCCTGATTTAAATGATCCTCCCCAGTTTATAGTACCAGTAATTCCGGCATTGCCCTGTACCCAGTAAATTGAAGGAACAAGACTTATTGGGTGCCAGGCATTAGGTTCACCTGCATTAACAATGGTAGCTCCTTGCCAGGTGAGAGAGTTTGCATAGTAAGTTGGCAGGTATCCGAAGAAATTCTGTGAACCAGGTGTTAGCATCGCGTAGATGTAGTAAGACCCGGCAGGGACGCCCCCAAAATAATAGGTTCCGGATGAATCGATAAGGGTTTCAGCATAAAAGTTATTGTTTGCCCCTATCAGCCATACTATACCCTGATCTGCAGGGGTGTTTCCGGCAAGAACAATTCCATTGATAGTAAAACTGCCACTGTTTTGCCCGGCATAAATATCCATACAGAAAGTGTTCTGGCAAAAACCTGTAGAATCCCAGATGGTAAGACATGCGTTGTATACGCCTGGACCAGAATAAGTATGAATCGGATTTGCATCAGAAGAGCTGGTTCCGTCCCCAAAAGACCACTGCTGGTTTGAATATCCAGGAGCTGAAGTATTGATAAACATGTAACTGAGAGAAGTAGCAACAGAATCAGCAGGGAACGCGAAGAATGAAGCCTGGCATCCGGGCTGAATAATGTTTACCCAGATTTCCTGGCAGGTTTGGTTCCAGCAATTCGTCAGGCTGTCGCCAATTGTGAGACATGCCCAATACAAACCGGGAGCGGGATAGATGTGAACCGGATTGGCCTGAGTTGATTGTCCGCCATCGCCGAAATCCCAGAAAATGAAGCTATGATAGCTTTGTGAAAGGTCACTGAATTGGTATGTATATCCTGAGGAGTCACTAATAGCAGACATGACAGCAATGCAAGAGGATCCGCCATTGGGGAATACCGGCTGACAGCTCATACTGAAGCAGCTGTCGTACGTTGACGGATCATTGGCAAATGTAGTAAGGCATACATTGTAAGCTGTTCCGGCATTTGCGAAAGTATGTGAAACCTGTTGTCCTGCTCCGGTTGACCCATCTCCAAAATCCCAGGTATAGTTTGCTGTACCTCCTGAAATCATGTACCCTTCAAAAGAGTATGTAGAACCATCATTTGTATAGGCGTTAAAATAGTTCTGGCAAGGGGAAGGGAAATAAACATATACATCCTGGCAGGAAACAAAAGTGCATGTTTCACCGTTTGCGCCGGTACCGGTAGTGGTGAGGCATACGTTATAAAATATATTCGTGCCGGTAAAGGTGTGTGTAACAACCTGGCCTGATACAGTAGTTCCGTCTCCAAAATCCCAGGTCCATGAATCAATCTGGTTGTTATTGGCCCATCCTTCAAAAGTATAGGCATTGTTCGATGAATCCGGGTAGGACCAGAAATAACTCTCACAAGGAGAAGGTATATAAATAAATACATCCTGACATGATGTATACGTGCAGGTTGTGCCATCAGGTTCTATTCCAGTTGTTGTAAGGCAGACTGTGTAGTTCGCGTTCGTGCCGGCAAAGGAATGCGATACTGTTTGTCCTGTTGCTGTAACTCCATCGCCAAAATCCCAGAGCCATGAGTTCACCTGGTTATTCATGGCCCAGCCTTCAAATATATAGCCGGTACCGCTTGAGTCAGGGTTGTACCAGAAGGAACTCTCACATGGCGAGGGAATATAGGTGAATATATCCTGGCAGGAAACAGCAGTGCAGGAAGTACTGTCGGGCCCAGGGCCTGTTGTGGTCAGGCAAACTGTGTAATTCGTGTTAGTGCCGGCAAAGGAATGTGATACAGTTTGGCCTGTTGCTGTAGCCCCGTCGCCGAAATCCCAGTACCAGGTATCGGCTTGCCCATTCATCACCCAGCCTTGGAATATATATCCTGTAGTTGTGGAATCACTGTAATACGAGAAAGAGTTTTCGCAAGGTCCGGGATTGGTTGACCCTACTTCAACCGGCATGCAATAAATGCTGCTGCATAAACTGTCATTACTGCTTATTGTGAGACAGACATTAAAAAAGCCAGGTGCAGCAAAAGTGTGAACCGGATTCTGTTCTGTTGAAACAGAACCGTCACCAAAATTCCAGTACCAGTTGTTAATTGTTGAACCAGGCGTAGCATAGCTTGCATCAACAAAATTAATTGTCAGCATATCGTCTGAGGCAGGCAGGTATCTAAAGGATGCAATACAGCCTTGTATCGGATTTCCACAGATGTTGAAATCAAGAGTGACAATCTGGACACCAGGGTAAAATCCGGCAGTATTTGTCACTATCATACCATTGCAGTCGTATGTGGATACCATAATCACACCTGGGAATGTACCGGCAATGTAAGGTATCTGGTCAGTATAAAAACCGGTTCCATCCGTAATTACCTGATCATTGTATCCGGGATAGTTGCTGCTGTCAACCGAAATATACATGGTTTGCCCGGCTATAGGGTCACCGGTTTGCTGGTTCAGTACATGACCATTCAGGGTTACATAGGGTTGCTGTGCAACGGCAATTGCTACTGTTACTGTTAACAGGAGCAACATGGAAATTATTCTTTTCATCTTATTCATAGTTTTGTAAATTTATAAGAATAGGAAATGATGTTTATAAAGAGACACAATTTTGCTCAAAGGTTGCCTGCAGGGTTGTCTTTTTCAATGCTAAAATTACTATAAAATGCTGTCATTTCAAACAGGATGCTCAAACCTTACGGTTTTTGCTTGTCGGACATATTAGCATCTTACAGCATTGAACTCCGGTTCCGTTTACTCAGATAATAATGCCATAAGAAGTGTGTTGCCAATGACCGGTAAGGTTTCCATTTTGAAACATAAGCTACAATTTCGGCTTTGCTTCCTGCATTGGTTAGTTCCTTTACTGTATTGATAACTGCAACATCTCCGGATGGGAAAATATCCTTTGCCTGTAAGCAAAACATCATGTAAATATCAACTGTCCAATCACCTATTCCCTTAATACATTTAAGTTGCTGCCTGACTTCATCAACAGGCAACCCCGAAAAACGATCAAGCTCAATTTTTCTGTCAATAATGGTCAATGATAATTCTCTCAGGTACGTTGATTTCTGCTTGCTTATCTGGCAATGTCGCATCTCATTATCCGATAGTTTCACAATTTCCTCCGGGGTAAATGCAGACATGTAGGAATTGAGTTTGTTGAAATGTGCGTTTGAGGATTGCAGGCTTACTTGTTGTTCCAGAATAATTTTAGATAAAGTAATAAACCCCTGAGGCCTGCTCCAATCGGGTGGTGGACCATATTGATCATATATTTTTGTAAAAACAGCATCTGCCTTAAGGAGTTTTTCTATATCCTTTTGATTGACGATGCTGTTCATAATGGGATTAAATTTTCAGAACTTCAAATTTAAATGTTAATCAATCCCGGTTAGCTTACTCAATTATAAATTTTTCAATCAACTTTGTTTCAGGTTGCCGTTTATGAACTTCCACAAAATCAGCTTTATCATCAAACCATCCGATTACACGCTGGCGTTGC
>Ga0268283_1000590_pt1 | contig 22326 bp, 35 predicted proteins | sample saktaG_13_FD_190140 | JGI IMG/M metagenome (GOLD analysis project Ga0268283, IMG submission 190140) | Saline water microbial communities from Sakinaw Lake, British Columbia, Canada - sak_2013_06_06_36m | ecosystem: Environmental > Aquatic > Non-marine Saline and Alkaline > Saline ... | reverse complement strand
CGGAGACAATGTGGCGATAACGGCGGATCTGATCACTCCGATTGCCATGGAAAAAGAGCTTCGGTTTGCGATTCGTGAAGGCGGCCGAACCGTAGGCGCAGGCGTGGTCAGCGAAATTCTGGAATAAGAAGAGAGACGAAAACCATGATTATGAACAGTAAAATCCGAATCAGACTCAAGGCATACGACCATAAACTGCTGGATCAATCGGCATCGGATATTGTGGATACCGCCAACAAGACAGGGGCGAAAGTCATAGGTCCGATTCCGCTGCCGACTACGATCAATAAGATATGCGTACTGCGCTCTCCGCACGTTGACAAAAAGTCTCGGGAGCAATTTGAAATGCGGACGCATAAACGACTGGTGGATATTCTGGAGCCAACGCAGCAGACTGTTGATGCGCTGATGAAGCTGGATCTTTCTCCAGGCGTCGATGTTGAAATTAAACTGTAGGGGAACAAAAACGCGATGTGCAAAGGATTGATAGGAAAAAAACTGGGGATGACAGGCGTTTTCTCTCCAGAGGGACGACATATACCGGTAACGGTTCTTCAAGTAGGCCCTTGCGTTGTGACACAGATTAAAACTGTGGCAACAGATGGATACAATGCATTGCAACTGGCCTTCGGCTCCAAAAAGAAAACACATGTGAACAAGCCGATGCTGGGCCATTTCGGAAAATCCGGCAGCGAAGTCTATGCGCATGTCATGGAGTTTCCCGTGGACAATCCCGCTGAATATTCTCTGGGCCAGACGATTCCGCTGGATATGTTTGCCATCGGGGAAATGGTTGATGTCTCAGGAATAAGCATCGGAAGGGGTTTTTCCGGCGTGATCCGACGTCACGGGTTCAGTGGCGGCAGAAAAACGCACGGCAGCCATTGTAAAAGAATTCCCGGCTCCATTGGATGCAGCGCCTGGCCTTCACGTGTCGTCAAAGGAAAGAAACTGCCCGGTCAGTATGGAAATGCCCATAAAACGGTAAAAAACTTGATGATTGTGGATATCCGGCCGGAAGAGCAGGTTGTTCTGTTGAAAGGAGCAGTTCCGGGGGCTGAATCCGGAATTGTCACCATTAAAAAAACGAAAACCATCAAGAAGGCCAGTGCATAAAAGAAGCATTGATGATTCGATGGTGAGGGGTATACAGGGCCAACGAATGCGAGGGGATATATGGCTGTTGTAGATGTATTCAATTGTAAGGCAGAAAAAGTTTCACAGGTGGAACTGGTGGAGGACATTTATAATGTCGAGGTGAAGTCCTGTGTTCTGCACGAAGTCGTAACCATGCAGTTAGCCAATCGGCGTGCAGGCACATCATCTGTAAAAACCCGTTCAGATGTTCAGGGCAGCACCAGAAAACTTTTTAAACAAAAAGGGACCGGGCGCGCCCGCAGAGGGGATATCAAAAGCCCGCTACTACGTGGAGGCGGCTCGGTTTTTGGGCCCCACCCCAGATCATACGCTTATAAAGTTCCCAAGAAAGTCAGGCGGCTTGCCTTGAAAATGGCTTTAAGCGAGAAGGCACAAAGTCAGTTTCTTCTGGTACTGGACAAATTTGATCTGGAACAAATTAAAACCCAGCAGGTTGTCCGGATTCTGAACGCCCTGAAAGTTGAAAAGGCGCTGATCATTGCCGACACGGGAGATGAATTTCTCAGGTTGTCCTGCAGAAACCTTCCGCATGTCAAGGTACTGAAACCAGAAGGTCTCAATGTTTACGATATTATGAAATATAAACACCTGCTGCTGGTTGAGCCCTCAATAAAAGCCATTGAAGGGAGACTGCTGAAATGAATTATCATGCCATCATTAAACGACCGATAGTCAGCGAAAAATCAACCATGCAAAAAGAAGTTTCCAATCAGCTTTCTTTTGAGGTGGATCGAAAAGCCAACCGGATCGAGATCAAAAAGGCCATACAAAGCCTTTTCAGTGTTCAGGTGGACGGTGTCCGGACACTCCAAATCAAAGGCAAATACAAACAACGCGGCCGAATTATCGGAAAACGCAGAGACTGGAAAAAAGCAATCGTTACGCTGAAACCAGGTGAACGCATAGAATTCTTTGAAGGGATATAACCCGGGGAAATAACCATGGCTGTTAAGAAGGTAAAACCAACATCACCAGGACGCAGATTTCAAGTGTATTCCACATTTGAAGAGATCACGCGATCAACGCCCGAAAAAAGCCTCTTGAGAGTTTCAAAGAATACGGGGGGGCGAAATTCATATGGCCGAATTACCAGCCGGCATATCGGCGGGGGACATAAACAGCATTACCGGATCATTGATTTCAAGCGGGACAAAACCGGTGTGCCGGCCAAGGTCGCCAGCATTGAATATGATCCGAACCGTTCATCAAGAATTGCGCTGCTGCACTACGCAGATGGCGAAAAACGATATATTCTGGCGCCCGTGAATCTCTCGGTCGGCGATACGGTCATGTCCGGCCCGACGGCGGATATCAAGCCCGGCAATAATCTGCCGCTCGGCAATATTCCGCTGGGAACCCAGATCCACAATATCGAGCTCAAAAAAGGAAAGGGCGGGCAGATTGTTCGAAGCGCCGGTACATTTGCACAGCTGATGGCCAAAGAGGATCGCTATGCGCTCCTGAAACTGCCTTCAGGTGAAGTTCGCATGGTCCTGCTGACCTGTCAGGCTACGATCGGCCAGGTCGGAAATGTCATTCATGAAAAATTGTCTTTGGGTAAAGCCGGGCGGAAACGCTGGCTGGGAAAACGCCCCAAAGTCAGAGGTGTTGCGATGAACCCCGTTGATCATCCGATGGGCGGCGGTGAAGGCAGGTCTTCCGGCGGAAGGCATCCTTGCTCTCCGTGGGGCACTCCGTCAAAGGGGTACAAGACCCGGAAAAACAAACAGACGACGAAATTCATTGTTAAAAAACGGGTGAAATAAATATGCAGCAATTTGTTGGTTGACGGATAGAAACTGACAAAACTCAGGAGAAGTTATGCCACGGTCGCTAAAAAAAGGTCCATACATCGATTCATTTTTGTTGAAAAAAGTTGTGATTGCCCAGGAAACCCGAAGCAATCGAGTGGTGAAAACCTGGTCACGTCGTTCTACTATTGTACCTGAAATGGTGGGCATTACGATGGCCGTACACAATGGTAAAAAATTTGTGCCCGTATTTGTTTCAGAAGATATGGTAGGCCACAAGCTTGGAGAATTTTCGCCGACAAGGACATTTTACGGCCATACCGGAGATAAAAAAACCAAAGTCAAGAAGTAATATTGGAGCAAAAAATGGCTGAGTTAGATGTGAAAGCTGTGTCTAGATTTGTGCGAATTTCTCCTCGGAAAGTTCAAATACTTGTCGACACCGTAAAAGGGAAGCCGGTCGAAAAAGGTCTGTATATTCTGAAATTTATGCCACAGAAAGCAGCTGCGATCGTGGAGAAAATCGTCCGCTCTGCTGTTGCCAATGCCGAACAGCGCGCAGGCGTTGATGTGGACGCGCTGATTATCAAGAATATCACCGCCGATCAGGGGCCTTCTCTGAAACGATTCAGTGCCAGAGCCAGAGGCCGTGGAACGCAAATCATCAAAAGAACCTCACATATCACGGTAACGTTAGCAGAAAAATCGTTCTAAAAAGGAGGATATCGCTTGGGCCAGAAAGTAAATCCAATTGGGTTGAGATTGGGAATTGTCAAAACTTGGGAGTCACGTTGGTTTGCCAGTAAAAAATATTCGGATTACATTCTTGAGGATTTTAATATCCGAAAATATCTGAAAAAAAAGCTCGGTCATGCAGGCGTTTCCAAGATTGAAGTCGAAAGATCTTCCAAACGCGTGAGACTCCGCATATTCACATCCCGACCCGGAATCATTATTGGAAAAAAAGGCGCAGAGATCGTACAGCTCAAGCAGGATGTTGAAAAAATGATTTCCCAGGATGTAATTATTGATATTCAGGAAATCAGAAAACCGGAATTGGATGCCCAGCTGGTGGCGGAAAATATAGCCCTTCAAATTGTGCGGAGAGTCGCTTTCAGACGTGCGATGAAAAGAGGAATCGCATCGGCAATGCGTTTCGGTGCTCAAGGTGTTAAAGTGATCTGCTCGGGCAGACTTGGCGGCGCTGAAATGGCCAGAACCGAACTGTACCGTGAAGGAAGGGTTCCTTTGCATACCCTTAGGGCCGATATTGATTATGGATTTTCAGAAGCCAATACGACCTACGGGATTGTCGGGATCAAGGTTTTTATTTTTAAGGGCGAAATTCTGAAAAAAGATGCGGTTGAAGTCAGATAGTAACGGATAGGAGATACAGGGCATGCTGAGTCCCAAAAAGGTAAAATTTCGAAAACAGCAACGTGGCCGCATGAGAGGGTTATCCAAGCGTGGAACTACGTTAAATTACGGAGATTTTGGATTGCAGGCGGTTGAATGCGGTGCAATCAGCTCAAAACAGATTGAAGCCGCCCGAATTGCCATGACCCGGCATGTAAAACGCGGGGGGAAGTTATGGATTCGGATTTTCCCGGATAAGCCTTTTACGAAAAAACCCGCTGAAGTCCGGATGGGCAAGGGAAAAGGGGCTCCGGAAGGTTGGGTTGCCGTGATTCGCCCTGGCAGAATCCTCTATGAAATGGAAGGCATTTCCAAAGAGCTTGCTGTGGAAGCGCTTAGGCTTGCATCCCACAAGCTTCCCATAAAAACGAGATTTATTGAGAGGAGCGAGGTGCAATGAAGGCCGCTGAAATCAGAAAGCTGACTCCTGAAGAAATGGAACAGAAAGTTGCCGGTATGCAGCAGGAATTGTTCAATCTGCGATTCCAGCACAAAATAGGCCAACTTGAAAATCCCAAGAAACTCACGTTTCTCAAACGGGATATCGCAAGGTTGATGACCATAAAGAACGAATCCAGGATGTCATAAGACAGCTAACCCAGGAACTCAAAAGAGAACAGCAGATATGAAAATTCGAGGAATGCGAAGGCAGATGGTTGGTAAAGTCATCAGCAACAAAATGGATAAATCCATTGTTGTTCAGGTTGAAAGGCTTGTAAAGCACAAAGTGTATCATAAATTTGTAAAACGCCGTGCAAAATTTGCCGCCCATGACGAAACCAATGCCTGCAGTATTGGCGACAAGGTATTGATTACTGAGTCCAGACCCATCAGTAAAACCAAAAGATGGCGCGTCAGTGAAATCGTCGAAAAAGCCATTTGATGATAAAGGAAGGCAAAGAAGATGATTCAGACAGAGACCCAATTAACAGTGGCAGATAATTCAGGAGCCAAGACTGTTTACTGTTTAAAAGTATTAGGCGGCTCCAGAAGACGGTATGCAAGTGTCGGCGATATTATCGTCGTATCTGTTAAGGAAGCCATCCCCAACGCCAAGGTGAAAAAAGGGGAAGTGTTAAAGGCCGTTGTCGTTCGTACCAAAAAAGAAATCAGAAGAGCGGATGGCTCGTTTATCAGATTCGATGATAATTCTGCCGTGCTGATTAATGCCAACCAGGAACCGATCGGAACGCGTATTTTTGGCCCAGTGGCCAGAGAACTGCGATTAAAACGGTTTATGAAAATTATTTCACTGGCACCAGAAGTCCTTTAGAAACATAAGATTCTATACTGCCTGTCGGAGAAGCAGCTCATGATAAAAAACATCTGTCATTTGAAAAAAGATGATAAAGTAAAAGTAATTACCGGCAAAGATTCTGGTAAGGTCAGTAAAGTTCTGAAAGTTAATCGTAAAAAATGTCGTGTTTTGATCGAAAGCGTTAATATCGTGAAACGGCATACCAAACAGAGCGCAAAAAACAGACAGGGCGGTATCGTTGAGAGTGAAGCGCCGATCCATTGGTCCAATGTGCTGTTGATGTGTAATAAGTGTATGACGCCGGTTCGGCTGAAAATCAAAAGCCTGGACGATGGCAAAAAAGTTCGGGTGTGCCGAAAGTGCAACGAATTTATTGATAAATAGGATCGCTTGCCGGAGGAAGATCATGTCTCAATTGAAAGAATATTACAAAACGGAAGTTGTCCCCAAGCTGGTTGACTCCTTCCAATATAAAAACAGGATGGAAATTCCAAAACTGAATAAAATCGTCCTGAACATGGGTTTGGGTGAAGCCATTCATAACATCAAGATTATGGATGCGGCAGTTGAGGAGCTGAAAGCGATTTCCGGTCAAAAGCCGGTGATTACCCGTTCTAAAAAATCCATTGCCGCATTCAAGCTCAGAGAAGGAATGCCCATCGGATGCATGGTGACATTGCGGCAAGACCGGATGTACGATTTCTTTTATAAACTGGTTAATGTGGCGCTTGCGCGGGTTCGCGATTTTAAGGGCATTTCCGGAAAAGCCTTTGACGGAAGAGGCAATTATACCCTCGGCATAAAAGAGAACACCATTTTCCCTGAATTGAGTTATGACACGATTGATGTGATCAAGGGGCTGAATGTTACGGTTGTCACCACAGCAAAAACCGATAAAGAGGGCAAAGAACTGCTTAAACTGATGGGCATGCCGTTTCGTAACTAGTAAATGCAGCAGGCGGTGTTCGGCAACAGATAATCGGTTTTTCCGCATACTGCACACTTTAAAAATATGAGGGGAGGATGAATTGGCAAAAAGATCGCTGATGAATAAAGCATTGAGAGCCCCTAAGTTCGGGGTCAGAGCGTATAACCGGTGCCCAATGTGTGGAAGGCCCAGAGGGTTTATTCGAAAGGTCGGGATCTGCCGGATCTGTTTTCGGAATTTAGCCTCCCAAGGCTCTCTTCCCGGCATAACCAAATCGAGCTGGTAACCGTTCCAGGTTTAAAAAATATATTGAAAAAATAAGTATGGGAGAAAGCAATGGCGATTAGTGACCCAATTGCAGATATGATGACAAGGATTCGAAACGCGGGAAAAGCAAAATTCACCAGTGTGGATATTCCGGGTTCGAAGCTTAAAATCGAGCTGGCCAAGGTTTTGAAAAACGAGGGCTACATTCGAAACTATAAATTCGTCAAAGATGATAAGCAGGGAATATTGAGGGTTTACTTGAAATATGCCTCGGGAAATACCAATGCAATCTATGGCCTGGAGCGCGTGAGCAAGCCCAGCAGACGAATATATACAAAAGGCAAGGATATCAAGCCTGTTCTGAATGGACTGGGCATTTCCATTCTTTCGACTTCAAAGGGAATATTAACCGACCGGCAAGCCAGAAGTGAAAATATCGGCGGGGAAATTCTCTGTAAAATATGGTAGGATGAGGAGTGAAACATGTCCAGAATAGGTAAAAAACCAATCCCGATTCCCGATAAAGTCAAACTTTCCCTTGTAGACAATCAGATAACGGTCCAGGGTGAGAAGGGGAAATTGACCCGTTGCCTTCATCCATCTGTTGAAGTTCGGATTGAGGGTGGTGTTGTGACGATAATAAAGAAAGCAGAAGATAAAAAAACGGATGCGTTCCAGGGGTTGACACGAAATCTGATTGCCAATATGGTCACCGGTGTCCATGCCGGTTTTCAACGGAACCTGGAAGTAAACGGAATCGGATACCGCGCATCGGTAAGTGGCAGTGTGCTGGCCTTGAGCCTTGGGTATTCCCATCCGATCAATTTTGATCTGCCTGACGGGATCAGCGCGACGGTCGACAAGACCAATGCAATCACGCTTTCCGGTATCGACAAGGAACTTCTTGGCCTGACCGCTGCAAGGATCAGGCAGCTCAGAGCTCCGGAGCCGTATAAAGGCAAGGGAATTAAATACGCGGAAGAGCATATTCAACGAAAAGCTGGAAAGACAGGGACTAAATAGCAAGTGATTGAAAGTGCAGTTTCTTGAACGACCTGCTGAACAATGTAATCTGATAAAGGAATAAACAGGATGAGTTCAGTTGATGAAAAAAAACAAGCGCGCTTAAAACGAAAGCTGCGGATTCGAAAAAAACTTTCCGGCACCTCCGAGCGCCCGAGGCTCTGCGTTTTTCGCAGTGCAAAACATATCTACGCCCAAATCATAGATGATTCGAGAGGTCAAACGATGGTGGCCATCTCTACCCTTGATCCGGCTGTAAAAGTTCAGGGTAAGTTTGACAATAAAGTCGCAAAAGCGGTTTTTATTGGAAAACTGCTCGGTGAAAAAGCCGTCAATATGGGAATTAAAAAAGTCGTTTTTGACCGCAACGGGTTTATGTATCATGGACGGGTCAAGGCTGTCAGCGATGGCGCCCGAGAAGCCGGCCTGGATTTCTGATTGAAGGAGGAATACACTTGTTCAAACAAGATAATGTCGATAATCAACTGATTGACAAGGTCGTTCACATCAACCGGGTTGCAAAAGTTGTGAAAGGCGGACGCAGGTTCAGTTTCAGCGCTATTGTTGTCGTGGGGGACGGAAAGGGCAGTGTCGGATACGGCCTGGGAAAAGCGGGTGAAGTCCCGGAGGCGATTCGAAAAGGCGTTGAGCAGGCCAAGAAGAACATGTGCAGTGTTCCTTTGATCGAAGGTACCATACCGTATGAGATCCTTGGAAAATTCGGTGCGGGCAAGGTATTTTTGAAACCCGCATCCGATGGGACCGGTTTGATTGCAGGCGGTGCGGTTCGGGCGGTACTGGAAGCTGTCGGGGTTCAGAACATTCTGACCAAGTGCATGGGATCCAATAATCCACACAATGTGGTCAAGGCTACTATTGATGGCCTTAGAAAACTCCAGAGCCGCGAGCAGGTAGCAGCAAGACGGGGTAAACGGGTAGAAGAACTCTATTGAAGGGGAAATGCGATGTCCGGTATCCTTACGGTTAAACTGATTAAAAGTATGATTGGCAGGCCAGAAAAACACAGAAAAGTGCTGAGAAGCCTGGGACTGACAAAACTAAACCAGGCGAAAGAACATGCGGATACTCCTTCAATCAGGGGGATGATCAATACCGTGTCGCATCTGGTAAAAGCCGAGGAGAAGTAGATGAGCTTAAATGAATTGTCACCGGCGATTGGAGCCAGGAAAAATCGTAAAAGGCTGGGAAGAGGCATGGCCTCCGGCACGGGTAAAACCTCCGGAAAAGGGGCCAAGGGGCAGAAAGCCCGTTCCGGTGGCGGTGTCAGGCCCGGATTTGAAGGAGGCCAGATGCCGATCCATCGGAGACTGCCAAAACGCGGATTTACCAATATCTTTAAAAAAGTATATGCCATCGTTAATTTGAGAGACCTTGCCGGAATTGAAGCCGGTGCGGTTGTGGACGAAGCCGGTTTGATTCAGCGCGGAATTGTCAGGGGAAAGTTCGACGCGATCAAGATTTTGGCAAACGGAGAAATTGCTGCTCCGATCACCCTCAAAATAGGGCATATCAGTACAGGCGCGAAGGCAAAAATTGAAGCAGCAGGCGGAACCGTCGAGGTAATAGCATGATTGGAGGCGGGTTTCAGAATCTTTTCAAAATTCCTGAACTGAAAAAACGCGTATTCTTTACCCTGGGCCTGCTTGTCGTTTACCGGATCGGGGTTCATGTGCCGGTTCCCGGAATTGACGCCGTGGCGCTGGCCAGTTTCTTTGCCAAAGCCAAGGGAACGATACTGGGGCTCTTTGACATGTTCTCCGGAGGCGCACTGGAACGATTGTCCGTGTTTGCCCTGGGAATCATGCCGTATATCAGCGCATCCATTATTCTTCAGCTGCTGACCGTTGTCGTTCCCCATCTGGAACGCCTGTCCAAGGAAGGTGAGCAGGGGCGAAAAAAGATCACTCAGTACACGCGCTACGGTACAGTTGTTCTGAGCATTATTCAGGGATTTGGTATCAGTGTCGGCTTGGAGAGCATGATGGCTCCCGGTGGTGCTCCGGTCGTCATTGTTCCCGGCTGGGGATTCCGACTGCTGACCATGATCACCCTCACCTCGGGAACTGCTTTTATCATGTGGCTGGGGGAACAGATCACGGAAAGAGGAATCGGCAACGGTATTTCACTGATCATCTTCTCCGGAATCGTGGTTCGCATCCCCAATGCGATTTCCAATTCGTTCAGACTGCTGTCAACCGGCGAACTCAGTATTTTCCTTTTGCTGCTCTTGATTGTGCTGATGGTCGGCGTGGTTGGTTTTATCGTTTTTATTGAACAGGGCCAGCGGCGTATTCCGGTACAATATGCCAAACGGGTGATCGGCAGAAAGCTTTACGGGGGGCAAAGCACCCATCTGCCGCTCAAGATAAATACATCCGGGGTGATACCGCCCATATTCGCCTCATCCATCATCATGTTTCCGGCAACGCTGGCCAGCTTTATCAAGGTGGACTGGGTTCAGAGTGTGGCTGCGGCAATTAGACCCGGGAACCTTTCCTATGAACTGCTGTTTGTCGGGTTCATCTTTTTCTTCTGCTATTTTTATACGGCTGTCACGTTTAATCCCGTTGATGTCGCAGAAAACATGAAAAAGCACGGCGGGTTTATCCCAGGGATACGTCCGGGAAAAAGGACTGCAGATTATATCGACCGGGTTCTGACCCGCTTGACATTGGGCGGTGCTTCTTATGTGGCTGCCGTATGCGTTCTTCCTTCAATTCTCGTTTCTAATTTTAATGTGCCGTTTTATTTCGGAGGCACGGCTTTGATGATTGTGGTCGGCGTGGCCATCGATACGATGTCACAGATGGAATCCCACATGCTGACGCGTCATTATGAAGGATTCTTGAAAAAGGGCGGCGGTAGATTAAAGGGAAGAACCTAATTATAAGTGTTAGCGGAGTCAATGGGTATGCCTAAGGAAGAAGCGATCAAAGTTGAAGGAAAGGTGCTTGAAACCCTTCCGAATGCCATGTTTAAAGTCGAGTTGGAGAACAAACATCAGATACTCGCGCATATTTCCGGGAAAATGCGAATGCATTTCATCAAAATTCTGCCTGGAGATAAAGTGACGGTCGAACTGTCTCCTTATGACCTTACCCGGGGCAGAATCACTTACCGATCCAAATAATTATTATCCCTGAAGCACTGGAAATTATCATAATTCTATGCTATGTTTAACAGGATAAGCTGCAGGGAACAGGAGCGAAACTGAATGAAAGTAAGGGCATCAATCAAAAAAATATGCAGCAAGTGTAAAATAATTCGTCGTAAGCAGGTATTGCGCGTCATTTGTGAAAATAAGCGACACAAACAAAGGCAGGGATAGAGGAGGATTTAGCTTTGGCTAGAATTGCTGGTGTAGATTTACCGAAGCGTAAACGGATTGAAGTTGGGCTCACCTATATTTATGGAATCGGGCCGACCACATCAAAAAGCATCCTGAACAGACTGAGCATTGACCCGGACACAAAAGTAGATCAGCTTTCAGATATTGATGTCAACAATATCCGAAAAATAATTGACAGCGATTTAAAAGTTGAGGGTGAACTCCGGACCCAGATATCCATGAGTATTAAAAGATTGATGGATTTAGGATGCTATCGCGGGCTTCGTCATCGAAAATCGCTTCCGGTACGGGGTCAACGGACAAAGACCAATGCACGTACCCGTAAAGGACCTAAGCGGGCTGCCGTCAAAAAGAAAGTTGCAGCTAAAAAATAGGGAACCATAGGAGACAGGGGCTTTAATCAATGGCAAAAAGAACCCGCATCAAGAAAAAAGAAAAAAAGAATATATCCAGTGGCGTCGTTCATATTCAGTCCACTTTTAACAATACGATCATAACGATTACCGATCCGGTGGGCAATGTTCTGTCATGGTCCAGCTCCGGCGTCCAGGGTTTCAAAGGCTCTCGAAAGAGCACTCCTTTTGCCGCGCAGCTGGCTGCGGAGGATGCCGTTAAAAAGGCGCTGGAATATGGTATGAAGACCGTTGAAGTATTTGTTAAAGGACCCGGGGCCGGACGGGAGTCCGCTCTTCGATCTTTGCAGGCTGCTGGATTTAATATTGTTTCAATCAAGGATGTTACGCCCATTCCGCATAATGGCTGCCGACCACCTAAAAGACGGCGTGTTTAGATTTGTGCGGTTTTGACGTTATAGAGTCAACTGGATATAAAGGAGGATGACTTGGCAAGATATATTGGTTCGGTATGCCGGCTATGCCGACGCGAAAATTTAAAACTCTTTTTGAAAGGCGATCGATGCTATTCAGACAAATGTGCTTTCGATCGTCGCAGTTTCCCCCCCGGTCAGCATGGCCAGCGAAGGGGCAGAAAAGTCTCTGACTACGGTATCCAGCTTCGTGAAAAACAGAAAGTCAAACGCATGTATGGACTTTCAGAAAAACAGTTTCATCTGTTTTTTGAGAGGGCCGAACATCAAAAAGGGATTACCGGGTCGAATCTGCTGATCATGCTTGAAAGACGCCTGGACAATGTCATCTATCGACTTGGTTTTACGAATTCCAGAACCCAGGGTAGGCATTTTGTCAGGCATGCTCATTTTCTGGTCAACGGAAAGCGGGTTGACATTCCTTCGTTTTTGATTAAGCCCGGGGATGTCATTGAACTTCGGGAGTCCAGTAGAGAGATCAAGGCGATCAATGATTCTCTTGAGGCTGTAGTCAGAAGAGGCGTACCGCAGTGGCTTGAATTGAAAAAAGACGTATTTGCAGGCAGCGTTAAAGGTCTGCCGGTCCGCGAGGACTTGACCATGCCGATTCAGGAACAGCTTATTGTCGAGCTTTATTCAAAATAAGCGTACCGGAGTCTGTCAACAGTCTTGCAGTGCCCATCAATATGAAATATTCGAAAATCCTCTGAAAACAGTCTGGAGAAATCATAATGCCAACCAATGAACTTATGACAATCAACTGGCAGAATTTGGTTATGCCGGAAAAGGTTCATGTTACAAGCTCGCCGGGTTACGGCAAGTTTGTTTGCGAGCCTCTCGAACGAGGATTTGGAATCACAATCGGGAATGCCCTTCGACGTATATTACTCTCTTCCTTGCACGGTGCTGCCATCGTATCGGTTAAATTTGAAGAAGTGATGCACGAATTCAGCGTTATTCCCGGAGTTCTGGAAGATGTATCCGAGATTATACTGAATCTTAAATCCGTGCGGATCAAGGTCAAGGAAGCCGGTCCCCATACGATTCGTATTCAGCGCTCTGGAGAATGCACGGTTAGAGCCGGTGATATCATCAGTGAGGATGGTCGCTGCGAAATTCTGAATCCGGACTTGCACATTGCGACCTTATCCGAGAAAGCGTTGCTGAATATGACCATGACCGTAAAGCTGGGCAAGGGGTATGCATTGTCCGAAGCCAACAAGGATCCGAGTGAGCCGGTTGGGACCATTCCGATTGATTCGGTGTTTTCACCGATCAACAAAGTGGTTTACGTTGTCGGAAATGCCCGGGTCGGTCAGCGGACCGACTACGACAAATTGACTCTGGAGGTCTGGACGGATGGAAGCGTTCTCCCTGAGGATTCGGTATCCTACGCCGCCAAGATCATGAAGGAGCAGTTGTCTAAATTTGTCAATTTTGATGAACATTTGATTCCAAAATTGGATGACGAGGTTTCAGATACTTTAAAACCGCTGTTTAACGACAATCTGTTCAGAAGTGTCGAAGAACTCGAACTTTCCGTTCGCAGCGCCAATTGTTTGAAAAATGCCGATATTTTTAAAATTTATCAGCTCGTCAGTAAAACTGAAGCTGAAATGCTGAAGACAAAAAACTTTGGCCGCAAATCTTTAAATGAAATCAAAGCGGTTTTGGGTGAAATGAAACTATCTCTGGGGATGAAACTGGATGGGTTTAATCCTCCTGAGGATGATATACAGCAAGGAGAGTAAACAGGGCTATGAGACATGGAAAAGCCGGATTAAAATTAGGACGTTCAAGCAGCCATCGTAAGGCGATGTTCAGAAATATGGTCACATCCTTGTTTAAGTATGATCGTATTACAACGACGGATGTTAAAGCAAAAGAACTGAAACGATGGGCCGATGATCTGATCACTCTGGCAAAACGCGGCGATCTTCATGCTCAACGCCAGGCGCTTGCAATCATCACTGAAAAAGAAGTCGCCTATAAACTGTTTAATGAGGCAGCCGATCGCTATGGTGATATACATGGCGGTTATACGATCATCGCAAAAATCGGAAACCGCCCGGGCGATGCCGCGCCGATTTCCATTGTCGAGCTGGTTGCCAAGGAAAAAAGCAAGCCTTTACAGCCGCGATCCCGAAAGGCGGCCAAGGCGGTCGTGAGCAAAAAGAAAGAAGAAAAACCAAAAGAATCGGCTGCCGAAAAGCAGGTCCCTGCAGCTCAGGAGACGCAACCTGAAAATGCATGAAAAACTGGCGCATGATACGCTAAATATTAAATAAAGCATTCTTTACAGATATCTTCCTTACCTAAAAAAGGGTTCCGGGCACTTGTTGCTCAGAACCCTTTTTTTATGGGTTCCTGCCCCGCGTTGTCATGGATTGCAGTCAATAATCATCGCACCGACTCATCTGATTTTCAAAAAATCACTGTTGCATCGTAAATGCTTTTGACAATAAACGATCATTTATTATACAGTCGAAACAATGACTGAATAACCGGAAGATCATGAATGGCCCGGCAGGTGCCTCACGGCGGGATTGCCACAATCGACTTGATGTCCGGTTTTTATCGCACCTTTGTGTAGGATTGCTTCCTGTGACGACTTTGAAACTGATGAGCATGGCGGATGCCATATCTCAATGGATAACCGATGGATGTTCCGTAGCGCTCGGCACGACCCTGGAAACCGCCATACCATTTGCCGCCGGGCACGAGATCATGCGCCAGGGCAAGCAGGGGCTGACGCTGATCGGACCCATATCCGATATCCTGTTTGATCAGTTGATCGGTGCCGGATGTGTGAGCCGTGTTCAGGCCGCATGGGTAGGCAATGTGATCACCGGCGTGGGGTATAATTTTCGCCGAGCTGTGGAACAGCACCGGATTGATGTCGAGGACCATTCGAATCTGACCGTTTCGCTGGCCCTTCAGGCCGGGGCGATGGGCGTGTCCTTCCTGCCGTCCCGTACAGCCCTTGGCAGCGATCTGTTTGCGGCAAATCCGGGATTGAAACACATTGCCTGCCCGTTTACCGGCCAGAAACATGCGGCCATCGCAGCCATTGTTCCGGATGTAGCCATTGTTCATGTGCAGCGATCGGATTCCTTCGGCAACGCCCATGCCTGGGGGAATATGGGGATTACCCGAGAGGCCTGCATGGCAAGCCGGCGCGTCATCCTGACCGCAGAAGAAATTGTGCCCACAGAGCTTATCACCCGCGATCCCAATCGGGTTCTGGCCCCCGGATTCAAGATCAGCGCTGTTGTCCATGCGCCCTGGGGAGCCCATCCCTCACCCATGCCCGGATATTATAACCGGGATCACAAGGTATTTCTGGACTACCGGACTCAGAGCCGGACCCCGGAGCTGTTCGCCCTGTGGATGAATCAGTGGATAAATGCGATTTCATCGATTCATCACTATGCCGAAACACTGGGGGATGCGCATCTGGCAAGTTTATCGATAACTCACCACGATTATTCGGAACCTGTCGATTATGGATACTGATCCGGTTTACACAAAATCAGAGCTGATGGTAGCCGCAGCGTCCCGGGAAATTGCCGATGGAGAAGTGGTTTTTGTAGGCATGCGTCTTCCGCTATTGGGATTTCTGGTGGCCAAAAGCCTTCAGGCCCCGAATGCCGTTGGCGTTTACGAACTGGGAATCATCCGTGAAACGGTGGCGCCGGAACCCATATTGACGATGGGGGACCTGCCGAATCTCTACCGGTCTCAGTGGCTGGCAGACACCCGGGATACGATGTCGCTGCTTCAGCAGGGGCTTGTGAATGTCAGTTTTATCGGTGGCGCGCAGGTGGACCGGTTCGGGAACTTGAACACCACGCTGACAGGAAGTTCCGCAGGCATCACCACCCGGCTTCCGGGAAGCGGGGGGGCATGCGATCTGGCCTGCCTGGCGCACCGTCATATCATCATCATGGCCCACGAGAAGCGCCGGTTCGTACCCAAGGTGGATTATATCACCTCTCCCGGATACGGGGATGGCAAGGGCTGGCGTGAGTCGGTCGGCCTGGCGCGCGGCGGACCGTCGGCCGTCATTACCACGCTGGGGATATTTTCATTTGACCCGCTAACCTGCGAAATGGTGTTGACTTCGCTTCATCCCGGCGTCACCGTAGAAATGGTGCAGGAACAAACCGGCTGGCCGGTTCGCATTTCAACGGAACTGTCCCCGACGCCCCCGCCTACTTCGCAGGAGCTCTCCGCCCTGCGCCGGTTTGATCCGGATGGATACTGGACAGGCAAATAGAAATGCAAATCACCCCTGATGCTAAAACCCGCCGGTATCGCTGGATCATCTTCTGGGTGCTGGCCTTTGGTTACATCCTGGTGTATTTTCACCGGCTCTGCCCGGCTGTGGTGGCCGTCGATATGATGAAAGACCTACAGACCGGGGGGGGGCTGACCGGCTTTTTGTCCGCCGCTTATTTCTACTCATATGCGGCCATGCAGCTTCCGGCCGGGCTTCTTTCCGATTCCTGGGGCCCCCGCAACACGATCACGGTATTTTTTCTGGTGGCTTTTGTCGGCTCCGTTCTGCTGGGGTTCGCCTCTTCTGCCGCGATGGCCATTGCCGGACGGTTGCTGGTCGGAGTCGGGGTGGCCATGCTCTTTGTGCCGACCATGAAAATCCTGTCCGAATGGTTCACGCCAGTCGAGTTTGCGCCCATGACCGGGATTCTGATGGCCATGGGCGGCGTGGGATCCCTGTCGGCTGCAACGCCGCTGGTTCTTCTCTCCGGCGCAATCGGGTGGCGGATGTCTTTTGTCGCCGTGGGGGGACTTACCCTGCTGCTGTCACTGCTGGTATGGATATTTGTCCGGGATTGCCCCGAGGACATGGGATGTGTGTCCCTGAATGCCACGGCAAAAGCCTCATCCCCTGCAATCGGCCTGATGGCCGGCTTCCGCACGGTCGTTTCCTGCCCGCATTTCTGGCCCCTGGCCATCTGGTTTTTTTTCGACTGCGCCATCTTTTTTACTTTCGGCGGACTCTGGGGCGGGCCGTATTTCATGCAGATTTACCATTTGACCAAATCCCAGTCCGGCTACATCCTATCGATGCTGGCGGTCGGCCTTGTCATCGGCAGCCCGCTTCACAGCTATCTGTCCAATCGGGTATTTCACGCCCGAAAGCCCGTTCTTCTCATTTCAGCCTGCATGGTGCTGGCGATTACCGCAACACTGTCCTTTGCCACCGATCGCATTCCCGTGTATGGGTTGTATCTGATATGCCTGGGGCTGGGAATGTTCGCCAGCGCCATTGTGGTCATCGGATTCACAACGGCCAAAGAGATGTTTCCGGTTCAGATCGCCGGAACCGCCACCGGTCTGGTCAACCTCTTCCCGTTTGCGGGCGGCGCCGTATTCCAGCCGTTTACCGGCTATTTGCTGGAGAGATCCGGCAGCGTGAACGGGGCTTTTACACTTGCCGGATATCAGCAGATGTTCAATTCTCTGCTGATCAGCGCCGCCATTGCGATGCTGGCCTGCTGCTTTATCAAGGAAACTTTCCCTGCCGCTTCCGCCGGATCATCCGCGGCCTGATTCTCGGAAGTCAAGTGTATTTATTCTGAGAGGCAGCAGTGTTTTGGCCATGAATGTCAACGATGTTTAATGCTGCAGTCGGATTAATTATTCTTGACAAAGAAAAGAATAGCTGCAATATAGCTTATAAATATTCTTTGGCAAATGAATCTTATTTATTAATTTAAGATCTGACAAACAGTAAAGGAGGCAAGCATGACAGGTAAAAAATTGACAGCCGTTACAATCTTGGGTGTACTCAGTCTGTTTTTGATGGTCAGTTTCGCGGCAGCCGCAGGGCCGCCCCTGGATCAATGGAAGCCTGCTTTCGATCCTTCAACAGCCAAGTATAAAGCCACGTTTTCCAATGTCTCGCATCCGGCGATTCGCGGGGTATATTTCGGATTTGCCCTGCGCGATGAGTTGTGGAAACGCACCAATGGCCAGATATTCATCGATTACAAACCCTTTTCGATGCTGGGCGGCGAAGTGGAGGTATTAAATCAGCTTCAGATGGGCGCACTCCAGGGAATGGGCGTCAGCTCCGTGGCTTCCACCAATCTGGGGCCGCGGTTCGGCGTGGTGAATATGCCATTTCTGGTCGACTCCTTTGACAAGCTCGATAAATTCGTCGCCAATGAAAAACTCTTTGCCCATTTCATGAATGCCATGGATCATCAGGGCATCATGGGACTGGATATCACCGGCTACGGCAATTACGGCTGGGCGACGGAGACGCCGTGCAAGACCATCGCGGATGCCAAGAAGCTTAAAATACGCATTGCCGAGGCGGCGGTGAATCAGCTTATTTACAAATCCTGGGGATTCAACCCCGTTGTCATGCCCTGGCCGGATGTCTCCATCGCCCTGAAACAGGGGGTGATTGACGGACTGGATCACACGCCCATGGTGTGCAACATCACCAAAAAATTCGAGGATGCCAAGTTCTTTACCCAGATCAATTATGCCCAGGGCCTGTTTATATGGGTTATAAACAAGGCGTGGTTTAACAGCCTTCCCGCCGATCTGCAGAAAACCTTCAAGGAAACCGCAAAAGAAGTGGCTGCAAAAATCCGGCAGGAAACCCGCCAGCAGGAAGTTGACGAGATTGCAAAAGCCAAGGCAGCCGGTATTGAGTTCTTCAAACTATCGGATGCGGAAATGGCGACTCTGCGCCAGCAGGGAAATGTCGTTTATAAAGACTATGCACCTGAAATCAATAAGCTGTATGACGGTGATAAATACCGCCCGGCAGATTATTTGAAGGAAGTTCAGGATTTCCTCGGTTATCAGCCCTGAGACAAGGTGAGACATCAAGGCTGAAGACTGAAGGAAAAACGGCATCTGATGCCGCTCTCAATTCTTCAATCTTTAACCTTAAGTCCGCGTTGCATTTGGGTCTGTTCCGGAAAATGCCGGAGCCGTCCGGGACAGACCCATCTTTTATTTCATTAAACGATCAAGGATAAGATTCATGTTGAAACAGATAATGAATACCGTGGATAAAAGCCTGACATTATTTGAAGACTGGACCCTGTTTCTGACGGTAATGGCGGCTCTTTTAGCCTTGTTCGCCAATGTGGTTCTGCGGTATGGCTTCAATTACACCCTGGCCTGGTCTGAAGAGCTCGTCAAAATTGTGATTATCTATACCACTTTTATCGGTTGCAGCGCCTCAATCAAAAACCGGTCCATCATCAAGGTGGACGTGCTGCTGCAGCTCGTTCCCAAAACCCGGCTCTCCCTGATTGTTTTCAGCCATCTGGCGATCCTCGTATTTTCGATGGTCATGCTGGTCTACGGGTGGAAGATGGCCGCTCAGCAGGCAACCACCGGCCAGTCAACCATCATCATGGAGCTCCCGATGGTCTATCTTTACGCCTTGATGCCGCTGATGGGAGGCTTGATGCTGATACGTACCCTTCAGGTGCTCTATCAGGATGTTGCCGCGGAAATGGCCAAAAAAACAACGGCTTGAAATCAACAGAAAACTGAACGATTCGCATTCGGCTTTCTGCTTTTACCGACTGAAATGGAGATATCTGGTTTATGGAATGGAGCTATATAATTCCGCTGTTGATTCTGCTGGGTACCATGGCCACCTTTATTCCCGTGTTCATGTGCCTGTTTTACACCTCTTTGCTCTGCGTTCTGGCGTTCACCGATTACCCCATCATCCTCCTGGTTCAGAGCATTTTTAAAAGCATGGATAATTTTGCACTGGTCGTGGTGCTGTTTTTTGTTCTCTGCGGCAATATCATGACCACCGGCACCATCGTTCAAAAACTGATCAAGTTCACCAATGTGCTGGTGAGCTGGCTGCCCGGCGGACTGGGGATGGCAGGCGTCATTGCCTGCGCCATTTTCGGCGCGATATCCGGCTCCACCGTTGCTACGGTCGTGGCTCTGGGCGGGTTCATGATCCCGGCGCTCCTGTCCAATGGATATCCCGAAAATTACAGCGTCGGGCTCATGACGACTGCCGGCAATCTAGGAGTGATCATTCCGCCCAGCATCGGCATGATTCTCTTCAGCATGATCAGTAACTGCTCGCTGCAGGGGCTGTTTCTGACCGGATTTGTTCCCGGCATCATGATTACGGTTGTTACCTGCATCTACACCTATTTTGTATTCTGGAAAGACAAGACGATTGTCCGGATGCCGGTGCCGAAATTTGATGACATCTGGGTCACATTCAAGGATTGTTTCTGGGCGCTGATGCTGCCTGTGGTGATTTTTGTCGGCATCTACACCGGGATATTCACGGCCAACGAGGCGGCTGTCATTTCATGCGTCTATGCGTTTATCGTGGAGCTCTTTATCCATAAATCCATGAAATTCGAGCAGGTTAAAAAAGTGGTCGTGGGGTCCGCCGTCACATCCGCTTCGCTGTTGATCATCGTGGGCGGCGCCACCTGTTTCGGCCGGTACCTGACCCTGGAGTCCATTCCGGCAAAAATCACCGAAGCCGTGACTGCCGGCATTCATTCGCCGATGGTCTTCCTTCTGGTAATCAATCTGGTGCTTCTTGTGGTCGGCATGCTGATGGACATCATCTCCGCCACGCTGATCATCGGCCCGATCTGCATTCCGCTGCTGATTGCCTTTGGCATCGATCCCATCCACTTCGGGCTGATCATGACGGTCAATCTGGCCATCGGATACTGCACGCCGCCGGTAGGAGTCAGCCTTTATATCGCAGGAGCCATCGCCAAACGCGATATTGTGTTTGTCACCAAATCGGCGATGCCGTTTCTCATCATCCAGATTACCATCCTGTTTCTGATCACTTTTTTCCCGGAACTGATCATGTGGCTGCCAAGGCTCTTCGGTTTTGAAACCGGGGTGGCGACTGTCGGCGGCGGCAACTGATTCAAGGACCGGGCAGTCGGAACTGAAGCCAATTTGCCGGTTTCCAGGCTTTGTCCCGGGAACCGGCAAATTGGATCTGAGCCCGACATATGGCGCCATTCAAATGGATAGCCCCTATTTTTATCATTAAGGAGATTGCAGTAATGGGAGATTCCAAATCTTATATCAAAGGCAAGCATATTCTGGCGGTTGATGATGAAAAAGATGTCCTGGAAACCATCGAAGATATTCTGGAAGGGGCGGTCGTGGATCGCGCTATGGATTATGATACTGCTTCCCGAAAAATCCGCGACCACATCTATGATCTGGCCATATTGGATATCATGGGGGTGAACGGGTTGCAGCTTCTTGATGAAACGGTAGCCAAAGGAATCCCCACGGTCATGTTGACCGCCCATGCCGTCAATCCTGAAACCCTGATGACTTCCATCCGCAAAGGGGCTATTTCCTACCTTCCCAAGGAAGTGCTGTCGGAGCTGGACACTCTGCTGAATGAACTTCTGGACGCCAGAGCCCAGGGGCAGCCGCCCTGGCGCCTCTTGTTTGATAAGCTGGGAAAATACTTTGATGAACGGTTTGGAAAGGACTGGAAAGAAAAGGACATGGCGTTCTGGTCCGATTTCAGCCGTACTTACCAGATCGGTAAAGGAATTCAGGAAAGGTTGCAGCATGACCCCACGATTCAGGGAAAAGGGATATAGATAAATCGCTGAGGCGGAAACCAGCGGCGATCAGTCCTCTTTTGTCTTCGAACTTCATGCCGCATTATGTTTACAGGCTTCATAGATGATATGGATCAGTTCGTCGAGATCGCATGGCTTGGTCAGATAATCAAAGGCTCCGAATTTGATGCCTTCCCGTGCGGCGGTCTCTGATCCGTGGCCGGTCAGCATGATGACCGGCATGGCCGGATCCATTTTTTTAAATATCTTCAAAACCTCGATGCCGTCCATATCTTCCATTTTGAGATCCAGGACAGCGCAGTCGAAGTGAATGCCGCGAAGGGTCTGTATGGCCTCGTTTCCGTTGGTGGCGGTGACCGCAACGATGTTTCTTTTGGCCATTCGCTTGGCGAGCACGCTGACATAGCCGTGCTCGTCATCCACAAGAAGCAGCTTGATTGGATTTTTATGGTCCATTCCTGTGTCAGGCATCATCTGTCCCTCTGATCTATCCAATTGTAAGGGGCCAGTAACGAGGATCGAGGGGTGAGTTCCTTTTTCTCGTCCCTCGACCCTGCTTCAAAATCATACCCCATGCCGCAGTGCAATCTCCTGAATCCGCGCCTGGGCGATCTTTTCATTATGCTTGTCTTTCTTGGCTTTTGCTTCCTGGACTTTCTGCAACAGCATATCGATATCACAGGGCTTCATGAGATAGTCGAATGCGCCCAGCTTCATG
>Ga0268283_1000589_pt1 | contig 22365 bp, 23 predicted proteins | sample saktaG_13_FD_190140 | JGI IMG/M metagenome (GOLD analysis project Ga0268283, IMG submission 190140) | Saline water microbial communities from Sakinaw Lake, British Columbia, Canada - sak_2013_06_06_36m | ecosystem: Environmental > Aquatic > Non-marine Saline and Alkaline > Saline ... | reverse complement strand
TATCCGGACTGTTGCGGTATATTCAGAGGCAGACGCCAGAAGCCTTCATGTTCAGGAAGCGGACGAGGCAGAATTCGTCGGAAAAGCGCGCTCGGCGGAATCCTACCTGGTCCCTGAAAAAATCATCGATGCAGCGCTGAAAACCGGTTGTCAGGCCATTCATCCCGGTTACGGGTTTCTATCCGAAAACGCCGGGTTTTGCGAAAAAGTCTGCCAGTCCGGCATGGTGTTTATTGGTCCGACGGCAGCAGCAATTGCAACACTTGGGGATAAGATCGCCTCCAAGGCCCTGGCCCTGAAATCCGGCGTTCCGGTTGTTCCCGGACATATCGGGTTGCTGTCCGGTCTGGAAGAGGCCGAATCCATTGCGGAGCAGATCGGCTTTCCCGTTCTTTTAAAACCCGCTGCCGGCGGGGGCGGAAAAGGGATGCGGATCGTATCCTGCAAAGCGGATATGGAATCGGCGTTTACCGCCTGTCGGGAAGAAACACGAAAAGCCTTTGGGGATCCGCATCTGTTTCTCGAACGTTACATTGCCAATCCCCGGCATATCGAGATTCAAATCCTGGCCGACCGATATGGAAACGTGATTCATCTTGGTGAAAGAGAGTGTTCCATTCAACGCCGGCATCAGAAGATCATTGAAGAAACCCCGTCGCCGGTGGTGGACCCCGCCCTGCGCCTGAAAATGGGTAAAATGGCTTGCGGCCTTGCCAGGGAAGCCGGCTATACCAATGCCGGAACCGTTGAGTTCATTCTGGATGAAGACCTGAATATGTATTTTCTGGAAATGAACACCCGGCTTCAGGTGGAGCATCCCGTTACAGAGCTGGTGACCGGGCTGGATCTGGTCGAGCTTCAGTTAAAAATCGCTTACGGAGAAGTCCTTTCCCTTCGCCAGGAAGATGTATCCTTTAATGGCTCGGCCATTGAAGCCCGAATCTGCGCCGAAGATCCGTCCCGGAATTTTCTGCCGGCAACCGGCATGATCACCCGGTATGCCTTGCCACGGGGAAAAAGCATCCGGGTGGACAGCGGCATTGTGGCCGGAAGTGTGGTCAGCGTCTACTATGACTCGCTGCTGTCCAAAGTGATCAGCTGGGGGGAAACCCGAGAAGGCGCGCGAATGGCGCTCATCAATGCCCTGAACGGATATCATGTTGAAGGCGTGATCACCAATGTCGATTTTGTCAACCTGATCCTGAATCATCCGGCTTTTGCAGCCGGAGAGCTGTCAACCCGGTTTATCGAGCAGCATTTTGACAATGAAAAAACAAAGATTCCGCCGTCAAGCGAACGACTCAGCCTGATGGCCATTGCAACCACACTGGTGTACCACAACCGGCAAAAACTGGTCAGGGACTCCTTAAAACCCATGGCAGCTCATGTCGGCGGATCCGAAAGGCCCAGGTCCTGGTACCATTACATGGTCAAGGGCGAATCGGATATTTTTGAGCTTCGGCTGCAGGGAAATCCCGACCTGCAAACCTGGACCATCTGGGCCAATGGCACTCAGTACCAGGTGATCACTCCGGATCTGGAGTTTTACCGCAGACGCATCAAGCTCAATATCAATGGTCAGTCCCAGATGTTCCGGCTTCAGTTCCGGGGCAATTTTATCTGGGCCGCCTTTTGCGGCATCACCCGGGTTTTTGAGGTTTACAGCCCCCAGGAATGGGAACTGGCCCAATTTATGCCCAAAGTCCAGAAACGGGTTCTGGACAATGTCCTGGAATGCCCCATGCCCGGCCTTGTTGTGGATATCCGCGTCCAGAAAGGAGACCGGATTTACCGCGGTCAAGAGTTGGTCATCGTAGAGTCCATGAAAATGGAAAGCGGTGTGGCTTCTCCCTGCGATGGTGAAGTACTTGAGATAATGATTGAAAAAGGCCAGGCCGTGGACACAGGCAATATCCTGATGCGGTTTAAACACTGACGGGTCAAAAAAACATCTGCTATATTCCCGGGCACCGGCGGAACTCCGGCATCCACCTTTTGATTTGCGACAACGAAGTTTGACAATTCGATGCGTCATGCTTATTGTGAATAAATAGATGTACTGACAAATTTTTGTGTAGATTTCGTTAACTATTTCGATCTATTCAAAATACGCTGTATCTGCCCTCTTTCTTTTCGAATTCTCTGCGCTACGCCTGCCTTTCTTTTAACCATTTTGAATAAATCGCCGAAAGCCTTTCTCCGTTTACCTGAAAACTATTGTTGGGCGCTTTGTTTATTGGGCGCTCAGATCATGTTCCAGATTGCCAATTTGGTGGGAAATCACACTGCCCATCATGGCAGGAAAGGAGGTAAAAAATGGCAAATACACATGAACAAAGGCGAACCAGCCGGCATAACATTGAAACGCCCATTCTCTGCTCTTATTTTAACATGCCCGCCAGCGCCAGTGCCAGAACCATCAATTTCAGCCGGGATGGTATGTATTTTGTTTCAGACATGAGCTTTTATCCTGGATCTGCAGTGTTCATTCGGGCTAAAAACGACAGTTCGCATCAGAATATGCCGGAAAATACGGAAGGGCTGCGTCAGACAACGCTTGCCGAAGTCCGGTGGTGCAAGCAAGTCTCTGAAAAACCAACCCATTACGAGGTAGGGGTTAAGTATTATGAATCCTGGTATTGATCAAAGCGCGCGGTTCCTTTCTGCCCTCTTCGCTATCCGGTTATCATTTTAAGGCCGTCCTCCAGCGTCGGAAGAATCGGTAGGAAGGAATCAAATCCTGCGATTTCAAATACTTCCTTCACATAATCCGCCATCGCGCATAAAATGATCTGGCCCTGTTCGGGTTTGAGCTTTTTTGCAGTCTTGACAACAACTCTCAGCCCCGCGCTGGTGATGTAATCCAGCTTCTGGCAATCCAGAACAATATAGCGGGATCCGTTTTCCATTGCCTGAACAATTCGTTTGTCAAATTCCGGCGAGGAGCCTGAATCCAGTCGCCCCGCAAGGCTGAAAATCGTGATCTGATGCTGCCGCGTTTCATTGATATCCATTTTATTCCCTTATTCAAAAGTACTCAAAAGTCAGTAGGTCGAATGCCTGACCCGACAGATATGGGAGCACGCATAGGTTTTGTTGGGGAAAAATTCCGACTTTCATTCATGCTGTGTAGAGCTGATCATTCATGTCGTCTATATTAAACTGACCCCGATCTTTTGCTTGCAGGCGTTACATCCTTCGGATCGCTCGCTTAAAAAATGTTTTTCCCAGTGATGGATTCTTTCCACTACTGCACGGAAAATGCTGGACATTTGTTGTGGATACTGATCCATTGCGTGAACAAATCTTTCACGGGAAAGAATCAGACAGGTCACCGGGGTGGAAGCTTTCAGGGAAAAAAGCCTTGGGGTATTCCCCAGAAGGGTTAATGCGCCGGAAAAATCTCCTGCCGTATAGTTTCGAATGATCACCTCACTGCCATCTTCCGAACGGATTAAGACCGCTTCACCGGAAACCAGATAAAACGCTTGGCCATCGTCATCTTCCTGAGAGAAGAGATAATCCCCGGGTTTAAAATTTTCCCGCGTACACAAGTAGGCAAAGACCTTCAGGGTGTCAATGGGAAGCGCAGAGAAAAAATAAATTTCTCTTAAAAAATTGAGATTTTCCTGAAATTCACAGGTTGGGCATGATTCATTTTTTTCCGCCGACCAGCTCATACAGGGCTCCTTTTCTGGCAATAAGTTCATCGTAAGACCCCATTTCAATGATTTTACCTGCCTTCATCACCGCTACCTTGTCATAATTCTTGATAATGTCCAGGCGATGAACAACGGATATCAGTGTTGTTTTTCCTTTCCACCGGGTTTCCAGAAGGTTTTGAATACGGGTTTGTGATTTGTTGTCCAGAGCCGAAGTCGCTTCGTCCATGATCATCATGCGGGGCGATTTGAGAAAGGTTCTGGCAATGGCCAGTTTCTGGCGCTGGCCGCCGGACAGTTTGTCCCCTTTGCTGCCAACCTGGAACTGCATACCGATTTCAACGATGGTTTCAAGAAAATCTTCCTCGATAATCAGTTGAATGATGCTTTGGTTGATCATGTCCAGAGCCTTGGGATTGGATGTTTTGGTCTGTCCGAACAAGATATTGTTCATGATGGTCTGGTCATAGATGTAATCGGAGAGCCGGTAAAACGAGAAGGCGCCAGGATCATCCCGCGCGATGCTTTCGCGAATCAACGATCTTCCCTCCAGAATCAAACGTTCGAGGATGGTCGGAAGGGCAACCAGCTTGTGTTTTCCCGGTTTAAATCGAAGGGCCAGTTTCAAAAGGTAATTCCGGTCTATATCCGATAGCTGAAGCAGCTTGGTGCGTTTGAGCCGTTCAACCAGCAGTATGGCCTCATCCCATTCTTCCAGGGAAATCGGGCTTTGTTCAAAAAAGACGGGATCCGGGGAAAGACTGCCCAGAATATCGACGGTTTGCCTGGAGAGCTCGGCGCCTAGACTCAGCAGCGGCGTGGTTAAGTCGGCCTGACTCAATAACTTCAGAAAATAGGGATTCTGCGGCAAGTTGTTCTCTGAAAAAGAAGTATCGTTTGGCGTTCCCAAAAAAAGATTTTCAGCTACGCTCGAGAAATACAGATATTTGTTTTCATCAAAGAATTCAACGTAATTTGAAAGCTTTTCTCCATACTCCTGCTGAAAATTTTCGCGCACCCGAATCAACTGTCTTGCCAGATCTCCCTGACTTTCCCTGTCCAGAATGGTGTTGAGCCCGAATCGAAGCACATCCACAAAAATACCCGTCTGGTGAAGAACGGCAATTTTATCATCCAGTGACGGCTGATCCGTGTCCATTTCCCCATCATGGACAGCCGCATACGAATACACCAGATTTTCCTCGATGGAGCCGGAGAAAATAAACGGACTCTGAGAAACAAAACCCATGTTGATTATCAGATCTTTTTTGGTGAGGTCGGCGACTTCCTTTTCGCCAAGAAGAATATGTCCGCTCGAATACTTGTACAGCTGACCGATACAAAGCGCCAGCGTGCTTTTCCCGCTTCCGGAAAATCCCACAAGCGCCAGGGTTTCTCCGGGTTTCATGAGCAAATTGATGTTGTCCAGCAGTTGAATACCCGTATCCGTCACATAAGAAAGCTCTTTAATATCGATGCTGCCGTCAAGCAGAAAAGGTTCGCGGCTTTCAGGTTCAAGGGCAAACTCGGTCGGCGTATCAAAATACTCCATGGTTCGCTTATAACTGACCGCAGCATCCATATAGACCTGATAGAATTCGATAAGCTCTTTCCAGGGGTCATACAGCTTTTCCTGTGCAGACAAAAACGCCACCATAGCTCCCAGCTCCAGCTGTCCCTGCATGGCCAAGTAACCACCCAAAATAAAAATCACAAAAGGCCCCAGGCTGACAAAAAAATTATTGGTGACTTTTACTCCCTGCTTGTACAGGGTCCAGATGATCCGGATTTTCAACATCTGGTCCACAAGCTTGCCAAACCGCCGGTTTTCCATACGAAATGTGCCGTTTCCCTGTATCTCATGAATCCCGGAGATGGCTTCCCCGATAAGGCTGGAAATGGTCCGGGTGCTGTCCACCCGTTGTTTGTTGGCGGTATTGGCTCCGCGTTGAAGGAAGGGAATAACGAACAGAATAATGGGATAGAGGGCAAGAGAAATAATTGCCAGAATCGGATTTAAATATATCAGGTATCCGGCAAATGCCAGCAGGGTCATAATGTTGATGACCGGTGCGGAAATGGCGAGTCCGACAAAACTGCCGGCGGATGTCAGTTCGGTAACCAGGGCGGAAACAACCATGCCGGGCTGAGCCTTCCGGTAGAAATTCAGCGGCAGAGCCAGTATGTGCGCAAACAGGTCTTTTCGCATATTGGCCAGGACATTTTCGGAAATCCGGGTCTGAAGAATGGTAATGAGATATTTGAGGCCGCTGGCCAGAAGCACCGATACCAGATAAATGCCGCAGTAAATCAGGAGAAGATCCATCTTTCTCAGCTTAATGGCTTCGTTGACGATCCGCTTTTGCATCTCGAGGGGAATCACCCTTGCAAAAACAGTAACGGCAATCAACAAAACCAGTGCGATTTGAAGTTTGCCATTTCCGGGCAGAACCCACGAAAAAAGAGACCGTTTAACGATAGGGATTTGTTCCTTTTCCATAACAGCGATTCCCTCTTTTGAAGTGACAACGGATTTTTATAACAGAAAGCATTTTCAAATATCACACTGCCGGCAGCCGGATCATCGACAGTTAAATATCATGGATATTTCGGCACAATAAGTGCTTTTATCGGCAATGTCCAGCTTATTTCGAAAGAGATTTCTTCATAATTCAATAAAAAAAGTCGCGTTGAAATGTCAAGCTGGAAAAGGCAGTCGGGTTTCTCATAAAATGAAATCAGCCAAAGCAAAGCCTTTTCTGAGTCGACTTCAAGCACATTATTTTGCTTGACTTCATCTGTAACTTTTACTAAATTCGAAACCTTTATGTACGTAATCATGGAACACTATCATGCGATAACCTGTTAACCCAACAATTATTGAAAGGAGAAGGTAACACATGTCAGAATTACTCCCACCTCATGGCGGAAAAGGCTTGACCTGCTGTTTGCTCGAAGGCGCAGAACTGGCAGCCGAACTGAAAAAAGCACAGGGCCTTAAAAAAATCAACGTCAGCCCCCGTGAAAAAGGTGACCTGATCATGATGGGCATCGGCGGATTCAGCCCCCTGACCGGTTTTATGACCAAGGCCGACTGGAAAGGCGTTTGCGAAAATTATCTTCTGGCAGACGGCACTTTCTGGCCCATTCCGGTAACCCTTTCCGCCTCCAAGGAAGAGGCTGCCGCAATCGCAATCGGCGAAGAAATTGCGCTGTTTGATCCGGAACGCAAAGAGTTCATGGCCACCATGAAGGTCACTGAAAAATTTGAAATGACCGACGCGGACAAGAAGTTTGAATGCGAAAAAGTGTATATGGGCGAAGGCACCAAAACCGCCGAAGATTTCTGGAAAATCGCCAAAAATGATCATCCCGGCGTTCAGATGGTGATGGAACAAAAGCCCGTCAGCCTGGCCGGTCCGGTTAAAGTGCTCAGCGAAGCCGAATACCCCACCCAATTTGCCGGCGTTTACATGAGACCGGCTGCATCCAGAAAGATTTTTTCCGAAAGAGGCTGGAATGAAGTGGCTGCACTGCAGCTTCGTAACCCCATGCATCGGTCCCATGAATATCTGTGTAAAATTGCTGTCGAAGTCTGCGACGGCGTCTTCATTCACTCTCTGGTCGGCAACCTGAAACCCGGCGATATTCCCGCGGAAGTCCGCGTGAAATGTATCGATGCTCTGGTAAAAAATTATTTTGTGGAAGACAAAGTCGTTCAGGGCGGGTATCCGCTGGATATGCGCTATGCCGGTCCCCGTGAAGCCCTTCTTCACGCCACCTTCCGCCAGAACTATGGGTGCTCGCGCATGATCATCGGCCGCGACCATGCCGGCGTTGGCGATTTCTACGGCATGTTCGAAGCTCAGACCATTTTTGACAAGATTCCCAAACCAGCCGGTGGAAAGGCACTGCTTTGTACGCCGCTCAAAATCGACTGGACATTTTACTGCTATAAATGCGATGGAATGGCATCCCTCAGAACCTGCCCCCACGGCAAAGCAGACCGCGTTCTTTTAAGCGGTACCGCACTGCGCAAGGGCCTTTCCGAAGGAACGCCGATTGCGGATCATTTCGGACGTGACGAAGTGCTCGTCATTCTTAAGGAATATTATGCCGGTCTTGACGAAAAAGTCGAGGTCAAGCTGCACGGCGCTGCAACGGGCAAATAATCACCCTGGTATTGCCTGATTAAAGAAAAAGGAGATGTACTTAAAAAGCATCTCCTTTTTTTATTGCATAATGATTCCTCAGACGGTCGCCAGCGCCAGATACCGGACAAGGGTCAGGCCCGTCTGCTCCATGCTGCTGCCGAAGGCTACGATGCCATCCTCATGGCCGCCCATCGCAAAAAGCTTCAGTATGCTGACCGGCGTGCTTTGAAATAACCGGCAGACCGCTTCAGCCATTTCAGGCGTTCCATAATGGACATCCCGATGGATTACGGGAATTCCGATCGAATCCGCCTGAGTCCAGATATCCGGTGAATGCACATGAATCACCGCACCGATCGTTCGGTCCAGGCGATAGAGGCTTCCGTGGGTCAGGGATTCAGACGAGGGCCGGATAACTCCTTCGGCGACAACGCTGTTGGTTGCGGGATCAAAGGTTTTGACAATGGGATAATGCTCGGGGAACAGTTTATCCATGCCGCCGGTTTGCGTGCCGCTGATGATAAATGAAGTTGCATTACCGGATTCCAGCCGAATGCTGATATTTCCAAACCCCAATCCGTCATAGCGATGGGGGTCCTGTCCGATCAATCCAAGTTTGTAAAAAATCTGTCGCCAGGCATTGAGGCTTCCAAGCATTGCCGCAGGCAGCGGATCAGCCGGTAAAAAAGTCAGATTGAACAGAACAACGCCTTCCTGCGGCATCATGATGCGCCATCTGTAGTCGGCGCATGGGCATAGGCTTCAGCCGGAATAACGGAAAAGTCGGCTTTCCCCGGCAGTTTCCAGTGCATCTCAATGGCAGCCGTGCCTTTTCGCTGGAAATACTGGATCATGACCGGATACCAGCCCGGTTTGGAAATATCCAGTGCCGCCTGGGGCGTAAAACGGTCGGAATGAATGTTCGGGTCCACCAGAATGGTTTTGCCGCAGATTTCAACCCGAATTCCGTCATTCGATAAAGCCATCATCCCGTATTTCCCGGTTTCGGAAAATTTCAAAAAACCATTCATTTGAATTCCGATGCCCTGGCTGACACCGCTGTCAAAAATCAGTTCTTTTTCACCAAAATGATGATTGAGAAAAAGGATCGGTTTGCCCACTTTTTCTGCTGTCATTTTAGGATCCAGAACCGGCATCTGATCGATATGTCTAAAGAATTTATAGATGTAGATTGCTGAAAGACCGGATTTGAGCACCTTATCATCGGATAGCTCCCTGTCCGGGACAAAGCCGCCGATCTCAACGGGTTGAAGCGCATGCGGTCCGGGTTCCGCGGCTACCCCCTGTCCCACTCCCGCCATAAGCGTCATCAAGCTTATCAATAGGATCAACATTTGAAGTTTCATGAATTCTCCTTTTGCTTTTTTAATGAATCGTTCATAATGGTCATTATCTTATCGGATTCCAATAAATATCACAATATCATGATTTGATACAAATCGTCGTCCAATGTGCAAAGGCCCATCTTTACAGCCTGTAAAGAACATTGACAGATTTCGGCCGTCCTGATATGCATTCATTTGTAATACATTCTATCTTTAACAATAAATTCTGATAGATAGGTGCTATGGAAAGCTATTTCCGCTTATGTGGCATGTGGATTGCTTTTCTATTTTTCATTTTGGCATTTCGATATGACATTGTGGAGGCGATCCGATAATCCATATGAAAAAATCCTTATACAGCAGCCTGAGAAGAAAAATCATCTCCCTGACATTGGCCGTATCGCTTGCCCCACTGATTCTGTTGGGTGCAACAATTTATTATCAGTTCGAGAAAATGTACAAAGAAAAAATTGAAGAGCAGATCAAATACCGTTCCCAGGCTCAGTCCGAAGCTGTTGACCGATTTCTGAGAACCCGCATGGCCATCCTGGGTTTGATGGCGGACACCCATTCATTCTGGCAGATGACCGATGAAAACAACCTGTCTCAGCTCTTTCATATGATGAACCTGCGACAGGGTAATTTCGTGGATCTTGGCGTGATTGACAATGTCGGACAGCACAGAGCTTATGTGGGTCCTTATGATATTAAAAAATTCAATTATTTTCACGAACCCTGGTTTGACGAGGTGATGAGTAAAGGGATTTATATCAGTAACGTGTATACCGGCTACCGGAAATTGCCGCACTTTATCATCGCGGTTCGCCGCCAGGAAAATCAGCAGACCTGGATTCTTCGCGCAACCATCGATCCGGAGGTTTTCGGCGAAATCGTCGGATCCGCCCAGGTCGGGAAAACCGGAGATGCCTATATCGTCAATTCAGAAGGAATATTTCAGACACTTCCCCGCTTTGACGGTGAAATCCTGTCCAAATCGATCATCCAGCCGTCCCTGTTCGGCAGCGGCACGACGGTGATCACAGCCGAAAGCAAGAACGGAAAACACTCTCTTTATGCCGGAAGCTGGCTCAAAAACAATAAATGGCTTCTGGTTATCAGCCAGGAAGTATCCGATGAGATGGAAAACCTTTTTGCAACGCAATATATGGAAATATTCATCATCCTCTCCGGTGTCCTGGCCATCATCCTGACAACCGTACTGACCACCCGCATGGCCATTAATCGGTTGATTTCCAATGAAGCCAGGATGAATGAGCTCAACGCTCAACTGATGCAATCGGACAAGCTGGCGGCCTTGGGGAAAATGGCTGCCGGCGTGGCTCATGAGATCAACAACCCGCTGGCGGTAATCCTGCAGAAGACCGGATGGATGGAAGACCTTCTTCTTGAAGAAGAGTTTCAAGGCAGCAACAATTTTGAAGAGTTTAAGGTGTCCATTCGAAAAATCGAGGAGCATGTGGAACGGGCTCGAAAAGTGGTTCACAACATGTTGGGCTATGCGCGAAAAATGGAGCCCCATCTAGAGGATGTGGATATCAACGATACCATCAATCAAACGATCAGCCTGCTAGAGAACTATGCACGAAACAACAATATTGATATTCAGACCGATCTTTCTTCGCGCCTTCCCATCATTGCCAGCGACCAGGCTCAGCTGCAGCAGGTATTTTTAAATCTGATTTCCAATGCCATAGACGCTATTGGAAAAGAGGGTCTGATTGAAATTAACAGCCAAATTTCAGGTGCAGTGGTTACCGTCAGTATCAAGGATGACGGACCGGGGATTCCGGAAGACAAACAAAAACGGATTTTCGATCCATTTTTCACAACAAAAGAAGCTGGAAAGGGAACCGGCCTGGGACTTTGGGTCAGTTACAGCATTATCGAAAAACTAGGCGGAAAAATCGGCTTGAAAAGTGAGGTCGGGAAAGGCGCGATATTTACGGTGGAAATTCCGGTCACAACACCTGAAAAAAAATAATGACTCAACGAAGTGGTCGCTGATTAATGTCCATTTACTTTAATTCAAAACGGGGTGATTATGGAACGGTTTAAGGTTCTGGTGGTGGATGACGAGCAGGACTTTCTGGAAACGCTGGTCAATCGGCTCATGAAGCGGGACATCGATACCATCGGTGCAGCCAGCGGTGAAGAAGCGCTAAAAATCATGAAAAATGACTTGTTTGATGCGGTCGTTCTGGATATTAAGATGCCCGGCGGAATGGATGGGATTGAAACCCTGCGGGAGATGAAAAAAGTTCAGCCCCTTGCGGAAATTGTTCTGCTGACGGGCCACGGCTCTGTGGAAACCAGCATCGAAGGCCTTAAACTCGGCGCCTTTGATTATCTGCTGAAACCGATCAAACTGGAAGAGCTTCTGGTCAAACTGTCTCTGGCGTTTGAAAAAAAAGACCTTCATTCTCATAAGATTCGGAACCTTAAGATCAAAGAACTGCTTCGGTGATTTTAACCCATTACCTATTCCCTTTTCACAGGCTAACTCATGATTCGAAAAGATTCTTATCCCGTATTAACGGCCGAAGAGGCTGTATCCTTCATTCAACATGGCAGCACGGTGGCTTTCAGCGGGTTTTCTCCGGCCGGCGCCGCAAAAGTAGTACCGGTTGCCCTGGCCAATCGTGCAAAACAGGAGCATCAGAAAAATCGACCCTTCAAACTGAGAATCCTGACGGGCGCATCCAGCGGCCAGAGCATTGATGACGAACTGGCCAGAGCCGACGCCGTTTCCTGGCGTGCGCCCTATCAGGGAGAGACCAGTTTAAGACAAAAAATCAACCGCGAAGAGGTTGAATATGTGGATATTCATCTTTCCCATGTTCCCCAGATGCTGGCGTATGGGTTTCTGGGAAATCTGGATATTGCCGTTGTCGAAGCCACGGAAATCACCCGGGATGGCCGGGTGTATCTGACCTCATCCATCGGCGCCTCTCCCACTTTTCTGCAATATGCGGACAAGGTGATCATCGAGATCAACAAAAGACATTCCCCCAGGCTGAGGGAAATGGCGGACATTGTGGTGATGCCGCCCCCACCGCACCGGGATCCCATTGCGATCCATGAACCCCTGACCCGGATCGGATGGCCTTATGCCGTGGTCAATCCGGAGAAGGTCCTGGGAATCGTGGTGAATGACGAACCGGATCATGTCGGCGAAATGCCCCCGTCGGATGGGGTCAGTCACCTGATCGCCGGGCATGTGGTCAAGTTCTTGTCCGATGAAATCCGAGCCGGGCGTCTGCCAAAGAATTTGCTGCCGCTTCAGGCCGGTGTCGGCAGCGTGGCCAACGGGGTGATGGCAGCTCTGGGGGAGCATCCGGATATCCCGCCGTTCAGTATGTATTCCGAAGTGTTTCAGGATGCCATGGTGGACATTATGGCCAGCGGAAAACTGATAGGAGCCAGCGCGTGCAGCCTGACGGTATCCTGGGCTAAATTACAGGAAATCGTCGGGAACATGGACTTTTTTGCTTCCCGAATTGTGCTTCGCCCCCAGGAGATATCCAATCACCCGGGAATCATTCGCCGGTTGGGTGTGATTGCGATGAATACGGCACTGGAAGCTGATATTTACGGCAATGTCAACTCCACCCATCTTTATGGAATGGATGTGATGAACGGCATCGGCGGAAGTGGCGAATTCACCCGTAACGGTTATCTGTCCATGATGATGACGCCCTCCATTGCAAAAGGCGGAAAAATCTCAGCCATTGTTCCCATGTGTCCTCACATAGACCACAATGAGCACTCGGTGCAGGTGATTGTCACCGAACAGGGTCTTGCGGATCTTCGCGGGCTGGGCCCCAAGCAGCGCGCAAAGGCCATCATCGACAACTGCGCTCACCCCCAGTATCGGGACTATCTGAACCGCTATGTTCAGGAATCCCGCCCCGGCCACATTCGACACGACCTGACCCGGTGTTATGAACTGCACCGCAACCTCATGAGCCATGGCGCAATGTTGCCTTAAAGGACAATCGAATGAAAGATTCATCACAGATATTGAAATTGCCGGCCGAAGCCAACCTGGCCATCCCCATCCTGGAACAGACCCGGAAGTATGGCAGCAAAGTGGCCCTGCGGTGCAAACGGGATGGCGGCTGGCAGGAAATCACATGGAGTGCGCTGGGGGAGCAGCTGAATGCTGCGGCCAGGGCGCTTCTGGAATTGGGACTGAATGAAGGCGAAATGGTCAGTATCTTCTCACCCAATATGCCGGAGTGCACCATCGCCGACGTTGCTTCCCTAAGTATCCGGGGGGTACCGGTCTATATTTATCCCACCAATCCAGCCAAAACAGCCGAATATATTGTCAATGACTCTGAGTCCAGGATGATCTTTGTCGGAACCCAGGATCAATATGACAAGGTCATTTCATTTATTTCCGCGTCTTCATGCCTGAAGAAAATCATTGCTTTTCAAAAAGAAATCAACCTGAACGGTCATCCGATGGCCATGTATTTCGATGCGTTTCTGGATCTGGGACGAAGCTCGTCCAAAGGCCCGGAAATATCCCGCAGGCTGGGACGAGCCTCGAAGGACGATCTCCTGACGCTGATTTATACCTCCGGCACCACGGGCGAGCCCAAAGGCGTGATGCTGACCCATTCCAATATGTTTCACAGCGCGGCATCACACGACAAGCGCCTTCTGGATATCAATGACCGGGATGTTTCGCTGTGTTTTCTTCCCCTGTCCCATATTTTTGAACGGGCATGGACGTATTATGTCCTGTATCGCAGCATGACCAACAACTACGTGGAAGATCCCAAAACCATTATTGAAGCCATTCAGGAAGTCAAGCCCACCATCATGTGCGCGGTACCGCGGTTCTATGAAAAAATTTATGCCACGGTCCACCACCGCCTGGATGCGGCCTCTCCACTCAAAAAACGGCTTTTTGAATGGGCACTTGGCGTCGGGGCCAGACGAAACAACTGCATTAAGGATGACCAGCCGGTTCCCCTTTTTCTCAAAGTCTGGTATCGCATTGCCGACGTACTGGTTCTGAAGAAGATTCGGGATATCGTCGGCGGCAGAATCAAATTCTTCCCCTGTGCCGGCGCGCCGCTTTCTCAAAACATCGAAGAGTTTTTTTATGCCACGGGAATTTTTATCTGTTATGGGTACGGCCTGAGTGAAACAACGGCAACTGTTACCTGCCACGAATCCCGTCATTTCAAGTTCGGGCTGGTGGGAACGCCCATGCCCGGCGTCCAGGTCAGAATATCCGGAAACGGGGAAATCCTGGTCAGGGGCGGCACGGTCATGAAGGGTTATTATAAAAAGCCGGCTGAAACCGAAGAAGTGTTTGAAAACGGATGGTTCAAAACCGGGGACGCCGGTGAGTTTGATGACAATGGCGAGCTTCGCATCACGGACCGCATCAAGGATTTGATAAAAACCTCCGGCGGAAAATATATCGCCCCCCAGTATATCGAGTCGGTCATCGGCAGCGACCATTTTATCGAACAGATTGCCATTATTGGCGACAACCGGAAGTATGTTTCGGCGCTGATTGTTCCATCCTTTGAGGTATTGCAGGAATACGCCCAAACCCACCAGATCCAATGGACCTGTCGGGAAGACCTGATTCAGCACCCTTCCGTCATCGAGCTTTTTCGCAGAAGAATCGAATCGCGCTCAAATGACCTTGCCGGGTATGAAAAGATCATCCGATTCACCTTGATGCCGAACGAGTTTTCGATTACCGGCGGCGAGATTACCCCAACCATGAAAATCAAGCGCAAGAATGTGGTCAACAAATATCAGGGCATTATTGAAGATATGTATCCGTGAAATTCTCCTGCTGGGCAAACGTCCGGGCTAAAGCTTTCCCGGCTTCGAAGGCTTCCGAAAGATATTCAGGGTGCTTCAGCACATCCCCTTCAAAATCCAGTCCCCGATACAGAAGGGAGCGCCAAAGTTCCGCATCCAGCACATCCAGAAAAAACTTTACCGTCAGAAGCGGACCTTCAAACAGTTTTTTCCCTCGGGTCGCGCCGACAGAAATGAACAAACCCTTTCGTTTTGGCTCCCATTTTCCAAACTGAACCTGATCGATCCAGTATTTTTTCACCCAAAGAGACTGGCATCGGTCCATGAATATTTTGGTATGGGCGCTGACGGAATAGAAAAAAATGGGGGATGCCAGCATGATGCCGTCGGAAGCCAGCAGGAGATCCTGGACCTTCTGAAAATCATCCTGAATGACGCATCGCCCCGTTGTCTTGCAGCCATAGATTTCCAGGCAGGGTGAGATCTTTAAATTCCGCAGAAATATTTCTTCAACATGAGCGCCTGCTTCTCTGGCGCCTTTAACGGCTTGCTTGAGCAGCAAAGCGGTATTACCATTTACCCTGGGACTTCCAAATATGGCGATGATATTCATTGCGATGTCTCCATCTCTTCATCAGGAACGAACTTTGTTTTGAATCGAATCTTCAAAAAATCATCCGACCGCTAAAAAAATGTTGTATTTTTGTCAAAAAATGTTGATAGGATAAAGATATCATTTTTTTAAAAATGAATCAATTCATCCCCTGCCCCCTTCTTTTATTCAAAGGAGGGAACCGCACTTTCATGCTTCGTTGTGATTTTAAATTAAGGCTGTTCGCTGAACTTCCCTTTTTGCCCCCTCTTCATTCGGGAGAAAGATGGAGGTTATAAATGCTCAGATTGTGGCCTACGTAAACGCTTTGCCTCTCCTGATATTCTTTATTGCATCGAATTACGGAGACCCCATGACACCCGCATTGAAAACAATAAACACTAAAATTGGCTTCACACTGTTTGAAGTCATAGTGGCGATGGTCATAATTGCCATTCTGTCCACCATTTCATTTTTCAATTACCGGTCTTGGATTCCGGGAATTCGCCTGAATGGCGCGGCGCGTCAGGTCATGGGCGATCTCGTTGCCGCGCGGATGTCATCTGTCAAGGAAAACGCCAGTGTGGTGATAATGCAACTGAACAATCATTCATATTCGGTGAGTGTCGGAAACCGAGCCCCAAGCATCCGGGATTTGCAGCCGGATTATCCGGGAACAACCCTGAATTTTACGAGCGTTATGTTTTCATCGAGGGGAACAACATCTCCCCGCACGCTTATATTGCAGAATTCCAGCGGAATAAAAAAGATTACGATCGCTATTACCGGACGCGTTAAGATAAATTAGCGGCACGGGGATTGTCTTCTGAAAAGCCAAACCCCTTTTCAACCGTCATTCCGAACTTCATTTCATGAAATAGCAAGCATGATTCGTAAACTCAACGACAATCGGGGATTCAGCCTGATAGAAGTGTTCATCGCGATGGTTGTTTTATCTGTCGTTTTGCTGGGAATGGCCGGTCTGATCAACATCACCGTAACCATCAACCGAAACAGCGCCGAGAAGACCGTGGCCATCACCCTGGCTCAGGATAAAATGGAAGAAACGATCACAAAAGGATATTCAAACATATCTTCTACAAATCAAACCATTACCGAAACCTATGATGCCATGCCGAATTATCATTCATACAAACGGATTACCGAAATAAAAATTAATAAACCCGATACGGATATCAAACTCATCACGGTTGATGTTTACTGGAACAATGATAGCCGACGGTTACGGCTCCAGTCTTTGGTAACCAATGCCGGCCAGGATTAGCTGTTTGAGCGCACCGGCATTATTCTTCGGTATTTTCATGTAGCGGCTTATATCGGGAGGCGGTACAAATGCCGAGCATTTCTGTCAACACCTCGCGCGGACTGACGTTGATTGAATTGATGATCGCGCTATCAATCGGGATGATCATTCTGGGAGCACTCACCAGTACGTTTATCCTTCAGAGAAAAGCGTACAACACCCAGGAACATGTCATTGAAATGACGCAGATTGCCAGGGCTGCAATGGATATAATCGTCCGGGAAGTGCGAATGGCCGGATATTTTAATCCTGCAAATCCCATGCAGCAAGACAGCGCCGCCAATCCCCATTTTGTCGGCATCCCCAATGCGATCGCCCGTTTGGAGATATTGGCCGATCTGACCGGTGATGGAGATACAGACGATGAGAATGAACGGATCATCTATTCCTTTGATTCAGCCAATAAATTGATTCGAAGGAATACCGGCGGAGGGGCACAGCCTTTTGCCGAAAATATTCAAGCATTCTCCTTTTTATATTTTGATGCTGATAGCAACCCTGCTACATCCGATGCCGCGATTCGAAAAATCAGAATCACCATAACCGCAAGGACGGTAAAAGACGATCCCCTCAATCCTGGCAGCGGAGCCGGAACCCTGACACTTATCGAAGATGTTTCCCCCCGGAATCTGAGGTTTCGTTGACAGGGGGAGCACAATTGAAGAAAGTTTATGAACGATATTCGTACAACAGGGAAATACATTTTGGATCTTACGGAAAATTCAGGAAATGATTCTGGAGTGGTGTTGTTCACAGCCCTGATGTTTGTCTTGATTATGTCAATCCTGGGCACAATCGCATGTATTATTACAGCAAATGACTCGACGATAGCCGTCAACCACGAAGTGTCCAGGAAGGCATTTTACAGTGCCGAGGCTGGGGTCCATTTTGCACTCGCATCCATTCAAAAAGGCCTTAAGGCAAACACGATGACTCTCCCGGAAACGGTTGGGGCCGCCATATCCTTATCATCCTGCGTGCTACCGTCAGATCCGGATTTCACAGATATTCTTTTTGAATACCTGCCGACCGGTGCGCCCGTCCTGACCCGAATCGCCGAAAATGAGTACCAGTTCACGGCTCGCGGTTACGGCTCAAGAAATGCGGACGCGGATATCCGCGTCACCTTCAGAAAACGGTCCGCCTTCAAATTCGGAGCATTTGGCGACAAGGGTTTCACGGCACCGGAATTTTCAAATTTTTATGGATATGACAGTACCGTCTCTTTAACTCCAGTGGGTGATGACGGGACAAACCGGTGCGATATCGGTTCCAACCAAAGCGTTACCCTATCCGGCAACACCGAAGTTCACGGTCATATCAGGCTTGGCAGCTCTGAAACGGTCGCTGCAGTCTATAATCCAATCGGAAATCCCGAGCCTCGGATATATGGAACTGGCAATGTTGTTCGAACTATCGGGCGCGTGGAACCGGACCCCCTGGGCATTGTTGGCGGAGAGTATGCGGAAAAACTGAATGACTGCCACTTCTTCAATGATAATGGAATGATTCCGGCCAACCTGATTCTTGGAAACGGAGAAACCGTAACGCTGTCCGGAAAACCCGGAGGCGCCAATTATCATTTTACAAGTATTGAATTAAAAACCGGCGCGATCATGAATATCGATACCTTGGCCGGGCCAGTCAATCTTTTTATATCCGGAGAAATGAATGGAAAAAACGGGACAATCACCCACGACAGTGGAGATCCCAGGAAATTTAACATTTTCGCGGACAGATCCGATCCGGTATCGTTAGCGACTTCAAGCGCGTTTTATGGTGTGGTTTATGCGCCTTTTGCCGACCTTGATATCTTTAACGGCGCAGCGTTTTACGGCGCCATTCATGCAAAAACCGTTGATGTGAAAAATTCCGGAAATTTTTATTTTGATATTGCCCTGAAAAAGAGATTCTTGACAAAGGATGTGGCAATCTCGTCATGGTATGAGGTTCGCAGATAGATAGGCATTTCAGCTCCTCACTGGTTCTTGACACAGTCTCTATTCTGTACCATAGTGTGCACAATTGCCCAAAAATTATTTGCTGTATGATAATAACCCAATACATACTGAGAGCGTGCCTGAATGGATTTTGAGATCATTGGAAAAATCCGCCACCCGGAAACCTTTGCGAAACGCTCCGGTATTCGGGAAATGACTCGCCTCAGTAAGTTCTACGGTGATGGCCGCTGGCGAAAATGTAAAGGTTTGTCAGATGGCACAGTGCTGAACGCCGAAATTCATTGGTATGAAGCAACAGGCCTTGGAAAGCGGGAGTTCAAGATCAAGCGGTATTTGGAGTAAATACATGACCAGTTATCAGTTCGTTGTTTGTATTCATAATTCCGGCTACGAAGTGTCGCTGGAGCCACGAAAGCTTTATCAGCTTCTGCCAGATTCAGACGCTTCAAAGCATCATCAAGTGCGCATCGTTGATGAATCAGGAGGTGATTATCTGTATCCCGAGCCATATTTCTTGGCTATACCTCTGCCAGAGCGCCTCGCCGAGCAAGTGGCACAAGCAGCCTAATCGCCTGAAACAGAACACCGATTGTCCCCGCACCGATTAATCGCCCCATCGAATGAAAATTCCTGGAAGCTCTGACGTCCCGCAACGAGCAGGCAAGAGTCCTGCTCTTCCAGAGGCATTTTCACGGTATGACGTATTGATTCCTCTCGCCCAAACGCTGCCTGACATGGATTATCCATTCTGCTGGAAATAAATCGCTTTCCCAAAACATACCCATCTGTCAAAAAACCGACGAGAATTTTACAATTTTTGTTGGCGGCTCTCTTGCTTCCCGCAAATGGTGTGGAATCGGATCAACCAAACAACTTCATCGTTACATACCAGAACCAAGTACAATACGCCTTCAGTAGGCTATTGAACAGATTTTTAAGAAAAACAGTTGACAGACCGTTCAACGCATTTCTGATATATTTGGTTTTTTCATTAATTGGCACATTAATTGCATGTAATTTATTAAGCATAAATATATACAATTCGACGGTAAGCTCATTTTCAGATAAATAGAACTTGTAGTTCACGTTCATTTAACGTTAATAGAACAGTGAGTTATTATTATGATCTGCTTGTGACATTAATAAATGACGCCGAAAATACGGTTTGATTTTGATCCGGCAATCATGACAAATATATGCTGCTTCTGAATTAATGGATTAATGGTTTATTACCCATGCGAAAAGACAAAGGGTTTACTCTGGTTGAAATGATGGTGGTAATTGCGATTATGGCGATCGTATCCGCCATTGCCATTCCCAATTTTTATTCTTATGCCGCCGGAATGAAACTTCGCAGCGCCAACAGGGATTTGTATTCTGCTCTTCAGAAAACTCGCATGAATGCCATTCGTGACAACAGACGTTGGTCCGTCATTATAACGGATTCAAGCTACATGGTGGTGGATTGCGGCCCGGACAACGATTGCAACTCCAATAATATCAATCAGCTCACAACCAATATGTCACAATATGCCGGAATCACTATTACGGGAGGTGTTCCGATTACGTTTATATTCAACTCCGAAGGCACCTGTAACGCCGGAACGATTACTTTTACAGATCCCAAAGGTATAACATCACAGGTTAACGTTTTACCTACAGGCAGAATACGGATACAATGATTAGATGGGCAGGTATATATGTCTCTAATAAAATCTTTTCCCAATGAAAATGGGTTTACACTGATTGAAACCCTGATGGCAATTGCGATCATTGCCATTGGGCTCCTGGCACTGGCGGCGCTTCAGACATCAGCCATCTCCGGAACCGGCAGAGCCAACAAGCATTCGATGGCGGTTTTGCTGGCGGAAGATCAAATCGAGACTTACAAGAATATGCCTTACGACACCATCCCGTCATCTTCTACACCTGAAACGGGAACAACCCTATCTCCCTGGGGTATTTTCACGCGAACCACTACCGTACAAGACAGTACGCCGATTCCTGGCTCCAAAACCATCACAGTATCCGTTTCCTGGCCGGATAAAGTCCCAAGATCCGTCGTGTTTCAAACCATTATCGCTCAAACTGGAACTTAACGTGGAAAAGTCTTTCCCAATACGATCCGCTTCCGGATTTACGCTCATTGAACTGTTAGTTACGATCGCTGTTTCCGGAATTGTTCTGGCCGGATTGGTACAAATATTCTGGACCGCCAACCGATCCTACACGCATCAGGATGAAATGGCCACCCTGCAGCAGAACCTTCGCGTCGCCAAAATGAATCTGGAACGGGATATTCGAATGGCCGGATGCGGGTTTGGAAGTAATTTTTTCTATCTGGGAGCTCAGATCTTTCCGCTGGTCAACACCAACGGCGGCGCTTCCGGTCCCGACTCACTGGTCATCACGTATGTGGATTATGACGATCCCTGCAATGGGGCATTGCCCCAGTTGACGCCGACCGCAATTACATTTTCAGCTCCGCCAACAATCACTGTAGCCGAAAATTTGTCAAATACGGCTACCCCTCCGTCCCCTCCGTATTCTTCATGGACAACAGCGGGGGTTTCCTGCAGGGCTGCGCCATTTTTTGCGGTTTATTCCCGAGTCGTCAATCCCAGTACTCCAACAAATACCACAGCCGATGTTTTTAGTGTTTCAAGCATTACGGGCACAAATACATTGCAATGCCCTGGATTGAGAGCCGGCATTTCAACAACCATCCCATTAAACAGCTCGATCAATTTTTTCAGCGCAACGCAACTTGTTACGGTAACCTATAGTTTAGACAGCGCAAGCCGCACGCTGATGCGAAATCAGCAACCCGCCAACATTACCGGGACGATTGCAGAGGAGGTTGAAGACTTTCAGCTTGCTTTTGGACTGGATACGAACGCCAACGGTACCGTGGATGCCTGGATTAACTCTGCGGATCTGAATAATACACAGATGCTTCAAGTCCGTCAGGTCCGGGTCAGCATTCTGGGAAGAAGCAACAATCAGCTTCCCGGGCAGACGCCTAATCCCCGCCCTCTTATCGAGGACCATGCTGCCGGAACGGTTTCGGAGAGATATCTTCGAGAATTGCTTCAATTTGAAATAAAACCGCGAAATCTGAGGGGATAGACCGTCAAACAGATCAAACCACGCGGTCCGGGAGAAATTGATGAGTAACTTTCGCGAAACAATGATGAGGCCAGTTAATAACGAAGGCGGTTTTACGATGATTGTTGCGCTCATACTGCTGATGCTCTTGACCATCATTGGCGCAACGGCCATCAATACATCGACGACGGAAACCATGATCTCTTCGGCCGAAGAAGTAAAACGCACCACGTTTTATGCCGCAGAATCCGGCGTTGAACATGCAATCGCCCTGCTTATTCTAAGTTGCAATCAAACAAATACTAATATATAATTCTTGCCATGATCGCAACCGAGGAGGAACGACATGGCAAGAATTGCACGATATGACGAGGAGGAACTGAGGGTTGCCTTACAATTGG
>Ga0268283_1000588_pt1 | contig 22368 bp, 36 predicted proteins | sample saktaG_13_FD_190140 | JGI IMG/M metagenome (GOLD analysis project Ga0268283, IMG submission 190140) | Saline water microbial communities from Sakinaw Lake, British Columbia, Canada - sak_2013_06_06_36m | ecosystem: Environmental > Aquatic > Non-marine Saline and Alkaline > Saline ... | reverse complement strand
TAAACAAGCGAAAATTGTTTTTTGTATATATTAAAATTAAAAAATGATTTAGTTAATTCCAAATCCCCCTCCGCCAAAATCAAAATTATTATTATCTCCACCGTGTCCGTCAAGAATAGTGAAATCGAATTCCTCACCTTCTACTATTTCTATTTCATATTTATTATTGAAATATTCTGCAGCGTGTTCATCCGCAATATAATACAACTCGCCAGCCTCACCAATAGATGAAAATTCTATATGATCTTCCATCATTAATTTTTCTATCTCGTTGGAAAACAATATGATATTCAAAATACTTTGAATTTCTTTCATATCAAGTTTCTCGTCACCGTATTGTCTTAATTTGAATTGACTATAAGGCGTGATTTCATTTAAAAGGACAGACGCAGAGATATTGTTCTCTGTTAAAAAATTCTTTAACACAGGTGAAGTCTTTATCTTATGAACTACTTGTTTAGTATAGTTAATGGTTTGAAGATCAAACATATCACCATATCTGATGAAATAACTATTTATTTCTCCTATTAAAGACATTCAGTTTATTTTTATATATTATTTAACAAATTTTAATTTTGTGACGTTTTCCAAGAAATTGGAACCAGGAAACATTAAGTCTATGTTTAATAGGTATGTATCTAGTTCTTTATCGTAGTCGTAGCCTTCAAATCTGATAGTTTCGAAATTATCAAATAGACTTAAAGCGTATTTATATTGTGGTTCTTTTTCAAAATAAAAGAAATCTCTTTCGTTTAGGTGATATTCTTTAAATATTTTAACGTTAAAATAAGGGGACAAAGTTAAGAAACTTACTTCATCAAACAAAGATTTAAATCCTTTTTTCATATATAATTCAAAATCCAGACCCAAGTATTCAAGTATGAATTTAATATTGTTAGAAACCATAAATGATTTTTCTCCTGCTACGTATTGTAATCCACTTGGTATAAGATTAAGACCCATTTTATTTAACATAACATTCATAAGTGTTGGAACAATATCCCAACTGTAATAAAAGAAAGTAGGGAAAAATTCTGACTCAGCAGTCCTTATAAATACAAATCTAAAGTCTTTGTAATAGAAATCAATGTGTCTATTAACAACATTATATTCGTTACTTTTGAATATATCTTCAAGTATAGTAACATCTGTTTCTTGTGGTATAAGAATTTTGATGAAATCGTATGTTTGTTTATCTTTATATACAAAAGGTATTTCGTTACGAATTCCTTTTTCATCAAGTTTATCCGATACTTCTTTGAGAAGTTTAATAAATTCTGGTTTTTCTAATTTTCTGCTCATGTTTTTATATTATTTTGTAAACAACAACGTGAACATGTGTGTATTATAAAAATTCACGTTTTCGTCATATACTTTCATTTTAAACCCTTTTATTTGTAATCTATTTATCAAATTTAATCTTCTATTTGGATCGTGAACTCTATGAAATTCAAGTAAGATTTTATCTGTTTTATCTAATATTTCGTCACTTAAATTTTCAAACAATTCGTATTCATATCCCTCTATATCCACTTTCATTAAAGATATTCTTTCTATATCACATGTTTTCATTATATCTTCAACTGATATGGTATTAACATTCAATGTATGAGTTTGATCAATAAAAAGGTTATCTACTATGGTATTACCTAAATCATATAAATCTTCACTTAAAGATTTAAAAGGAATTGTTGTACCAGATTCTTTATAAATAGCAGCGTGAATAGGTATTACATTAGGATTATCTTTAAAAGTATCAACACAAACTTTATGAAAATTGGGATTCATTTCTACACAAATACATTTTAAATTTGGATTTTGTTCTAAGGCGTAAGCTGTAAAAACCCCAATGGTACTACCCAAATCTAAAAGAACTTTATCGTTCTTAATATTAAGGGAGTCGTCTTTAAATGTTGTAAAAGATTCAAAGAAATTATAACTAAGAGATCCTATTATACTATGGGATAGGATATTATCTTTATCTATGAATTTGGTTTTAGTAAAAGGTTTAGTTAAAAGAATATCATCGTATTCAATCTCTTTTGTTTCGTTATTGGTTATTTTAATTCTATAACCGTTAATGAATTCAAAATGTGATTTATCGTATATGAGGGTGTTCCAAATATTAGCGATATTAACTATATTAAATTTATAATCTACTAATTTGAAATTACTTTCTAATTCATATATTTCCAGAGTGACTGATTTCTCGCCATCTGTATTAGTGCAATTAACATCTATTCTGTTTCCAGTTATACTTGTTTTACAATTTATCATATTAATTATTCCAATCTTCCTCGCCGTAGGGGTCTAAATCAGAAAAGACTCTTACTATTTCTTTTTTAACACTTGAAGTGATTTTCTGAAAAAATCCTTCATTTGGAACAACTTGACTATACCTACTTTTAATAAGCATTCTCGGAGCGAATGTTCCTTCCACAATTATAGGAACTTTTTGTTTAATAATGTATGGAAGATACACGTAACCTGGTTCTATTCCTTTTCTACCTATCATATTAGTTCTCCCAATTTTCTTCACCGTAAGGATCTAAAGCAGATACTATCCTTTTTATTTCCTTTGGCTTATAATCTTCCCACGTATTTGTATAAGTATTTAATGTTCTTGTAAATGGAGAATCTTTACCTAAGATTATATGATTAGCTTGGCCTTGTCTTCCAGCCTTTGCGATAACATTAGATGCAGCAAGTATTTTAGCAACAAGTGTTGCTTGTTGTTCTCTTTCACGATCCATCTTATTGTTATAATTCTCAATTGAATTTTTTACAAATTCTGGTGTTAATATCATAATATAATTCCTCCTATTCCTTCATTTCTTTCGATGCAGAAAGCTCTTGCTGAGTTACTACCATCTACTTTTCGATCATTAACAACTATTCTTTCACCTCTTCCCAATCCCATTACTAACTGGTCGTAGGCGATGCCACAAACTAGTAGTTGTTTTTCTGTGAATTTTCTAAAGGATTCTTTTCTTCCTGTGGTTATAATTATCTGACACCCTTCAACTTCCCACTCATCCAATTTTTCTTTGACACCAGGTAGGAGTACAGTTTTATTTTGTATTAATGAGGACGAATGTCCACCATGATGTTTCACAAGGCAACCGTCTATATCAAGAAATACGACTTTATTTTCCATATTAATTTTGTTTTTTTGACCAATCATCGTATGTTATTGTATTTTTACTTAACCATTTGATAGCATATTCATTCTCTATCTTCATCCAAGATTCTATTACTTTCTTTGGTGTCCTTGAATAATTAGAACGAACTTCATCATATGATGTTGGAGCACCGTCTATTTCTTCAAAATGAAATTGATAATTATCATCAACTGAGTATCCTGTGAATATGATTTGATCACCTTCTATTTTATATTTTGGTGTGATATATTCATCCTTATGATGTGTGAGTCTACTGATAAATCCGTCAGTAATCTTCTTCATATATTCTTGGTATTCATTATATCTATCCATGTTTAAAATTCTTTTTTGTCTATCGATTGATAAAATTTAGAAAAATCAAAATATTTATCATATACTCTTCTAACATCTTCGTAAATTAAAGTTGGAAGAATTTTCTCAAGTGAAAAATGTTCCTGTTCAATAAACTTATAACCGTTATTATGAAGCATTATATTTTCTTTTTCATATTTATTAATGTAATATTCTTTTATAATATCAAACCTTTCTTTTGTTAAATATTTATCTGGATTACCCAAAATCTCTTTTAATAACCCCTGAACCTTATTAACATTCTTGTTAGAAGTTTCTGTTTGTAAAATAGTTACAACAGAATTATTCGTTATTTCCCTCTGGTAACAATGAAAATAATATACCAACCCATTCTTCTCCCTTATCTCTCTATAAATAGGTGATTTCAATCCAGCTCCCAACATTCTATTAATGAACGTAATATATGGAAAATCTGCGTAGATTACGGGTGAGAGGTTTATAATAGATGATTTATCTTTATATTTATTTCCTTTTTCGTATAAGAAGTTTTCGTTTACGTTTTGTTCGATTCTATTTTCGCTATATGTTCTTTTATCGTATTCTACGTTAGAGAAGAACTCTTCCATTTTTGTATCTGTGCTCTTTGAAATATCTATAATCATTGTAGGTTTCCTGTATTGCAATTCAAAGAAATCCTTACAATCTTGTAGAGTTAGACTTTCTAGGTCTTCAAGTAAACCAATTGCTTCGTAGTATCCGTAGAGTTTTCTAAAAAGATTTTGCATATGGGATTCTGATTGTTTATTAAATGAATCTTTATATTCTTCTATAACTATTTTCTTTTCGTTTTGGAATACTTCTTCTGTGACGTGATCAAAGCTTAAAATGTGTTCGTAGAATTTTTGTTTCCATTTCTTGATTTTCTTATCCATACCAGTCATGTAGAAAACAATTTCCTTATCTGATGTATAGGCGTTCCAGTTAACAGCGTCTCTTTCGAAATCTTCCATTAAACTGTCTATACCTTTACATACAAGGTGTTCCATAAGGTGTGATATTCCATATATTCCTTTACGTTCGTTCATAGTGCTTCCGTAGTAGGCAACGTAAAAGCCAGACATGGGGGTAGGTGATTTGATTTTCTTATACATATTTTATTTATTTTTGTTATTTTTTGTCTTCTTCAATCATACTAAAATGTTCGTACACTTTATCAACTGGCATTAAATAGCAATTAAGCATATCACCTTCTTGACTTTCTATTACCATTACTTGTACGTCATTTGCGACTTCTTTATTAATAAAACTTCTACGGTCGGCTTTATATTCATTTCCTTCTACAAAGGAGCCGATTGATTTTACACATTTTATTCTTGCGTCTTTTTCCATATTTTTATCTTTTTTATGAATATATAGAAACAGTATGGGAATAATACGAGGTTAATAACAAATCCTTTAAAAGTGTTCAACTATTTACCATATAAATTCTTACATAGTTGGTATTGTCTATAACCAGCATAAAATGCCCATACTGTCGCTAATATTAAATATATTAAAAAATATATCATTTGTTTAACGAGTTAATCTTATCGAAAAATTCAGTATCAAAAATTTTCACAATTCTTCCGATAAATTTATTATATCTAAGTACATCAGATTCGGAGCATTCGCCAACTTTATACTGAACTGGACGTAATTTTGGAATTCTAGATACCGCCCCAATATTTTATGGGTTTAAAATGTTGAATTCCATCATACTCTATACACATTTTTTTATCTGGTATAGAAAATTTATTAAAAATAAAAAAAAATGATAAAATTAAATCAAAATATTGTGAAAATAATAATATTCAATTAATTAGAATAAGATATAATGAAAACATTGAACGTAAATTGAATGGAAATCTAATCGTTTAATTTCTCCTCTTTAAAATGTTTTCTACATAGAGGCTTATAATTAATATCACCTATGACTATTTGATCTCCATTTTTTACTATAACATTATTTTGTATTCTAGCAACAGCAGTTGCCTTTTTGCCACACCAACATAGAGTTTTTAACTCCTCTATTTGATCGGCTAATCCCAGTAAATATTTTGAAGCTTCGAAAACGTCCAATTTGAAATCCGTTCTAAGTCCGTAACATATTACAGGTATATTTAGATAATCAACTATATCAGATAATTGATATATTTGCTCTTTTGTGAAAAATTGAACTTCATCTACGAAAACACAAGATATTTCTTTTAATTTTTCAACTTCTTCAAATATGTTCGTGTTTTCATAGACTGATTTGGCTTCTATCGATATACCAATTCTTGATGATATTTTATCACAACCATATCTATCGTCTTTACCTGATGTAAAACACATAGTTTTCTTTCCATTTTCAATATAATTATAGTTACATCTTATTAAATCTAGACTTTTACCTGCTCCCATTGAGCTGTATCTAAAGAATAGTTTGGCCATATTATTTCTATTTTTTTACATCGAACAAGTATTATGATGTCTTTCGGCAGCTTCTTTCCAAGTTTTTGGAAATTCGTATGTTCCCAACATAACATCATCATAAGCCATTCTCATTTGTTTAGCGCATAAATCGTATGGTACTTTACCTACTCCAGTTCCAAATCCGCTAATTGTAACAGTTTTTATTCTATCTTCTTTTTTCAATAAAGCGAATACTGCTTTAGCTGCCAAATAAACATTTGGTGTATATTCCAATATTAAAGGAACTCTCATGGTTGGAGCTGATATACAAAAAGGTATATCTTTGTAATCTGTTTCCACTAATTCAGCTTGACCTACTAGTAATTCACCGTTATATTTTTCTTGTATCTGTTTTTGTAATTTTTCTTGAACCTGAGGACCGATTATCATTGTAATCGCTAAATCTAACCCGCCATCCATAAATCCGAACGAGTTAGCTGGACTGACTACACAATCTGTTGGTAAATCGAAAAAATCACCGTGATGTACGATTACATCTGGAATATCTTTAAAAAAATATTTCCAAAGATTGCACATCACTTTATTCCTGTCTATTAATTGTATTTTAGCCATATATTGTATATTCGTTTATTTTAAATATAGTGTAATCAAATCCAACGTGGGTTACATGACTTCCAAGTTTTTTCAAATCATCTAAAGTATTGCTTCTTAAATATCCACTATATACTTTTTGTAAATATTCATCAGTATATTCTATTTCCCAGAGAACCTGTCCGTCTTTTCTTAACGGTGTAATGGATTTAATTTTTTCTTTATCTTGGTATTTCTCTAATTTTTTCTCTGAAAATTTTTCGACAAACTCTTCAAATTTATCTTTGGTTAATACCGCATCTATCCAAAATAAGTCGTAATCTTGTTCGTGTATTACATATACTTCTTCCATATTTTTATCTTTTTTTTATAATACTATATCTTCGTATCTATCAGGAGCGTTAGGGAAGAAATCCTTTAGCATGTCCCATTTTCTGAGTTCGTCAAAATCATTTTTAGATAATTGGTCTAATCTCATACTTTTAGCCCAAGACAACATAACTCTAAGTTGTTCTTTACCAAAACCATTTATAGTTTTTTCCATTTCTTGTTCTGGTTCTTGTTGTTTTGGTTGTCTTTTTTTATGTTCTTTAGGACTTGAACCAATACCTATTGTGTTCTCAATTAGTTCCATCCTAGCTTCTAGTTCTTCTAATCTTTCTGTTATACTAGCCATAATTTTCTATTTCTTTTATAACCTTATCGATTTGTCTTCCTAATTCTATCGGTAACATTGTATTTGATCTACATTGTTCGAGAAGGTGTTTCATGCGCATGGAAATTTGTAGAAGTGCCGCGATATCTCTTTCCATGTTTTTATCCATTTTATTGTGACTTAAAGCTTCGTTATCGTCTTTAAGTTTTTGATTTTCTATTCTGAGATATTTAAGTTCGTAACTTTCATTTGGTGAACTATCACCCCAGCCTGGTAATGATGGGAAATCTTTTTTCCTTGCCATAAATGAACATTATTTTTTCTTTATATTGAAAATTTCAGAAAAGGTTTGATTTTACAAAAAAAACTATTTTTTAAAATTAATATATAAAATAAAAATATTCTGAGATGAGAATTAAATCTTGTACAGATTTTATTAATGAAGCTAATTGGTTGAAAAAACTTTTAGTTAAAGAAGAGCCAGATCCAGCAGATAACGAGAATGATGTTGATGGTAACGGTGTTCCTGATTTTTTATATCACGCTGTTGAAATTGAAGCAGTAGATAGTATAATGAGAGACGGATTAAATGGTGAAATATATTTAACAGAAACACCCGAAGAAGCTGCTATACATCATCCAATAGTATTGAAAATAGATACCAGATATAGAGATGTAAGAAGAGCAAGAGGTCATTGGGTAGTAAAAAATGTACCAATTGATCAAATAGAAAGAATGGACTTATGACGGATAAAGAAAAAGAATTATTACAAACATTATACGTTTTCTATTCAGAAGACGCTGGTACTGATTTTGGTGAAGGTGATGAGATCACTTATAATAGAGTTGGTTCAAAACATCACGGTAAAGTTGGCACGTATAAAGGTGTACGTGATGACGGTAAAGTAAAATTGAAATTAGATAACATTATTCTTTACGCTGATCCATCTTCCGTAAAGAAAATAGGAAAACCAAAAAATATAGAACGTCTTTTCAGAATATTAGATCAAATGGTTGCTGACGGTGATTTAAGTGTAAGCGCAAAAGATCAATTTATAAAAGAAGCTAACCTTAAAACAAAACAAAAAACCATAGACCCTTACGGTGAAGAGAATTGGGAAGAAGAAGTCGCCCTTGATATTCTTAAAAATTTACCAAAAAGAGGCGGAATGGGTAAAGTTCGTCACGGTGGTGACGCAGTTGAAAGACTAGTAAGACGATCAAATGGTGGATGTTGATATGATACTTTTCAATAAAGAAATAGAACCCAGGACACATTTTTGCCAGCTTTTCGATAGCGAACCTGTAGAAGTTGAAACCCCATATATAAATGTTCAAGTTAAAATTAAAGGTTGTAACGCTGATTGTTCTTTCTGTGTTAATAAAGAATCTGGCATTTTTAACGAAGATAAATATTTCGAAAAACTAAAAGATATATCAGGCAAAATACCAATTAATAAAGTTAATTTCACTGGCGGTGAACCTACTCTAAATATAGAAAGATTAAAAAAACTTGTAACAAAAACAAGAGAATTATTACCAGATTCCATAATAGTTATAAATACAAATGGTTATAATTTTGAAAAACTGTTTGAAGAAAATATACACGAAATAGTTGATAATATTCAATTATCAAGACATCATTATATAGATAAAATAAATAACGAAATTTTTGGTTTTGAATCAATTACAAGTGAAGTGATTAAATCTATATCTTCTAGTTTAGAAAACAAAAGACTTTTAAATTTATCTTGTAATCTTATTAAAGGTTATATTGATAATGAAAAAGAAGTGTTTAGATATTTAGATGAGTCTTCTAAGATAGATGTAAGATGGGTAGGATTTGTAACTCTTATACCTTTAAATAATTATTGTGAAGAGAATCAAGTAAAATTTGAAGATTTCGATTTAAAGAACGAAAGATTTGTTTTCACTAAACATTGGAAATTTGGTAATAAATGCCAATGTTACGGTTGGGTATATATACCAAAAGATTTAGGAGATCCGATAAGGGCTTACAATAAAAGAACTGAGAATGTTGATTTGAAACAAATTCTTGTATTTGACGGTGAAAATTTTAACGTTGGATTTTCTGGTGAAGTTCTGGTTTAGCATATATTTCTAACATATTAGATGGAGCAGGATCGTAATTATGGCAGCGCTGGTGATTGTTGTAATATATACTTTTTCAATTTATCTGTTATTTCGTTAAATGTTTTAGTGTCCATATATTTTTTAAGATGATCCATCTCATCTAATATTGGAATTATAACATTCACTATTTCTTCGTACCTATCCACTTGTTCTGCCATATTAATATGCTTTTTTTGTTTTAAGACAATGTTTCCTTGTCCAAAATCTTCTTGATCTGCCATACATTACTTTTACTTCTACTAAATAAATACAACCTTTTATATATTTTGAGTCACAATATTCAAAATTTCCTGGTTTATTTATTTCTATTAATCTAACATTTTGTTTATTATAAGCGTTTGTATATTCTATTCTTGTATCAACGTCTGGTGTATAAATATATACATTTCCGGGTATTAAATCTCCAGCTTCTGGTTTTGGTTTTGAAAATGTCTTCACCATAGCCTCACTGAGTTCATTAGTGATTTTTGTAGTTCTTTTATATTTTTTAATTGCTGGATATATCAGGCTAGCCTCATGAAACAAAGGTATAGCCATATCAACGAGATCTGTTAATCTTTTTACGGCAAATTCATCTTTCTTTTCGTCTTCTTTTTCGCCATTAGTGAAAATTGCTTCATTTATAAAATTACTATATTTATCCATTATTTCATATTATTTTCGAACTTTAACTTTAATAATAAATAATCTGTGATTAAATCATATATTTTCACACTATCTATATCACCAAGACTAATCTTAACAACTCTGTTTTCATCTGTTGTTTGTACACTTGATTGTTTATAATCATTGTAATTTATTGGCAATATACAAATATGATATTGTCCAACGTTATTATCTTCCTTAAAAAGTACTTTATCTACTTCTATTGGAAACAATTGATTTAAAACAACTCCAGTTTTTTCGTGAAGAATACGTCTAACATTTTGTGTAGGTGTTTGATCGTCATTAAAGTCTGCTTTTATACTTGTAAGATAATAGTCTTGTGTGTTATATTCTGATTTATCTTTATATTTGAATTTAAAGGCTGGACATTTTTCGTATTTAAGAAGAAAGAAGCCTTCGTCTTTAAAGTAAGGCAAAATAACTATTTGAGCGTTACTAATGATAATATCCTTTTCATCGAATTTAATAATTGATATTTCGTCGTTTTTGAAGAGATCTTCATTGGCTTCTGTCTTAGGTTCGTTCTTCTTAACGTTTGTGAATTTTTCCATAAAAACCTTTTTGTTTTATGCTATATATAAAAAACCAAAATTATAATTTAATATATATCTAGAAATATTTTGGTAATTTATGAAAAATATATACCTTTGTACATAAAAAAGAATTAAAAGAGATATGAAATTTACAGAATTCTTAAAAGATAAGCTAGTGAAGAAAGTTAACGAAGAAGCACCAGTGTGGGGTGGAGACGACGAAGATGCTGTACCTGCACCAAGAAAAGGTAAAAAAGGCAAACCCGAAGAAGAAAAACCTGAAAAGGAAGTCAAACACTTTGAAGTTGGTGATGTTATTTTACTTATTGATACAAAGAAATCAAATAAGTTACCGATGGATGCTTATGATTTCTTAATGACCTTTAAAAAGTTTACAGTTATTAAAGTAAACGATAAAGGTAAATTAGATTTAGGTTGTCATATCTCTAAAAATGAACCAGATGGTACAGGTGTCGAAAAGATTTATATGTTTGCTCCAAATAGGTTTGAACTGGAAGATAAAGAACTAGCCAAGACCAGAGAAATGAGTAAGATAAAACCAGCAGAAGTTGCTGAAGAAGGCGGTGTAGGTTGGGAAGGAATGGGTAAAACAGTTGACGGACCCGAAGAAGTCGACCCAAATGTAGATTAATCGAAACGATCATAAAAAAAGATCCGAGTGATTCGGATCTTTTTTTATGTTCAAATCTGTCTCACTTACAATTGATATTTTTAGATGAATTATTACTTCTTGTTGTAATACAGATATTATCAATTGAAGCAATATTCACTGGATCGATGTTGTTATCAAACCCATATTTTGTTGATATTTTATGATCAATTGTAGGATATTCTTTATCATTACTATCTAATAATAAATTTTCTTTTATATAATTCCCTGTATAATAGTCTTTACCATCCCAATTATTATATATTTCTTTTGTGTTTTTTCTCGTTAAACCATATACTAACAAGGAATACTTATAAAAATCAGATTGTTGTTCTCTGGGTGTCCATCTTCCATCTTCCACACATTTCAAATAAGATTTTTCTTTTACTTCATCGTTCATCATTGGGTGTGGAACTCCGAATTTTTCCATATTAGTTTGTTTAATTTTATCCATTACTATTTTTGATTGCAATGGATGTTCAAATCCATAATGTTCTAACGATGTTTCAATTTTTTTCTTTTTTATTTCTTCGTTTTGTGATATATGTTTAACTCCATATCTATTTAATATTGTTAAATTTCTTTTTTCATCATTTCTATAATTTTCATCTCCATATTTTTCTAATTTAGTAATTTTTGTTTTTTGGTGATTGACAAAATTTTCATCACCGTACTTTTTTAATTTGGTTTTTTTTGATGTTTCTTTAAATTCTTCAGTTTGCGTTATATATTCAACACCATATTTATCAAATATAGTTTTTTTCGTTTTATCTTTGATTTCATCACTATAGGTCGAACAATAAGAGCCGTGTCTTTCTATCATGGTATTTTTTACTTTATTCATTACATCTTTGTTTTGTAAAGCGTGTTCAACTCCATATCTTTCAATCATTGTTTTCTTTCTTTTTATGGTTTTACATTTTTGACAACTATAAAAATTTTGATTTGATATAAGTTTATTATAATGACAATATGGTTTATATTTTTCAGATCCACATATATCACATTTTACTTCTATTTTAGCGTAACTCGTTTTTAGTAAGTCTTCAACAGAAACATCTATAATATCACCATACTTGATATCGTATCCTAAATTTTTAAAATGAACTATATTTTTACTCATGATTTTCAATGTAACACCAGTAGTTATTATCATAATAATTTTTTATTTTTTATCCACAATCCTATATTTTATTACATGTATATATAAAATAAAAAAAGTCAAAAATTGATATTTTTGACTTTTAAAATTAATTTTTAAATTTATTTTATAGTTTTTAATTTATTTAATCCACTATAAATGTTCACGACCCTAGTTTGTATCGTAACGTATGATAATTGGGAGTTCCATGATGTAGTATTTGGTCTTTGAGCCAGCGCGGTTAACCAAATAAATGATCCAATTTTTATATCATTGGGATTTTTAGCGATATTAAATTGAGGTCCAACTACCATGGCTTCTTCTAATTTTTCGATTCTATCTTTATCAGTTATAACACCAGTTACTTGAATTATCTCTATTGGACCAGAAACTTTTTCTATATTCCCGTCTTCTAGTTCCCTCAAAGCTACAATATCAGAAGAAAGTGGTTCAAAAGTTTTAGTCTTTTTGAACTCTTTTACTTTCTTCTGTTTGTATTCTTCGAAGTCTTTTGTTATGTTGTTTGGCATTTATCTTATAGTTTTTTCTGTCTCTTTTACTATCGTATCAGTTATATATAGTACACATTCTTCTATTTCGTTTTTATCGAAATTAGTAGTTTTTTTAGATTTGCCTAATTCAAATTCTGTTATTTCTACTCCACCCACTCTTCCATTTTGATCAAATTTAGGCCATATATGATAATATTTACGTGTTTCTATATATCTAATATAAATGTAATCACCATCAAATCGCATACTAACTAATACTGGCATCCAAGCATTCAATGCCACTTTTAATTTATCGTGTATGATTTCCACCAAATCCTCTTCTTCCCATTTCTCTTCACCATAAGGGTCTAATTCGTGAAATTTTTCGTATGTTTTTATATTGTCTGGCATTTAATTTAATTTATTTTCATTGATCAAATTCTCTTAGATATTTCCATATACCTTTACCGTAGAATGTAGTCATTATAGATTCAAACATATAATGGGCAGCGTCTGAATCCCAGTCATCGTAACTTTCTCCAGTTTCATGTTTTGTAAGATACTCATCTACTTGAGATTTCAGATTTTGAAGACCAGCCGCTTCAATTAAACTATCGTCTATTTTACATGGTGGTCTTACTGGATCTGGTTTCTCTTCACCGTATGGATCATTCTTTTTATCGAATGGGTTATGCCAGTTTTGACATTCGTTCAATTTCAATTTTTCTACGTGTTTCATTTTCGTGTATTATTATTCAGCCTCTGGAATAGGTAACACCATTGGTGCAAACTTTTTCTTGGCTTTTATTTTGAAGTTGGTAAGACGATACAATGTTCCTTCTTTACCAATAATTTCCATAATATCAAAAAGATTAGGACCAAATCCCATACCTGTTAAGACAAGTCTTAATGGTGCTGAAATTTCACCGAAATTCAAACCATTTTCATTAACGTAAGCTTCAAATGATTTTTGAATACTTTCGGAAGTCCAATCTTGTACAGGAGCTAAAGCGTCTTTTATTTGAGCCATAAGAGCAGGACATTTATCGTTCCATTTCTTAGCGACTGTTTTTTCGTCATATACCTTTGGTGGCTCGAATAAGTAAAGTGAAGCCTCATAAATATCAGATATAAAATTGGCTTTACCTTTATTCATTTCAACCATTTTCTTTACTGTCCTATCTGGAAGATCAATTCCTCTTTCTTTTAAGATTGGTTTTAAAAGTTCTGTAACTTCTTCATCAGACATTTGTTTCATATACTGACCGTTATACCATTTAGCTTTTTCAATATTGAACTTGGCCCCAGCTCTACCACATCTCTCTAACGAAAAAGATTTGATAAGTTCGTCCATAGTCATCATTTCTTGTTCTGTACCAGGATTCCAACCTAAGAAAGCTAAGAAGTTTATAAAAGCTTGAGGTATATAACCTTGTTCTTTATAACCTAATGATTCTTTTCCAGTTTTTGGATCAGTCCATGCTAAAGGAAAGATAGGGAAACCTAATTCGTCACCCATTCTTTTTGATAATTTACCTTGTCCGCCTGGGTTAAGTAAAAGGGCTAAGTGGGCGAATTCAGGTGGTTCCCAACCTAATGATTGATATAAAAATACGTGAAGTGGAGCACTTGGAAGCCACTCTTCACCACGAATAACGTGAGTTGTTTTCATTAAATGGTCGTCAACTATATTAGCTAAATGGTAAGTTGGAAGACCATCCGACTTGAACAGAACTTTGTCATCGAGAGTATTCGTATTAGCTTCAACGTTACCTCTGATGATATCGTGGACTACTATAATCTCGTCTGGTGGGAATTTTGCTCTAATTACAAATGGTACTTTTTCAGCCATTAACTTCTGCACTTCCTCTGGTTTCAGGGTAAGCGAGTTCTTCATGGTCATTCTCGTTGTATGATCGTACTGAGGTGATTGTACACCCTTTTCAATCAACTTGGCTTTCATGTTCTCAATATCATCTGGTGTATCGAAACAGTAATAAGCGTGTCCTTTATCAATAAGCTCTTTAGCATATTTAGGGTAAATATTACTTCTTTCAGATTGTCTGTAAGGGGCGTAAGGACCTCCTACATCTGGGCCTTCTTCGTGATGAATACCACACCAATCTAATGACTTGAGAATATAGGCTTCTGCACCAGGAACGAATCTACCTTGATCGGTATCTTCAATTCTGATATAAAATACTCCATTATGTTTCTTAGCGAAAAGATAATTATATAGAGCAGTTCGCACCCCGCCGATGTGCAAACCACCCGTAGGTGAAGGCGCGAAACGGCACCTAACTCCTTGATTTCCAATACTTTCTCTCATTAAAATTCTAAATTGTTCAAATTCCGTTAAATTTTTTAATTCCATGTTCTTCATGTGTTAGTTTTATTTTTTATTTTGTTTTCCAATTATAACCTAAATAATTATAATTGTGTTTTATAACGCTTCTCCAGTCTATCTTTAATTCTTTTCTTAATTCGTATGTAGATTTATATATTTTTATTAGATTCCAATTGTTGTCATATTGTTCAATTTTTACTGGGTTATTATTTGGTTTTTCGTATGGGAAATAATTATCTTTAAATCTCCAATAATATCCACCAGCTGTATTGAAATTAGGAATCCCTTTACAACATTTACAAATATGATTTCTACTAATGCCAATTTCTCTTTCGATATCGTGTCCAGAATCCCACTCTTTTACTAATCTATCTGTTCCTATTTCATATTGGTTAATAGATTTTCTAAATGGGTGATTCATTTTTTGTAATGCTTTACTGGATTCTTTATGTTTCTTACCCAACCAGTTTCTACCTCCATCACCCCCTTCTGTTTCATTTTTCAATTTATATCCCCATTGTTTTAATTGACCAATCCAATAACGTTCAAGATTGTCTATATTATCAGCATCCCCTTCATCTAAAATTTCTATTTCTGGTCTAAGACCTTGATTTTTCAACCACAATAACCATTTATTTTTAGAAGTCCAAGAGTCTCTCAGATGATCATTAGACATATGCCTTCTTATTCTATCTTTAGTATCTTTAGTTTTACCTACATATTTTACATCACCAGTTATTGGATCACTAAGAGTATATATGTAATATTTTTGTTTCACTTCTTCTGCTTCATTTATGAAGATGGTGTATTCTTTTAAATTATCCATCTATTTTTTGCCATATTTATATTCATATATATCAACTTCCCCTTCACCGTTACATTCTCCACATTCTTCACCCGTTTCAGTATCTATTCCTGTTCCGTCACAATATTCACAAGGTTCGTTGTATTCGTAGTTTAAGAAATCTTTTAAATAATCAATTGATTGATCGTTAAGATAGTCTGTAACTACATCTATTATCCACGCTCTATAACCATCCAGATCTTGATAAATCATATCAACAGAATCGCTGACCATTTTATTTTTATCAAAATCCAAATAAGGTTTTTCCTTCCAGTTTTCTTCACCATAAGGGTCAACGTCTTTGTGTTCGTCGCTTTCTTTTATAAATGTTTTATATTTATCTACCATATCTCTCAGCAAGTAATATTTCTTTTATTTCGTCGTCATTATCCTCACAGAATTGTAAAACATGTTCTGGGATTTTATCATCGTCCACTCTGTCCAATGAAGAAAAACCTTCATCGTCATATACTAATTTATATTTTAAACTATATTTACCTAATTTTACGTTGTATGTATAAGTGGTTTCAGCCCACATATTTTCAACTACAAAATCATCATCAATATCAAACTCTTCAACTAATGTGTCGTCGTCCCTTTCTTCACCGTATGGATCGTCTATCCAACCTAGATCGTCATTTTTCTCGTTTACAAATATATGAAATTTTTTCAAAATAATCTATTTTATTTTTGTCTTCTCCCTCTCAACGCCCAAAGATCTCTATAATCCATATTTCCAATTTTTTTTCTTTTTTCATGTATAGCGTTATCTCTGTCTCTTAAATATTTAAAAATTTCTCTACCGTAAAATGCCTTAACTACTTCTTCTAACATATATTCAGCCAAATCGTCGTCAACTTCACCGTTAGAGTTATCTTCTCTTTCCTGAACATATCTTTCTGCCATTTGTCTAAGAGCATTTATACTTCTATCATCTGGTTCAATCAACATATTTGGACGTTGCGGTAAACCTTCATCTTCATCGACGTCTTCGTTAAATTTTCTTAGTTTCATGCCACTATATATTAATTTTTTAAATTATTATTTTACATACTGTCCCATCCTGGTTCTTTTAAACACGCGTCACATGATCCGTCGTGTAAAAATTCGTGTGGTACGTAACTTCCACACATATAACAATGATTATCTTCTTCTCTACAAGCAGGACAAACGTCATCTAACATCAAGGCGTGAGGTGCGTACCTACCGCATCTTCTACATTCACCCACTCTGCGATAAAGATTTTCTTCTCTATCATCGAATATATCAAACTCTGAATGTTTATTTTTATCTTCCCAATCTTCTTCACCGTAAGGATCTAAATCATCTACTTGTAAACTCTCGTTTTCCCATTCTTCTTCACCGTAAGGATCAAAATCCATATGAAGTTTTCTTAATTCTTCCTTTTTTTCATGGTATTCTTTATCTTTTCTTTTACCTTCTTCTTCTGTTGATGAAGAAGACATTTCCCAAGATCCTCTGATAAATATATGAACACCATCTTTCCCCAAATCATATCTCCATCCAGTGTCCCCTTTTTCTAGTTCTGGGTCAAACTTAGCTGAGCTCATGTGATAACGATTTATTACTATATAATAACCATGATGTTCTCTGAGTCTTCCATGATAATAAACAGTATCTCCAACCTTAAATAAAGGCATTGGATAGTCTAGTGATATAGCCTCAAATATTTCAAATTTAGTTATCATATCTTTTCTTTTCATTTAATCCCACCACGCTCTCCACGATCTATTACCTCCATCTAATTCGTTTGGATGTACTCCCCAATCTACGTCTCTTTCAGCTTGTCCTCTACTTATACCATCAAAATATAAAGTATCAGACGTAATTACTTGATATGGTTTTTGTTCCACTTGTATATCATCAATAAGTATAGAAGCTACTAGAATATTTTTTGCACCAATTTCTTTTAAGCTTGTTACAATATCTCTTAATCCTTCTAAATCTTCAAAAGCGTTACTCGCAAATTCTCCGTAAGATACTCCTGGATTAGCTGGATCAAAACTATCTAATGTTAAATATTCATCAGCGTCACATAATATGGACGCAAAATTTTGATTTTCTTGATCTATATAAGCGTTAGGTAAATATTGTTGTATTTTTGGCAACATATCTTCAGCCTCTTGTAATCTACGTTGTTCAAAATTAAGAAGAAAATCACCACCTTGTTGCTTTGGTTTTTTATCATCCCAATTCTCTTCTCCGTAAGGATCTAGTTCGCTCTTACTTTCAATTAATTTATTTTGAGTATCTTTTTCTAATCTATCAAGATATTTAGTTTTATCTTTTCTATTCTTTTCTATAGCTGGGTGTTTCCTGAGTTTTTTACGTTTCTGACTTCTTCTACCAGAAAAATATGGATCACTTATATCATCAGATTCTACACCAACAACAGAAGGTAATCTATATGTGGCAGCATCAGGTCCTTTATTAAAAGAAGGACCAGTATTTTGATCACCACTTCCACCCATTGTGCCGTAACCTGTTACATTCCTGTAATCTGATTCATTTATAAATTCATCAAAAGTTTTTATCATTTCAATTGTTTTAATTTTTCGACTAATGGGTCAATTCTTCTTTTCAAACCAAATATAATACCTGTTCCTTCAAAAGCGTCATTCCATATTTGTGCCACATATCTAATCCTGGCTGCAGTCATTTCATCTATATTACCTTCGTTATTCTTTAAAAAAGATAATATCTTCTTTTGTATAGTCTTTGGTTTAGTGGCCTTTAACATTTCAGCCACCTCAGACATTTTTTGAAGTGTGTCTAACATCCCAATTATACCACCAACTTCCATTCCTTTATATCCTTCAAATGATTTAAAATCTTCTAATTTATCCATCTCTTTATTTTATTTTTAATATAACCATTCTTCTTCCCCGTAAGGATCTTCTGCTGTTATAACTGTTTTACCAGCAATTCTAAAAACAGTGACTTTTGCGTCTGAGTGCAATCCGTAAGTTATTTTATTTTCATCTATTAAGAAAACATTAACTAAAACAGTATCTCTTTCCTCTTTAGAAGCATTTAATAATATATGTGCCTCTTTTATAATAACCTTATTAACTTCTTTACCACCTTTTTCTATAAAAGATACATATTGATCTTTTAAAGTTCTATCCAAGAATATAGTTAAAAACTCTATTCTATTCTCCTGATTTTCTATTCTGTGCATAAGCGCATCGATAGTAAAATCACCTTTTTCTATGAGTTCTACTTCTTCTGATTCGAATAGTTTAAATCTTTTTATCATCCTTCTACAATTTGTTTTAATAAATTAAAATCTATATTTTTAAAATTTGACCATTCTATATATAAGTCGTTAGAATATTTTGTACCGTTAGTCATCCAAGCAAATGTTAAAATTTTCTTAGCGTTTTTTGAATCGTCTTCAAATAACATTATAGAAGCAGACATTAATTTTGGTTTTTCAACTTCCCATTCTTCTTCACCGTAAGGATCTTCTCCACTTATTCTAGTTTCTTTCTCGTCTGGTAATAAAGCAGATACATTCATTGGTTTTTGTCTATAAATATCGTGTCCGTTTCTTTCAGCGTATTCCTCTAAATACTTTATCATCTCCTCTATATCACTTTGTTTAAGATTAGGAGTTTTATATAATTCATTTACAAACGATAAATACCTTTTCATTATGTCCAGTTTTTATTTACATAGTTATCAGTATAAATATTCCTATCAGCGTTATCCGCTAATAAAACCTTCTCAGCGTTAGCCACGTAATATTGATTTAATATATTGTATATCTCATTATTAGGCACTATATCTGTAAGTATTCTCAAATTAGTATATTTTATATTAGATCCCTTTATAGTTATATCCATTTCGTGTTCAAAATGTTGTACGTAAACATTTTCGTAATTTGATTCTTTTACTGCCACGTATTCAGTAGATGGATTTCTTAATTCCACATTATCCACTGGTTTATAACCCATACTCATTAAATAAGTATATCCAGTTGTATCAGTCCAACTTATCGTACTCATCTGGTAAGAGTCTGGTTGGAAGAACACAATATCGTAATCATTATCCCTTGTGTAAATATTTAGATTAACAGTCTTTTGACGTTGATCAATATTTACTATAAGAGCGTACCATATATTAGTCAATAAATTCAGATTAGGTATCTTATAGAACTGATCATTTAATTGAAAATTAATGTCTTTCTTGTAATACCACATTCTATAACCTTTATTGGTTGATTCATCAAAATTATCAAGTAACCAAAAATTAGTATTCTGATCAACATTATAAGTCGCTATAGCAGCCTTACTTGGTTTTTCATATACCCAAGCGTTGTTAAAATTAAACCAACATATTACAGACCTATTTGAAGACTCAAGAAATGTATTATCACTCTTCTTAAAAACTACAGCAGTCTTGTTAATTACGTTCTTGAAATCATAATGATTCTTCGAAAAATCAAAATTACCGTTATATAAATCTTGTTCAACTCTAATTACTTTATTATTAACAACATAACGCATTGGATCGAAAGTAAATGGTTTAAATTGTTCGATATTAGCAATCATGTTATCTTCTTGAGTCTTTTCTGGTCCGAAGAGTTCGTCCATTGTAGTATTTTTAGTGAGAACATCGAGTAGAGCTTTTGATTCTACGTGAAGGTTTCTGATGTTTGCTTTTTGTTCGTATTTTTCAAGAATGACTTTATAATAGTATCCAGCGTTCATAACATCTCTAAAAACCTGAGCGTGTTTAACGTAGTACAATCTATTGATAGGACAAATAAATAAAATATCATTCTCAGCAGGGCGAGCAGTTATACCAAACTTTCTTTTAAATTCGTCTTTAAGAATATGAATTTCAAATGTATCAAATAAATCCAAACTGAATTGATTAAACTTAATCATATTATCAGGGAATTTATTATCAGGTACCAATATCTTTACCTTTTTCATATCAATAATGTTATATAATTGATATTCGTGTAGAACGAAGTCTATACCATTTGAATCTGGGTCAGTTAAGTGGTAATCAATTTCCCAAGCAAATATACTATTAAGTTGATTTGCCATTGTGTTGGCAAATGCCATAATTTGTGTTATACTATATGGGTTCCATAGACTACCTTGCGTCGCTGATGCTTGATTTTGAGCGTTCACACCAGCCATAACACCACCAGAGGGAACTACACCATTTGTATTATTAGGATTGGCTGAATAACAACTTAATCCTTGTGTCCAAAAATTATTATTTAAATCAGCAGGAGACATAGCTGGTGTAACAAAACCGTTACCAGGTGCTATTCCATAAGATGCACCAGATTGTGTACTTATATTCCAACCACAAGTATCCGTATTACCTGTTGTTGGTTTTAAATATGAAGTCAAACAATCCTCTCTTACTCCGTATCTATTGATTTTAAGATAGTTAGCTGATACGTTTTGAAAATCTCCTATAAGTATGACGTCGTAAACATTTATTGGATTACCATCGTCGTATATCATTTTAATTTTATATTCCATTCTAGCGAATCTAAGATTATTAAATCTAAATGTAGATATGTTGGCTTTATTGAGTGGTTCCCATTTTGAATATGTTCTACCGTTATCTTGAGTAACTCTATAATGTAATTCTAAATTTCCTATATCATCTGCTATTACTTGAAAATCACTAATGGAAAATATTTTATAAATATCTTTAGGAACTAATACTACTTCGTTATTTGTGGTAGTTAATGTAAAAGGACCGTCTGTATAATTGAATTCGTATTCACCAGATATGACTACAGCTTGTGATAAACTATCGTCACCTATATATATGTTTGTTCTAGGATGACTACTATCAAATGGACCGTCGTCTACTCTATAATAGAATAGTTCGATATCAAATGGTTCGTTGGATATAGTTGTTATACCTGTAATAGCTGCGATTGGCATCATTTCGCTCCAGCAATCTTGGCATTTAGCACTTGGATTATCGTATTTATTTTGGTATTTAAAATATACTTTAACGTATTGGTAAGAATTTTGACCTCTAATTATATCTGTATATCCTGTAATTTTTTTAACTCCTGTAATTGGAGCTGTTGGTTTGAGGTACATAATATTATTAGTTTGGGTTAGTGTTTGCATCCCAATAAAGTTCATTGTGAATGTTCCGTCAAATTTTTTACTTAATAGATAGTTCATTTCAAAAAAAGGAGTTTTTTAATTTAATATATATATAAAAACAAGAAAACCAAAAATTAACGTCACGCCTATGAACAATCTTATGAATTTTGCGGATCTGAAGAAAAAGGGAAAAAGGTGGCCGCTGCCGCTCTTTGGAAAAATATACATAG
>Ga0268283_1000587_pt1 | contig 22386 bp, 24 predicted proteins | sample saktaG_13_FD_190140 | JGI IMG/M metagenome (GOLD analysis project Ga0268283, IMG submission 190140) | Saline water microbial communities from Sakinaw Lake, British Columbia, Canada - sak_2013_06_06_36m | ecosystem: Environmental > Aquatic > Non-marine Saline and Alkaline > Saline ... | reverse complement strand
CTTCAAAACGCATCGCCAATGGGCGCATAATTAAGGAGGGGAAAATGTTTCACTGGTTAGAAAAACGCCCGTTCTTTTTTGCGGTTGCTGTCTTTGTTGTTATTGCGTTTGCAGGTCTTATTGAGATTCTACCAAACTTTGCACAGGCATCTCGTCCGGTTATCGGCACGAAGCCTTATACGACGCTTGAACTAGCGGGTCGTCATGTTTACATCAAAAACAGTTGTAACGCATGTCACTCACAGTTAGTTCGTCCGTTTAAATCTGAAACTGATCGTTATGGTCACTACAGTTTAAGTGGAGAATATGCGTACGATCGTCCGTTCCTTTGGGGTTCAAAACGTACGGGTCCAGATTTGATGCGTGTAGGCAACTACCGTACAACGGATTGGCACGAAAACCACATGAAAGATCCTGCAGGAGTTGTTCCTGGTTCTATCATGCCAGCTTATACATGGTTGTTTAAAAATACAGCAGACATTGACACAGCGTATGCTGAGCAATTAACTGTAATGAAAGCGTTTGCTGTTCCTTACAATAAAGAACTTCCGATGGCAGATGGTTCAAAAGCAACGGTTGCGTTGGCGGATACAGTTGAAGGTGCTCGCGCATCAGCTCTTGAAGAAGCAAAAGTAATCGCAGCAGATATGAAAGATCAAGATGTTAAAGATGCAGTAGCAGCGGGTCAGGTTCCTGAAATCGTTGCCCTTGTTGCGTACCTTAATAGCTTGAAATAAGGAATAGCGTGGACATTGCTACATTTCAAGCGTATGGGTATTTTTTCTTTACCGCCTTTTTGGTGGTAGTGCTGTATGCATATATTTATCATCTGTACAGCTCACAGAAAAAAGGGACACGCGATTATGAGAAGTATGGCAATATCGCGCTCCACGATGATATCACCGATCAACCGATCGAGGAAATCTCAAAAAACGATGAGATAAAAAAGTAGGAGGCATACATGAATAAGACAGTTTTAGCTGCTATCATAGTTGTAATTGCGATGCTTGGTTTCACATACGTAGCTGTCGGTTCTGCCGGCGGTATGGGTGGTGAGGGTGACTGGGTTAACAAACTCGCTGTATTGGGTGCGGTTGTTCTCGTCATCATAACGGCATTCGTAGTTACCAAATATGTGCGACAAATGCAAAACGATACAGCAAGCGGTAAACTTGCGGATGAAAACTGGGATGGAATTGGAGAGTATAAAAACGAACTTCCTTTTGGATGGGCGGTTATCTTTCTTGGTCTAATCATTTGGGCGATTTGGTATTTCCTTGCAGGATACCCAGTCAATGCATATTCACAAATCGGTGAATATAATGAAGAAGTTGCGGCACACGATGCAAAATTCGAAGCACAATTTGCTAATATGGATGATGCTACGCTTAACGCGATGGGTGAGTCTGTATTTATCGTTCAATGTGCACCATGTCATGGTTTGCAAGCAGACGGTATGGGTGGAAAAGCGGCTGATTTACATCAACGTTTGGCTGAGAAATCAGTTAAGCATGTTGTAATGAATGGCTCAAGTAATAATCTTTTGGGAACAAGCATGCCAATGCCTGATCGTAACGGATTGATGAATACTAATACCAATGCGTTGATTACAGATGCTGAGATTGATGCGGTAGCAAAATATGTTGCTGGCGGATTGAAGGGCACTGAAGGTGCAAGCGTATTTGCAGGTGCTTGTGCTGCGTGTCACGGTGCAGATGGCAAAGGGATGGAGATGGTTGCTCCAAACATTGCTGAAATGTCTCCGTCAATGGTTGATATGGTTCTTCATCACGGTAAGAAAGGTGCTCTTGGTACAATGCCGGCATTTACAAACCTAACTGAAGTTCAATACAAAGCACTTGATGCGTATGTTGCAAGCTTGAGTAAGAAATAAGGAGCAAATTATGGAAAATCGTAGTATATTTTCACTACACGGTATTACCGGTATGTTGATTGCTACCGTATTGCTTCTCTCTATCCTCGTCGGTTTAACCGTATGGGGATTGGGTGTACAACAAGCAAGTGCGGCTAACTTTTATCAAATCGCAAATGAAAAAGAGATCAAAATGATCAGCACTGAGAATGCTGCTCATTTGGTCGACGTAAAGTAAGGAGTTTTAGATGGCAAGTATCATGGATAAACTCATCACTGTTGCTTTGATCATTTCTGCAGCAATCACGTTGTGGGCGGTAGTTACCCCTAACCACCTCTTCATCGGTTGATTAAATTGAAATTTTCACGAGGGCTCGCGGCCCTCACCCTCACACTTTTTTCTACACTTTCTTTGCATGCTGAATTCTTATATAAAGATGATGTTGTCAAAAATCCAAAATTTACGCAACAAATTGAATCAATAGGGTCTGAACTCAAAGCTAAAACGGGTATTTCACTCTATTTGGTTATGGTTCGCGATTTGGACAATAATGAATCGATTAGTGATTTTGAAAAGCGTATTAGCGTCGAGACGAATGACTCTGCCGTTATAATGACGTTTGTTGAACTCAAAAAAGAGGTCGATATTTTAGCCCGCCCAACATCTTTATATAATAATTTTAACAAAGCACAAGTCTTGAGTCCCAATGCAACATTTATTGGTGCGGTGGTAAGTTCGATTATGTTTGCCCGCAGTTTTGATGAAGTCAAAGAGCTGATTGTCAATCGTGGAGGGACGATTTTGCCTATTTTGGCAGAACGGACCAAAGGTCCAGAGATTGTTTCAAAATATTCTGTGGCAATGTACAATGGCTATGCAGACGTTGCAGAGCAAATTGCGGCTTCAAAAGGGCAAACTTTGGGATCTTCTGCTGGCAGTGGAAGCAAAGACTTTATCGATATTGTACGTTTAATCTTTTACAGTATTATTTTGTATGCACTTTTCGTCTATATACGAGGGCGCTTCTTTAGAAAAAGAGAGATAAAAAGTGAATAAGACGAATAGGAATGCAGGAAAAAAATGGCCATGGATTATTGGCTTATCGATTATTGGGGTCATTGGTTTTTCTGTAGCAACCGTTAAAGTTGCAATAAGCAATCCTGTTGAAATGTCTGATTACGGAATGCAAAGCTATCATACCTATGATGATAATGTCAATGATATTATTAGCGCTAAAATCGCATTTGATCAAAACTATACGATCGCATTTTTGACACCGCAGATTTCAGAAAAAAAGTCCGTTATTGTCTATCAAATACAGGATAAATCAGGTAAAGCAATTGATGATGCCAAAATTGATGTGGTGTTGACACGTCCCGATACGGCAAAATTTGACCTTAACCTCACCCAACCAAGTGTAAGTGAGGGTACATATACCTTTAACGCTATCGATCTTCCTAAAGTTGGACGATGGGATATTTTGGCAAAAGTTTCTATCGGTGATAAACAGCGTTACTATAACCTCAAAGCAGATACCCGCAATTCTAATACTTTCGAGTTTTAATGCAACGCACATGCGTTGTTTTCCCCACCTCTCGTGCGATACGTGACACACTAGAAAATTACAGTGAAGGATTTTTACCTACTCTTATGGGGATGGGTGATTTTTTGGATCGGGTAATTTTGAGTGAAAACGTCGTATCTCCTGATAATGATTTACGTCTTCTTGCTCTTCACGAAGCTTCTAATTTTGCTACTTTTGACAAACTCCTGATTGAACGCAATTTTTTTACGTTTATCCAAAATTCTTCCTATATTTTCCGTTTTTTTGAAGAGCTCAGTGGTGAGATGGTCTCCATTGATGCGTTGGAAGGTGCGGATGTTTACGGAGAATACGAAGAGCATATTGCGATATTAAAACAGTTATGGCTGAGTTACGCTCAGATAGTGCAATCGCGTGGGTGGAGTGACCCAATATTTTCTAAATCCACAATAGAGATAAATGAAGGATATGTAAGAGGCTTTGAGACCATTACGGTACACGTCGAGGGGTATTTAAGCCGTTATGAGCTTGAAGTTCTTCGTGCATGTGCGGTCATAACACGTGTGGAGTGTCTCTATTATGCCACAACGTTTAATGAAAAAATGTCGATGAGATTTCGAGAGTTGTCGTTGGATATTGAAGCAGGACACCAATATCGACTCAATCTGAGTGAACTGTCCATTGTAGAATCTTTTGCGATTGCACCGTTGGAAGATGTGACGTGTGAGGTATTTCACAATCGTTTGGTTCAGGTGGGATTTGTAAAAGCTCAGATAGCCATGATGGTAGAGGGTGGAATTGCGCCCGAGCGTATTGTGATCGTCACTCCCGATGAGGCGTTTGCAAGCTATTTGCGAATGTTTGATGAAGAGCAAAATTTCAACTTTGCTATGGGGACATCGCTTAGTGATGAACGGGTTGTGTGTGATATGGAAGCGATAGAGCTCTATATGGGTGAGCAAAGTGTGGAGAATAAAGCGCGACTTGAGCGGGTTTCATCACAGCTTTATGAGTGGATCAAAACCCATTATTATGAACCGTTTTGTTATGATGATCTAATGAGCTTGTGCGCGATCATGGTAGAGAGTGCGCACCGTACCGAGGTCAAAGAGATATTAAATGAAGAGTGTGAAAAATTCAAACCCATTGTCGATGCATTGGCGGGATACGAGTTTAAAGCAGGACTACGAATTTATCTCTCACGGGTGAAAAGTCGCTCTATCGATGATGTACGGGGTGGAAAAATTACGGTTATGGGGTTGTTGGAGACGCGGGGAGTGGCATTTGATGGAGTGATTGTGGTTGATTTTAATGAAGGGTACGTTCCTCATCGAAGTCAAAAAGATCTTTTTTTAAATACCAAAACAAGACGTATTGCCGATTTGCCTACGACGTTGGAGCGTGAATCACTCCAAAAACACTACTATTGGATGTTATTTCAACGTGCACAGAAGGTGGCGATTTCGTGCGTTCAAAATACCGAAACCATACCGTCACGATTTTTGTTGCAGTTAGCTATTGAGATGCAGGAAGCACACTTTGATTATGGGTCTCTTCTTTTTCCAACTGTAGCATTTAAAGAACGTCATATTGAGGATTATGAGAGTGACTATGATTTTTGCGCACACCCTCTTTCTGCTAGTGGATTAAAGAGTTTTTTAACCTGTAAACGGCAATTTTATACGAAATACATTTTAAAAATAAAAGAGCATGAACAACCCCAAGATTTAAGTCGTGAACGGGATATTGGCAATCGTCTTCATGCGGCTATGGAAAAAATATACATGGGATGCGATCATTATGATTCTGTTTCAGAGATTAAAAATGCCATTATTAAGGTCTTAGGAAACCACGAGGCGAGTGATGGGATGGAGCGCTATGTTGAGGCATTGTGGATTGAGAAGCTAAACCCTTTTTACCTCAACGAGATAGAGAGATTTTCGCAAGGGGTGCGTGTAGCGTATCATGAAAAAGAGGGTGAGAGGGTTATTGAGGGGATAAGGCTGACTGGCAGGATAGATCGACTGGATAGGACGCTGGATGGATTGGAAGTGTTGGATTATAAAACGGGTAATTTTGCAGATACAAACTCCAAAGTAAAAGAGGGAGATAGTGATTATCAGCTCGCCATTTATAGAGTGCTTGCCCAAGAGTTTGGAGATGTGAGTCGTTGCGGATACTACGATTTAAAAACAGGGAAAATCTACTATGAGCACTTTTTAGAGGAAAAAATCGAAAAATTACAGGAAATTTTACGGAGTTTGGCATTACAAAAAACGTGGATTTGGGAGATGAGCGAGGATTTAAAACAGTGCCGATACTGTCCTTATACACTTCTTTGTCAAAGGGAGCTGTAAATGAGTCATTTTGAACCTTTTTTAGCCTATGAAGCCAGTGCCGGAAGCGGAAAAACTTTTAATCTGGTTGTCCGTTATTTGAGTCTGCTTTTTATGGGAGAAGAGGTTGAGACCATCACGGCATTGACCTTTACCAACAAAGCTGCCAATGAGATGCGAACTCGGGTGGTGGAGACGTTGCACGCATTGGAAAAACGGGGTGAACTGGCTGAAATAGCTAAAGTAAGTGGTTTAAGTGAAGATGAAATCTTAGCAGCTCGAGATAAAGTCTTGTGGAAACTACTTCGCTCGGATATGAAAATTTCGACGATTGATACTTTTTTTGGGACAATTTTGCGTAAATTTGCCCTCAATGCAGGAATTATGCCGACGTTTACTGCCTCCAATGCCCATCATGAAGTGAAGTTTTTAAAACGTTTTTTGCACGAGGTGGAGATAGCGGGAGAGATGGGGACGCTCACAAATCTCTCACAGCTAAGTTCAAAACGGCTTGAAGATATTTTTACCCTTCTCTCAACCCTTTATGCCAAACACAAAGAGCTTGAAGGGTTGGATATTCCTCAACTCTCATTGACGTACGACCCCATAGCCCATGCCATGGTGTATGCAAGAGAGCTATCTGAGTTGCTTCTAAGTAAACCGCTGAGTGATCGGGCGCGTAAGACAATGTGTATTGAGGATTATGAGGATTTATTAAAAAAATCGTGGATTTTTAAGCCGAGTTTAGAGTATTGGGATTTTAAAAAAATCTATGAACCTAAAATGGATGCGCTATTGCACAAAATCCAAGAGGCAGTATTGATGCAAATGCACTATCGCGAAGCCCAGCTTTTGAGTGCCTTGAATCGTATTTTGAAGATTTATATCAAGAGTCGTCACGCACTGATTATGCAAAACAATGAGCTTACATTTGATGATATTACGTTGATGGTTCATGATTTGTTACGGGGAAAATTGGAGAGTGAATTTCTCTATTTTAGACTCGATGCGGCGATGAAACATCTTCTTTTGGATGAGTTTCAAGATACGAGTGTCATACAGTTTGATATTCTTAGACCGCTGATCGAAGAGATTGCCGCAGGTGTTGGGGTCAATGAGGGGGGAAGCTTCTTTTTTGTCGGAGATGTCAAGCAATCCATTTACCGTTTTCGCGGAGGTGTAAGTGCCCTTTTTTATCAGGTTGCCCAACATTTTGACGTTCAGGTACGCGCCTTGGAGGTGAACTATCGCTCACGTTCACAAGTAGTAGAATTTGTAAATCGTGTATTTGGTGAGACAATGGAGCGGTATATCTCTCAATCTTCCCCTGTTACGAAAAGCGGCGGATTGGTTGAGGTTTATATCGAGGAAGAACCGCTAAGTGTGCTGATTAAACACATTGATGAATTACGTCATGTTGGTGTGAACGAGGATGACATTGCTATCTTGTGCGGTACAAATTCGGATGCTACGCGGGTGCAAGAGGTTCTTGAAGAGCAGGGGATAGCTGTTGTAAGTGAAGCGACTTCACGGCTTATTCATCAGCGAAGTGTACGTGCTATCATTGAATATCTTCGTTATTGCTATTTCGGAAACGAGATTTATCGTCAAAACTGCGCAGCATTGCTTGGGGAAGAGAACATAGAACGTCACTCAATTGTTGAGGTTCAAAGCCAGTGTGTTGAATTTATTCTCAAACACGGCATTGGGGATAAGAGCGCAATACTTTTTATTGAAAAGTTAAGTCAATATGCAGATATTGAGGCGGTTATTTTTGAGATAGATCGGCTTGAAGCCTCTTCGCCTCAAAGTGATTTGCACGGGATACGGGTTATGACGGTGCATAAATCCAAGGGGCTGGAGTTTGAACACGTTATCGTCTTGGATAGATTGGGGCAGATGAAAAGCCGTAATGATTTCATCCTGTATGAGTATGATGGTATTCATCTTGAGCACATGTTTATCCGAACCAAGGGTCGTGAGGAATTGGACGATGTTTACAAAAATGGCTTAGAAAAAGAGCAAAAGCTTGAACAAAGCGATCAGCTCAACGCCCTCTATGTTGCATTGACAAGGGCGATACAGTCACTCACCATTATTGCAAAGCCCAAGAGTTCTTGGTTTGAGCCTTTGGCTCTTAATGAGGGGAGCTGGGGGGAACGTCTGTTTGAAATTACTCCAGTTGCGTCAGTGCAACCGCTAAAGCACATTGAGACAAAGAGTGTAAGCTATGGAAAACAAAGTGATACAACGAAGGTAGAGAAAAATACTATCGTCGATTATGAGGCGATTAATTATGGCTTAGCACTCCATTATGCACTGGAGATGATGGGAAATTTTGAGAGTGACTCGCTCAAGAATGCCCTTGAATCGACACGGAAACGGTATGGAATGAACATCGGTGAAGCAAAAATAGGACAGTTGTACCAAACACTGCAGACATTAATCACCGATGAGCAGTTTTGTTTTTTGACGCGTGGTAAAAGCTATAAAGAGCAAGCGTTTTACTATCAGGGTCAAAAGCGGATTATTGATCTGCTCATAGAGCATGATGACGGATATTGGGTTGTTATTGACTATAAAAGCGGCGAAGAGAAGAGTGTGGAACACATCCAACAAGTGAAGAACTACATGAATGCAGTGGGTTTGCTTTTAGGCAAAGAGGTGAGAGGCTACGTCTGTTATGCGCGTAATGAAAAGTGTGAATGGCAAAAAGTGGTGTAATAGTAGTGCTTATAGAAAACTTAATTTAAGTATATTATAAGTTTAAAAGGGTACAATTTCGCCACTATTTATTAAAGACTTGAAAAGGAGGCTCACGATGAAATTTACTAAAATTGCAACACCTGAGCAAATCGACCGTAAATGGGTTTTGATCGACGCTGAGGGGAAAACATTTGGTCGTTTAATGACAGATGTTGCTGCTCGTCTTCGCGGAAAAGATAAACCTTATTTTACTCCAAACATTGACTGTGGTGACTTCGTTGTTATCGTTAACGCATCTAAAATCGTAATCAACGGTGGCGGTAAATTGGCAAACAAAGAGTACCACACTCACAGCGGTTACTTCGGTAGCGTTAAAAGTGTAAAAATGACAGAGCTTTTGGCGACTAACCCAGAAAAACTCTTCAAACTCGCAGCTCGCGGTATGCTTCCTAAAACAAAATTAGGTCGTGCGATGTTGAAAAAACTAAAAGTCTATGCAGATGCTGAGCACCCTCACTCTGCACAGATCGCTAAGTAAGGATAACCGATGGTAAAAACATATGCAACTGGCAAAAGAAAAACATCGATCGCTAAAGTATGGTTGACTCCAGGTACCGGTAAAATTACCGTTAACGGTCTTTCACTTGACGCATGGCTTGGTGGTCTTGAAGCGAAAAAATTGCGCGTAACGCAACCCCTTTCACTGACAAAACAAGACACATCAGTTGATATTAACGCAACAACAACCGGTGGCGGGTTCTCTGGTCAATCAGATGCACTTCGTCACGGTATTTCTAAAGCGCTTTGTACATTTGATCCAGCATTCCGTGCTGTATTGAAGCCTTACGGTATGCTTACTCGTGACTCACGTATCGTTGAGCGTAAGAAACCAGGTCTTCGTAAAGCACGTCGTTCTCCTCAATTCTCAAAACGTTAATCGTTTTTTCTTCCCTTTTTTGGGAAGAAATTTTTCCCTTTTTCCCTTCAATTATTTTTTTATATCAAGATTAAAAATTATACTCTACATATCTAAAGCAGTTTTTCCAGCAAATATGCAATCAACGGCAATGTTACCAAAGAGACAATAATTCCATATCCAACCAATGCGGCACTTAAAGCAGGAGCGAATCCAGAAGCGATCGCCAATGCTCCTGCGGTAATCATCGAGGGCATCCCCGACTCTAAAACTGCTGTTTTAAAAGCGAGCGGTTCTACCCCTACTGCACACAAAAGCCCAAAAGCAAAAAATGGCATTACAACAAGTTTGAGCATCAACGCTTTTGTGAGCAACGGATAATCGATTTCACCCCCGAATCGTAGCGAGTACCCCACCGATACCAATGCCAGAGGAACCAATGTGGACGAAAGAAGTTCGATATACGGCAGAACGGGTACCGGCATTTGACCAAAAATTGAAGCAAAAACCAAAAAAGCAAACGGCGGGAAAAAAAGGAGCTTTTTGAGGATGAGCCGTTTATGAAACAACCCCGTCTCATATCGGGCGATAACTGCCGTACCATACAAGGAAAGGATCAAAAACGTCCCAAATTGATCATACATCAATACATACCCAATCGCATCTGATCCCAAAAGTGACTTGATAATCGGTATTCCCACAAACGACGTATTGCCCAACGGAATGACAAGAAGCAGTGCCGCCCGTACATGCGTGGGATAATTTTTCGTCATAGTGATAACGAGCACTGCCATTATTGGAAGCAATAGCCACGGTATCAGGATGACGCCCAAAGCTGAAAGGTCCAGATGTATTTTCGGTATTTGGATCAAAACCGTAGCGGGGAGAGAAACATAGATGACAAAGAAATTAAGACTTTTCGAAAAATCAACGGGTGCATCCATCTTTTGAAGTACGATACCGATCAATAACAGTGCGATGATAAAAACAAATTGCTCCAAAGCCGTTCCTTAAAAATGATAACGCGAATACTAATCCTATACCCCTTTTAATTCTCTAAAGGTACAATTCTTTATTGATACAAAAAGGTCTGAAGATGGCTCATCGTTATACATCACCTAAACTTTCACTCATGACGATATTTAAATGGCAGCTCTCCAAGCGTTTCACTGTGAAAGACAAAACGACTACCTCGATGGTGACGCAGCACCACAAAAAGCTTCCTGATGGGGATTATGCACTATGGCTGGGGCATGCAAGTATTTGGATACATCTTGCAGATACCGCCATTGCCATCGACCCTGTTTTAGGCTCTATCCCCATGTATAAACGCCATACTGTGCTTCCGATACCGCAAGAGCACTTACGTGCCGATATCATTCTCATTACCCATGCCCATTATGACCATTTTGACAAGCCATCGGTTTTAAAACTGCTTTCAAATAATCCCGATACTATTATTGTGGCCCCTTCAGGATTTTGGCGCTATCTAAAAGGGGATATTTCCCGAGAAAAATGTTTTGAACTGGAGTGGTGGGAATCGGTCATGATAGGAGGACTTTTTATCACCCTCACCCCAAGCAAGCATTGGAGCAAGCGAACCCCTTTTGACACGAACAAAGCATTATGGGGAGGATACGTCATCCAAAATAAAGAACACTGCCTCTATCACAGCGGGGATACGGCGATGGGAGAGCATTTCAAAGAGATAGGGGAGAAGTTTGAAATCAATGAAGCATTTTTACCCATCGGAGCCTATCGCCCTGAAAAGATTATGAAACACAATCACACCAATCCCCCCGAAGCACTGGAAGCCTGTAAGCTTTTAGGAGCTAAAACACTCATCCCGATCCATTATGGGACCTTCAGGCTCTCCGATGAGCCGCTGGATGAGCCGCTGGAATGGTTTAACACTCTGACAAGTACAAATACCTATCCCTTTGAGACTAAAGCTTTGAATATTGGAGAAGTTTACCGTTTGAGGGAAATATCCACATTCAAATCCACTTGATCACGTACCGTTAGAAACACCATTTTAATGGGCTTGATTCCAAAGTCGGTCATTTTCATGGTACTTGCCGTTTTAATGTGTACTTTACCGCCCTCTTCTACAATTGTCCCATCAAAACTCAGTGGTTTGACCACACCGTGCAGAGTCATCATCCCTTTGAGGGTATAGTTATTTCCCCCTTTGGCAACGACCTCTTTGACATCAAAGACTGCCTTTGGGAAACTATCAGCTTCGAGAGCTTCTTGCATATGCTCATCGCGTTTTTTGTTATCACTGATGAGATCACCCATGGAAACTTCAATCGTCCCTTTTAAGGTTAAAGGCGCTGCCTCCATGACTAAATGTGACGTTGCTTTCTTGGAGCTTGGGTCAATTGTAGTATCCCCAAATACTTCTGTATGGGCCTTAATAACACCTGATTCAAAACTCAAATTACCGGCATACATCGATGCAACCAAAGCCAACACTACGAGACTTACTTTTTTCATACGGTTCTCCTAAAATAAAATGGATAGATAAGGGCAAAAGTTCCTAAAACAGCAATTGCAATCCAAAGCTGATGATAGAGAGCGACCAAGTTTGCTATCGACGATGCACCCCAACCTACCCCTACCATGGCAATTCCAATACTGCGAACATCCCCCATTTGGGTTAACTCACGAAACAATAGAACATTATAATACGAAATAATAATCGGATAGACAATGGCAAGCAGTATCGGCTGATGCGCATAATAGACTCCATAGCTTAGAGTGAAAAGTCCTATAATCACCCCGCTGCTACGCATTAATGTTTTGCCATAACGAAACGCCAAATACACTCCTAATAGATGGAATGCAATAATCACTGCCGTATAATGACCCCAAATATCCATCTCATTAGAGCGACTGAGTGTCTCAAATAAAGCAGAATCGGCAAAAATCCACACCATCATCACCCCTATCATTTTCCACTTTATAGAGACAATTTGGGTCTGTGACTTCGTTGGAAGTGTTGAAAAATAAAGGGCAATCATTGAAATACTGGGCAAAATAATCGCAATAATCCCCCTCTCTTCAAACGGGTACGTATAGAGTGCTGTCCCTACTGCATACGAGAGAGCAAGACCAAGTGCAAGATTTTTTCGGCTTTGTTCCCGAAATACATAGAGCAGCAGAGGGGTTGTGTATCCCACGATAAATCCTAGCACCAATAAAAGTCCCAGTGAATAATCGGGATAAAACCACGAAATCATAATCTGTGTACCAAACATAAAGAAAAGCTCTTCCTTGATTTCTAGGTGTTTCCAAAATGCTGCGAACAAGCTCCCAATCACCCCGCCAATGGGGAGGGTATAAAGATCATAAAGATGCGAGTCAAACGCCCCGACAACTCCCGTCTGCGCAATCAGGAGATAATAAAGCAACTGAGAACTGAGAACGACTACGAGCATATTCATTTACGCAAGCCTAAGAAATAAATCATGGCATATACACCATCATAAACGGCAATAATAAGTGCCAATTCATCCAAAATTCCTGCCATATATAATGCGGCAAATGTCGAAGAGATGAGGAGACGGATGGTTGCACTGAGGCTTGCGAGACGATTTTCATCCCCATGAAGCCCAAACCAGTGAATCATCCCCGTCCCCATGACAAACGCAAACACAACATACTCATACGCTCCAGTAAATGCAAACCCCAATAATCCAAAAAGCCACCCCCCTGCGATCAGCAAAGCCAGCCCGCCAAACGCGTCCCCTAAGAACCCTATCAAATGGTAGATTTTTAATGGTGTCGTGATGGGCATTATCAGTCGGTCGTAGAGTATTTTTACCACCAAGACAACCACCATTACGCCAAATACGGCACGTACTATCAACAATGGCTCAATCGCTCCCCCTATCAACCCAGCCTCCATAAGTCCCGCAATGCTCAATGCTACTGCCATCAAACTCATCAACACTGCCCATGCCGTTGCGTAAGCACGCTTGAAAAGGGAGGGCAACAGATGGTGGGCGATAGAGAGAGCCATAAACGCCACTCCCAACCCCATCGCGATATGCGCATGTCCCACTACCAAATCGTTGCGGTGAATTAACGCTCGAAGCTCAGGGATAAAGAGGATATTTCCCTCCACATCGACAAATACAAACGCCGCAATTGAAAGAATAAGATACGGATTTGATTTAAAATTCACTCCCGCATCCCGAAGCCAAATCCAAAGCAATGGCAGATACAGCAACGTCAAATACTGAAAAAACCACTCTTCGTTATAGCTCAAAGTGTGAAAAAAGTTACGAATTATCAGCGAAGTGACATATCCCACCAGTGGAATCATCCACAGCCAGTGGAGACGGGGCGTAAATACTTTGGGGGCAGAAAGCTTGATGAGCAGATAATAGATCGGGATAAGGGCAAAACTCATTCCCAGCGTATTGTCCCCGTGAGGTCCCACGAGGGTTTTTTCCACCTGACCGTATTGAGGATTCATCAAAACTACCAATGCAATGGGGGCGGCGATGACCGCTAAAAGGGATACATTGACCCATAATGGACGTTTTTCGTAACGCTTCAGGGCATCCAAAAGTGCCAAAAGATAAAACACTCCGCTAAAAGCGAGGAGAAAATTGAGCTGATACGGGAAATCGTAAAACGGCAATCCCCGAATGTTTCCAAAAAAAAGCGCCATACTCATAAAGAGTAAAAAAACATTCCAAACGACGAAGTAACGCCCCAAATGTTTCAAACCGTTTTGACTCAAAACACCCTCTTTTTCAAACAGCGCAAAAGGCAACAATGAGAGAATCAGCGGAAAGAAGCCGTACAGCATCTGTGAAATATGCAATGACCGTGCCCGTTCAGGGGAGAGAAGCGTCATGGAACCATCCAGTCCCAACATCTCTACGGCGTACACCAGTCCTGCAAAAAGTCCTAAAAAGAGCCAAAATAAAAGAAGCGGAAGGTTATCGTTTAAGAATTTTGACAATTTTTCCATCCTCCATTTCTATGATTGTATCGGCATACTCGGCTATTTTTTTATCATGGGATGCGACCACAAAACCTGTCCCCTCGTGCGCAAAACGTTTGAACAATTCATACACACCCAACGCATTTTTCGTGTCCAGATTTCCCGTAGGTTCATCGGCAAACACCACGGCAGGGCGATTTACCAGTGCTCGTGCGATGGCGGCGCGCTGACGTTCACCCCCTGAAACCTCATCACTATAACGAGTAGCAAGTCGTCCGATTCCTAAACTCTCCATGAGAGGCGCAACGCTCTCATCATCCAAAGCAGAAAGGGCAATGTTTTCACGCAACGTCAAATAGGAGATGAGATAGTGAAATTGGAACACAAATCCGATATTGTGCCGTCTGAACACATCGATATTTCCGACCTCGCTAATGGCTTTTTCATCAAACGTCACTACACCGCTTGTGGGATTAAGGAGGGTTGAGAGAATCGACAAGAGCGTTGTTTTTCCGCTCCCGCTCTCTCCGATAATCGCCGTAAAACTTCCTGCTTCGATTGAGACATCAACATTTTGCAGAACATGCTCAATCCCATAATAGTGCTCTATATTTTTAGCTTGGATTCTCATGAACCGCCTCGCTGTATCAGGGTCATCGGATCAATACGCGCCGCATAAATAGCAGGAAGCAGCGTCCCCAACATCGCCATAATAATCGAGACGATAAAGACTTTAAGGGCGAGAGAGAAGGTTATTTCTCCATTAATATAGCCTTGAAACTTATCTGCGTGTTCTATCAGCTCCAACACCCCAAGCGACACCCCAACGGCAACCGCAAATGAGAAAAGAGCAATAATCAACGTTTCCGCCAAAAGCTTTTTGATAATCACCCATGATGAGAGCCCGATGGAGCGCATAATCCCAAATTCGGTTTTTCGCTCATTGACCACCATACTCATCATGCTCACAATCCCCAAAATTCCCATCAAAAATGCCATCGCCCCAATCACGTCAGAACTGGTTTTGATAATCTTAAACTGGTTGTATGAATCGATGAAGCTGTCGGTTGTTTTGGCCTCTATGTCATTATTAAGAGCATTGATTTTTTCAACAATGGCATCGCTTTTCCCCAAATCTTGAAGAGAAATTAAAAATATTGAGGCACTTTTGTGAAACAATGCACCTGCATCCTCCAAGCTCATCACCACACCGCCATCTTCAAATCCGATACGGCTTTTAAACACACCGCTTACGGTAAATTTTTGCTTGGAGAGGATGATTGTTTTGGGATGCTTGAGAGTTTCGTAAATTTTAGAACCCAGTATCACTTCCCCGTTTTTTGGAGTGAAGCCTTGAGTCAACGTATAACTCTTAAAACGGTTCTTGCTCACCCCATAGATCCCCACGATAGGGAGTGGTTCAACGGGTGCAGCTCCCAAAATCAAAGCACCTGACTCACGTACTCCCTCCATCTTGGCAATCTCATCGCACATCGAGCGGTTAATGTCACTGAAAAAAGTATCGGCAATCCCTTTTTGCGTAACGATAATGTCACCATCGGTTTTGAGCATCGCTGAGTACATACTCACCACCCCCCCCGATATGGCGCTGATAAGGAAAATCGCCGCAATAGAGACGCTCATGCTTATAAAGATGAGTGCCGTTTTAAAGCGATTCTTTCGAAGCGCTTTGATCGGGGTTATCACTGCTCAATCGCCTGTTTCAGTTCAGCCGTTGTAGAGATAAATTGAATTTGTGTCAGAAAGTTACCCCGAAATTTCATCACCGTGATCTTCTCTTCTTCAGCTGGAAATCGTGATCCCTGCTCTTCATCACGAATCAATAAAACCGTATGGGCATATTTACGCATTTTTGGCAAAGCAAATGCTTCGGTGATAAAATTGGGCATTTGACTAATATCTGCAACAAATGCAGCATTGTTCTTTTTCAAATATCCCTTGTCTTGCGTTACCAAATACTCATTGACCGTTGCACCCGTCCCTTTTTCAAACGCCATAATCAACGTTTTTGGCATCGCTTTAAGCGTGGTACGTTTGCCAAACTGATCTTGTAAATCCAACGGCATAACCGATTGCCCCATTTTATAGGGGGTCCCAAAAAGGCTCATCGCCAAAAGAGCGAAGACAATAATTTTTTTCATAACAATCCTTTATTTAATTCTTCAAAAGTGTAACCTATCAAGGGTTAATGAGGTATTTTTTTGCGAAGAATACCGATCTATTATGAATTTTTGATGAAACATACATCCACAGCAGCTTAACGGCGATGTAAAGATTAAGAAGATACAATAAAATCTCTTTGCAATATTTAAACTTAATAATCAGGTACAAATGAAATTCAAATCGAATACACTATTTCTTATCGCTACTTTTATTCTTTTCACACTGGCGGTTACTCTCTTTAGTTACTATGAATACCAACAAAATAAAATCGAACTCTATCATCAGATCGACGAGAAGCTTCTTGCTTCAGCTGAGGGGGCGGCGCTCATTCTATCCCCTGATTTTTATGACCGTGCGGTTGCTCCCTCCTCCATTACTCGGGCAGAAGATGAATCCAACATTGACCGCCTAAGCCGTTTTTCCAAAGTGCAAAAGGTAGTTTATATCTACACGATGATCCAAAAAAATGGCAAAATTTATTTTACCGCTTCAAGCGGTACGGATGAAGAACGTAAAAGCAGCATCAATCTAACTCGTTATTTTGACACCTATGATGATGCGAGTGATGAGCTGAAAAACGTCTTTCATACCCATAAAAAACAATTTGCTGAATATACGGATAAATGGGGAACCTTTCGAAGTATTTTTATCCCCATGAAAAGCCAAGAGGGGACAATGTATGTTATCGGAGCAGATATTCAAATCAATACGATTAAGCAAATTCTTAATGATAAAGCCCTCAATCTCTTACTACGTCTTACTATTGTTATCGCGTTCAGTCTCCCCTTCCTCACATGGCGTTTACGGCAACTCAATAGCCGTTTGCTGGAGAAAAATGAAGTTCTCGGACAAGAAGTCGAAGAGGGAGAAAAAAATCTCAAACAAAGCAATATTGAACTTCAAGCCATCTTGAATGCAACGCAAGAGAGTGTCTTCTTAATCAATAAAACGGGGACTGTCTTGATGATCAATAGTACGGCCATCTATAGACTCGGTAAAGAACCCTCCGAAGTAATGGGGAAATGTATCTATGATTTTTTTCCTCCTGAAGTGGCTCAAAAACGGCGTGCGAACATCGAACATATTTTTCATACCGGCACTATCATGAGCGTTGAAGATAGCCGTGCAGAGATGTCTTTTTTCATCAATTATTACCCCGTCTTCGATAAAAATAATCACGTAGAATCTGTTGCCGTCTTTGCACGAGATATCACCGAGCAAAAACGTTCCAACGAGCGTATCCAGCACCTCGCAACTTTTGATTCTCTCACCGGATTACCCAACCGCCAAAAGCTCTTACTGGATTTAGAACAGCATCAACCCAACGGATGCGCCCTATTCAATATCGATAATTTCAAAGAGATGAACGATTTTTTCGGAATTTCTGCTGGTGATACTTTACTCTGCACAGTGGGTGAATGGTTTAAAACGATGGGCTTCTCCCCTTACAGAATCGGAGGGGATGAATTTGTCATTTTATTTTATGAAACTATGACTCAAGATAAACTATACAATCAGATTACCGCACTCATATCCGCACTGGACGAAGAACGTTTTCTTGTCGAAAACGAAACACTTAATCTCCACGTGAGTGCTGGAGTAGCGATGGGGACACATAAACTTCTCACCCGTGCCGATATCGCATTACATAATGCCAAAGATCGAAAAATTCCAATCGCTTTTTATGAAGAGTCTAAAAATATCGAAAAACAATATCACACTAATATAGCGATGGCAAGCACTATCCGCAAAGCGTTGGTAGGAGGACGTATCATCTGCCATTATCAACCCATTGTCAATATCAAAACAGGAGAGATCGATAAATATGAGACCTTGGTTCGAATGATTGACGAAGAAGGGACAATAATTATGCCTCTTCACTTTTTGCCGGTTGCCAAAAAAACAAAACTCTATCCCCGTATTACAAAAGAGGTGATTCACCAAGCCTGCCATATCTTCCGTACACGGAGTGAAAAATTTTCAGTTAATATATCGATTGATGATATCCATGATCCCACTACCGTACTGGAAATTATTACTATCATTACACAAACCGACACGGCATCTCGGATTGTTTTTGAAATTCTAGAATCTGAGGGGATCGAAAACTATCACGAAGTAGCTCACTTTATCAAACAAATCAGTACTGGGAGCTAAAATTGCCATCGATGATTTTGGCACTGGGTATTCCAACTTTGAACACATTCTCAAGCTCAATGTGGATTACATTAAAATCGACGGTTCCCTGATCCAAGGGATAGCCGATAATCCGCGTCACCAAATTGTCGTCGAGACGATCATCGATTTCAGTAAAAAGATCGGAGCAAAAACGATTGCCGAATTTGTTAGCGATGAAACAATATACGATAAGATAAAAGCGATTGGAATTGACTATTCACAAGGGTATTATACAGGGAAAGCGGAACCGCTTTAGTGACCCAATATACGTAAAAGTACTTTATTTATGGGTAATCGTTTTGAGCGTTTTTTCAATCTCACAGTGCTGATCCAGGGTTAGGGCAAAACTCTTATCCATCATCTTGTCCAAATGGTTCATCTCGGTGAGGGTAATCCCTAACGGATCTTTTTTAGCCACTTTGGCAACGCCGGCAGTAACCGTTATGTTATCCAGTTTTTTGCCCGAGTGCCGGAGAAAATAAGTGAGAAAATAGCCACCGGTGTGATCTTTTTCAATGGCAACAACCGCGCGGGTTGCCCCGGAATTTTCAAATGAGACAGAGGGGACGATGGTTTTAAAATCCTCTATGCTCACATACCCGATATAGACCTTGGTATAAATATCGTGATAGCGCTGTGTGGCACTTTTACGGAAAAAATCCCAATCAATCGGCTTGCCCCCGCGAAGAGAGCGCAGCATCCACGAAAGCGTGGCGTAGTATTTAAAGGATGCTATTTTTATATCTTCGGCATGGGCAATTTTATCGCTCTCGATACGAACCATCGGCTTTTTGGGTCTATTTGAACTGAGACTCTCCAACAGATGTTGCGCGCTGTAAGGTTCTGTAAACCATACACTGGCATACGCCGGTAAATCCGTTGTCCCTGTAGCCCCTTCATTGAGCACCAAAATTGATTTAACGTTGTAGCGGGGGAACAAAACTTCCAAAAGTGCCCGTTTTTTCCGAAGCCGTTTTTTAAGACTGCTTGCTGATTTAACCAGTGTCATCTCCATAAAATAAAGCTCTTTATCGGTAAAAAGAAGTCCATCAAATTCGCCGATCTCTTTATGCCTAGCACGGTAAATAATCTGCCCTTTCCAGCTCACCGATAACGCATCGCTTTGTGCATGGGTACGATGTTTATGCGGTCCTTTGATGATAAAACTTTTGATTTCAGGCTCATTGGCAGCGTAACGGAGAAGCTTTTCATAGATATAATTCTCATACACTTCCCCCTCAAAGGAACGAAAAGCACTCACATACGACTCATCCTCCATCGTTTGCCCTTTGGCTTGCAGTGAAAGAAGATGACCGATGTTATAATCGTAATAGAGGAGATTATCGCCTAAATCAGCGTCTCCATGGGGAATTACCGTAGAATTAATGGTTAACAAATGGAGCCTCTTTGTGAGCGTTTCTAGGCACATTCTTCTAATGCCCACAGTATTTTACTTTATTTTTTATAAGAGTTTAGAGCGATTCAAGAATTCCGTTGGCAATTTTATGCAGAGATAATTGTTTTTCAACTGCCCCCAGTTCGTAGGCGACTTTCGGCATCCCGTACACCACACAGCTTGCCTCATCTTGCCCGATCGTTCGCGCTCCTGCCTTACGCATCGCCAAAAGCCCTTTGGCACCATCTCCCCCCATCCCTGTCAACAAAACACCGATGGCATTGGAGCCGGCGATTTTGGCAACCGAATTGAGCAAAACATCTGCCGAGGGTCTGTGTCCTGAGATTTTCTCTCCACTTCCGATCTCCACGTAATAGCGGGCACCCGAGCGGCGCACGACCATATGATAATCTCCCGGAGCGATCAATGCTACGCCCGGTACAATCGAATCACCGTTACGCGCCTCACGCACCTCCATCGAACACAGAGAATTGAGTCTCTCCGCAAACGGACCCGTAAAATTCGCCGGCATATGCTGGACGATAACCGTTCCCGGAGCATTTCGGGGCAGTCCCATCAAAACATCCTTGAGAGCTTCCGTCCCCCCCGTCGATGCACCGATTGCCAAAATTTTATGGGTTGTTTCAGAGAGTGCAGTAGTGTTAGCGTGTGCTACATCCCCTAATGCATGCTGCCGAACGTTGACTTTGGAAGCAATTTTTATTTTGGCAATCAGTTCATCGCGCATCTCCTCTTTGCCGTCATAGATATGAGAATGGGGTTTGGGGACAAAATCGATGGCTCCCGCTTCGAGTGCTGCCAGTGTCGTTTTGGCTCCGGATTGGGTCAAAGAGGAGACCATAATGACGGGAAGCGGCATATAATGCATCAGCCGTTTCAAAAAGGTAATCCCGTCCATTCGCGGCATTTCAACATCCAGACAAATAACATCCGGATGCAGTTCCACAATTTTATCACGCGCGATATACGCATCTGACGCCGTTCCTACGACCTCAATCATCGGATCAGATCCGAGTATCTCTGTTAAAACTGCCCGCGCGGTCGCACTGTCATCGACGATTAATACCCGTATTGCCATCTTTTATCTCCTCTCTTCACTGTCACTGCGGGAAGCATACTTCAACAGCACTTTTCCCCGTCCCAAATCAAATTGAATCTTACGACCGCTTTGTCCGCCGACATCTTCGGCGACAATCGCAATTTTATACTCTTTCAAAATCTCTTTGGCGACTAAAATATTTTTTTGTCCGATCATCATTGAATCGGTTATGCTGATATTCATTGACGCACCGCCAAATATCTTTGCTTCCATCGTTTGGAGCATCGATCCTCTCATCATCATTGCTTCAATTAATTTCGGAATGGCGATATTGCCGAATTTCGGGGATTGCAGGCCATTTCCGTTCCAAAACGGCAGCAAATAATGGTTCATCCCTCCGATACCAAGCCTCACATCATACAAGCATACAGCGATGCACGAACCCAGCACTGTGGAGATTGCAGCGGGCGCACTATCGATATGAATCTGACCGACATGGATAAACGTGGAGCATCCGTGAATCATTAGAGCTCTATCGCATCGTCAAACGACTCAAATAAAAATTCATTCGATCCGCATGCCTCTGAGTCCGGAAGTGCTGTTTTTAGAGGAAAAGTAACCGTAAACGTCACAGAGGTCTCATCCGTGTGATAGTCAACACTTCCGCCGAACCGTTCACATACATCACGAACAATGCTCAGTCCCAATCCTAGTCCATGCCCCCCCTCGGGTCCATGAGCAAAACGGGTAAAGACTTGCGGTTTAAACTCCACCTCTGGTCCGCGTCCTTGATTTTTGACCGCAAAAGTTACCATGGAATCCTTCTCCCCTATTTCCACCTCAACTCTTCCCCCCTCCGGTCCGTAAATACACCCGTTGGCTAAAAGATTTTTGAGGATCAGGTAGAGCTTTTGGGGATCCGAAACGATCTTTTGTTTTAGGGTACTCTCAACCGTAACGGTACACTTTTTCGCTTTGATCGTGTATCTCAACGCCTCTATTGCCTCATCAACCAGCACGAGCGGGTCGACCAATGCTGTCGTCATCGCCACCTCTCCGCTCTCGATCTCCGCAGCGGCAACAAGATTTTGGATACGAAAATCCGGCGTAATGAAAAAAAATAGAGGCTGAAATATCATCTTTTATTATAGTTATCTAACTGCTCATCTATCAATTTTACTTTCCTTTTTAAAGCCAACCCTTGGTGCAGTTTAATGAGTTTTTTGAGCT